>Ga0209067_10000669_pt1 | contig 21415 bp, 18 predicted proteins | sample ColStrG_CSR_2013_FD_187199 | JGI IMG/M metagenome (GOLD analysis project Ga0209067, IMG submission 187199) | Freshwater sediment microbial communities in response to fracking from Pennsylvania, USA - Cold Stream Run_MetaG_CSR_2013 (SPAdes)... | ecosystem: Environmental > Aquatic > Freshwater >...
ACAATAAATAAGTCCCAAAACCGCCTAAACCTTTGCGGGTGTCGCGACGTCTAATCTCCGAGACTAGACTATGTCATGCTCCGTGCGCAAGCTCGCGGGTGTAGTTTCGCTGCTGTTCCTAGCCTCTTGCTCGCGTCCCACCCCGGTCGTCACCCACGCCGCGCCGCCCTCCGCCACATTGCACACCGAGCGCTCCAAGCGTGAGGTCCGCGTCACCGGCACCCTCGAAGCCGTGCATTCCTCCAAGGTGCTTGTGCCCCAAATCTACGGGCAGGGCGGCTCCATGACCCTCACCAAACTCATTCCTAACGGTTCCCGCGTGCAGGAAGGCGACCTGATCGCGGTGTTCGACAGCACGCAGCAAGCCGATAATGCCCGCGACGCTCAGGCGAAGTTTGACGATCTCGGCCATCAGGTGGACCAGAAAGCTGCTGAAAACCGCGCCGACGCTGAAAAGCGCGCCGCCGATCTTCGCCAGGCTGAGGCCGATCTGGCTAAAGCCCAAATCGAATTGCAAAAGGGTCCGATCCTCAGTGAAATCGAACGTCTGAAGACCGAGGTCAAATTGAAGACCGCGGCCGACCACGTGGAGAGCCTCCGCAAATCGATGGCCTTTCATGACCGGGCCGATGCCGCCGCACTCCGCATCTTGGAACTCCAGCGCGACCGCCAGAAGGTTGCTCTGGAGCGCGCCCAAAACAACATGGCCAAGCTGGAACTCCACGCCGCGCTGGCGGGAGTCGTCGCTCACCAGAACCTCTACCGCAATAACTCGATGGGCCATGCACAGGAGGGCGACCAGCTCTACCGCGGCCAGCCCCTGGTCAGCATTTTCGACCCGGTCGAGATGCTGGTGCGATGTGCCGTGGGCGAACCGGATGGCGCCACGCTGGTCCAGGGAACAAAGGCGACTGTATATCTTGACGCTTACCCCGACCTTGCCCTGCCGGCCCATTTCGAATTTGCCAGCCCTGTCGCCTCCTCGGCCCTGGGCAGCCCGATCAAAACATTCTCCGCCGTCTTTAAGCTCGACCAGTCTGACCCGCATCTGATGCCCGATCTGTCCGCCGCCGTTGTCCTGGAGGCCCCATGAGCGCACGCACCAGGCGCATGCGCTTCTGGGGAATTCTGTTCTTCGTGCTCCTCATCCTCGGTGGCGCGTCCGCGGGCGTCTACCGTCTGCGTCAGGCTCAGGCCAGCGTGACGTTCCCCGTGGCGGCAGCCCGCCAGGGCGATTTTCTGGTCATCGTTCGCTGCCGCGGCGATCTGAAAGCCAACCGCTCCGTCCAGGTGTACGCACCCATCGTCCCCAACTTGCGCATCGCCTGGCTGGCGCCAGCCGGCTCAACGGCCAGACAGGGAGATCCCATCATCCGCTTCGATTCCTCGAGCGCCGAGCAGCAGTTACAGCAGAAGGAAGCGGCTCTCCAGCAAGCCCAGGCTACCTTGGACCAAGCCATTGCCCAAGCCCGAATTACCACCGAACAGGACAAGAGCGATTTGGCCGACGCCCAATTCACCGTGGAACGCGCCCGCCTGGAGGCATCCAAACAGGAAATCGTCAGCCGCATCCAGGGCGAGGAAAGCAAGATCGATTACGGTGTCGCCCAACAGAAACTCAAGGTTCAAGAAGCCACTGTCGCCCTGCATGCGGCCTCCGACCGGGCCAAGGTTGCCTCCCTCACCCGCCAGCGCGACCAGGCGCAGACCGATGTGGACGTCACCAAGGCCCGCATCGCTCAAATGGAAATCAAATCGCCCATCACCGGCTTCCTCACCTTCGCTTCCAACTACTCCCAGGGCTGGATGAATGCCAAACCGTTCAAGGTGGGTGACAACGTTTTCGCAGGTATGATGTTGGCGGAGATGCCGGATCTCACCACCCTGCAACTGGACGCCAAGGTCGAAGAGATCGATCGCGGCCGCATTTCGGTCCAGCAGGATGTGCGGGTGCGCGTCGATTCTCTCCCCGAGCTGACCATACCCGCGAAAATCGCCCAGATTTCGCTACTGGCCGAGCAGAGCAACGACTTTCCGCCCACCCGCAGCTTCCGTGCCTATGCCCCGATTCCCAACCCCGACCCGCGCCTTCGGCCAGGCATGAACGGCGGTATGGACATCATCGTCAATCGCATTCCCAACGCCATCAGCATTCCTTCCAAGGCCCTCTTCACCCACGCCGGCAAACCCACCGTGTACTTGCAAACCAGATCGGACTATCGCCGCGTGGAAGTACAGGTCCAAGCCCGCAACCCCGACGAAGTGGCGATCACCGGCCTCCCTGGCGGCTCTCTCGTCGCCTTGGTCGATGTCGAGAAGAAGGACCAGAGGAAATGAGGCCCTTTGTCACTGGTCCAGTGGCGAGTTCCGCGACGTGGCGCACGCACTCGTGCGTGCCGTGTCGCGACTCTCCAGGAACCTCGGCGCAAACCATTGGAAACAAAGAGGCGGCCGCGCCGAGGTTTCTGGCGCCAGAGACGTTCCCGGCCGGGATCGTCCCCCGCTCATCGCGACACCGCGAGCGAACGCGAGGCCCGGGCATCGACACGAGTGTCGATGCTGCACGCAGGAGTGCGTGCGCCACCTCTCACGTAACGGTCACGCCATGAAACTCCGCGGCCTCCTGATCCTCTTCCTGGTCCTCGCGATCGTCACCGCGATCGCCTGGGGCGCCATGCGCTTCGCCAGGTTCACCAGCACCACCGCTACCGCTGAATTGCCCACCACCCGCGTAAGACGCGGCCGTGTCACCCTCACCGTGGCTGCCCGCGGCGAACTCCAGGGCGGTAATTCGGAAATGCTGACTGCCCCCATGACCGGCGGTGGCGACATGGCCATCACCTTCCTTCGCGCGCCCGGAGAATTGGTGAACTCCGGCGACACTGTAGTCCAGTTCGATACCACCGAGCAGGAGTTCAAGCTCAAGGAAGCCGAGGCCGATCTCGCCGAAGCGGAACAGCAGGTCATCAAAGCCGAAGCCGAAAGCCAGGCCGTCGAAGAAGAGTCCCGCTGGACCGTTGCCTCCACGGAGTCCGACGTCAAGCTGGCCGAACTGGAAATCCGCAAGAATCCGCTGATCGCCGCCATCACCGCGCGCCAGAACGATCTCGCCCTCGAAGCTGCCCGCAACCGCTTCCGCCAAGCCGAACAGGACTTCAACAACAAAAAGACCACCTCGGCCGCGGGAATCGAGATTCAAAAGGCCGCCGAAAACAAGGCCCGGGTGGCTGCCGAGACGGCGCAGAAAACCATGGACAGCATGACCCTCAAAGCCAAGACCGCCGGCTACGTCAACGTCCAGCAAAACACCAACCTGAACATGATGTACTTTGGCATGGCGCTGCCGCCGTTCCAGATCGGAGACACCAGCCGTGCCGGCATGGCCGTGGCCCAGATCCCCGACCTCAAGAGCTGGGAAGTGAGCGCCAACGTCGGCGAGTTGGACCGCGGCCACTTGACCGAAGGCCAGAAGGTCACCGTCCGCGTCGTCGCCTTAGCCGGCAAGGAGTTCCGCGGCCATGTCAAAAGTATTGGAGGCACCACCGGCTCTCCCTGGGATCGTCACTTCGAATGCCGGATTGCTCTCGACGACATATCCCCGCTGCTCCGCCCCGGAATGACGTCCAACCTGGTGATTACTCTTGAGACGCTCGACAATGTCCTATGGATCCCCTCTCAGGCCCTGTTCGAAAGCGATGGTCGCACTTTCGTCTACGCCCAGAGCCCCAACGGCTTCATGCCGCACGACGTCACTCTGGTGCGGCGCAGCGAAAGTCAGGCCGTGATCGCCGGTGTCAAGGAGAATACCCTGGTCTCCATGTCCAACCCGGATCAACTCAACAAAACCACCGATGGCCAGCAGAATGGCGCCATGAAAGCCCTAACGAAATGATCGTTTTTTCCGATCTCGGCCAGGCCGTCGCCAACCTTCGGGCGCAAAAAACCCGCACTCTGCTCACCGCGCTCGGCATCGTCTTCGGCGTGGGGTCCGTCATCGGCATGCTCGCCATTGGCTCCGGCGCCCGCGAAGAATCCCTGCGCTTCATCGAGCAATTGGGCGTGCGCAACGTCCTCATCGATTCCCGCCCCGCCGCCAGCCAGCAGGAATTGCAGCAGCGCCGCCGCTCCTCGCCCGGCCTCTCCGAACGCGACCTCCGCATCCTCAAAGCCAACATCGAATCGCTCGAAAACATCTCCGCCCGCCGCACCCTCCATCCCGCCGCGGTGCTCCCCAAACCCGCCCGCGACATGCCGGAACTCTACGGCGTAGACCCGTCTTACAGCATCATCCACAGCCTCCATCTCGCCGAGGGCAAATTTTTCGATGACACCGATAACGCCGCCAGCGCCACTGTCTGCGTGCTGGGGGAAGGCGCCAAAGTCAACCTGCTTGGCTACGGCCCGGCCGTCGGCAAATTCGTGAAAGTGAACGACGCCTGGCTGGAGGTGGTCGGCGTGCTCAGCGAACAACTCATGGCCGGCGCCCAATCGTCGGGCGGCGCCATGCAGGATATCAACAATATCGTCTACATCCCCATCAACACCCTGCAATACCGTTTCTGGGACCAGAGCTTCGCCAACCTGAAGGACGATCTCGACGGCGTCGAAATCCGCCTGAGCGCCAGTGCCGACAGCATCGAAGTAGCCAAGGTCGTCACCGCCGTCCTCAACTCGACTCACCACAACATGCAGGATTTCACCGTCACCATCCCCGCCGCCCTCCTCGCCCAGCAGCAGCGGACCCAGACTATCTTCACCTACGTGATGGTGGCCATCGCCGCCATTTCGCTGCTGGTCGGCGGTATCGGAATCATGAACATCGTGCTGGCGACCGTCCTTGAGCGCACCCGCGAAATCGGCATCCGCCGCTCCATCGGCGCGCGCCGCTTCGACATCGTCCGTCAGTTCCTCACCGAGTCGGTCCTGATCTCCGTCGGCGGCGGTCTCCTCGGCATCGCCTTCGGCTATTTCCTGGCCTGGTTGATCGCCCGCACCGCCGAGTGGAAAACCATCGTGACTACGTCCTCGGTAATCATCGCCTTCGGCGTCTCCGTAGCAGTCGGTGTGATCTTCGGAATCTATCCCGCCACCAAAGCCTCCCGCATCAACCCTATCGACGCGCTGCGCTACGAATAACCCGCAAGTGCTTGTGAGGCAGGTTTTGGACCTGCGGCGGATTGGCAATCCGCCTGCCGGCATTGGTCGCGCGCCCGGCCTTCGTAGTGACACCTACCCCGCGCCCGGCCTGGCGCGTATGATAATGGTCTCCATGAAAACTGCAATCGCTACGTTCCTCCTCGCGGGTGCACTCGCCGCGCAGACCAACTCCAAGAGCCCGCTGATCGCCACTTCCCAGGGGTTCTTTAACTTCGCCAAGAACAATGTCTTGCGCTCCGCCGACAAGATTCCGGAAGATCTGTGGTCGTTCAGGCCAACCCCGGAGGTGCGCACCATCGCACAGATGTTCGCCCACATTGCCGACGCCCAGTACGAATTCTGCGGCATGGCCTCGGAGGGCAAAACGGTCGACAAGGGCATCGAGAAAACCGCTAAGACCAAGGCCGAAATCGTCGCTGCTCTAAAAGATGCCTTCGGTTATTGCGATGCCGCCTACGCCAAAATGACCGACGCCAGCGCCGTGGAAACCGTCCCCGCCTTCGGCCAGAAGGCGACCCGGATCGGCATCATGGACTTCAACATCACCCACACCTACGAGCACTACGGCAACCTCGTAACCTACATGCGGATCAAAGGCATCGTACCGCCTTCGAGCGAAAGCCGCCGTTAGCGCGGCCGAACCCGGCGCTGACCAGGTCGCCGGATCTCAATCCATGCTCACCGCCGACCAACTGAGGCAGATCCTTGAAGTCTCGCGATCGCTTCACGTTTCCGGCTCGATGAGCTTCTGCGCTATTCTTGGCCTGACAAACTGAAGCTCGCGGTTCCGGAAAAGTGGCGCAGGCGATTCCGGAGGTACGCCGATCTGATCCGCCTGCGACCTTGGGAGTAACCTGCACGCCGGCGGCGCAGCCGAAATGATCACCGATTTCAAGGTTAATCTCAAGCGAATGCCAGGTGGCGCCCGACACGAAGTCCGGCTTCTCCGGCCATGAATCGCTCGCCGGCGAAGAGAAGAACTAGAATGACCTACGTGCAACGAAAGAATCGCCTGAAGGTTTACCTGGACGCCTGTTGCTTGAGCCGGACAACTGACGATCAATCGCAGGCGAGGGCCGCGGCGAAGCTGAGGCAATCGAGCGCATCCTTTCCCAGGTTCGCCCGGGCGTGGTGGACTTGATTTCCAGCGAGGCGCCTGAGGATGAGGCCCGGCGCAATCCATCCATGGAACGGCGTCTTGAGGTGGAAGCGCTTCTGTCTCTGGCTTCCGAGCACGGTGGAACTGGATGATGCTGTGGCGCAACGTGCCAGAGTGCTCCGTGTGGCCGCTACGGCCTGTTCGATGCGCTTCACATGGCGGCGGCCGAGGCTGCGGGCGCGGACGTGTCGCTGTCCACCGATGACCGTTTTGATTAAGCGGGCGTCCCCAGGCGTGGGCAACCCCAAATCCCAGTTCGGAATCCGCTATCTTGGAGCAAGGAGCAAGGACTATGATCGCTCTGGATCAATTGACGGACGAGCAATTCGAGCGGCACGCTCTTGAGGCACTGAAGCGGGAATTGGGCGCCGGCGGCCTCGCGCGATTCCTCCGCCTCCACCGCTCTGGTCCGGGAGATTACACGCTGGACCGCGACGAGTGGCAGAAAGACCTGACCCTGGATCAGGTCCTTGAGTCCATCCGTGACCATCGCCGGCAACGCTTGCGTTAGCTACTCTCCGGTGCGCTAGCCTCTGACTTCCCGCTTTCAATGCCGCCTTCAAGCGAGAGCCGCTAGTCTCGGAAGCCAGATCTAACCGCCAGGCGGAACCCTCGGGGTGTCCTCTTGTGCGGCCTTTTTCTTTTCGCTGAAGTCCAACTGAGGTAGATCCAGGGTCCAGCTCGCGGAAATCAGGTCGCGGCAGGCATGCGCTAGCTCCAGCGAATCAACTTCAAGAGACTTGCCTTCGCAGTTGCCTCTTAAGCAACGGCCGAATTCAACCATGGCGCCTTCAACATCCTTTGCTTCCACAACCCCCAGGGGACCCCAATAGAGCTGCCAGAACTCCCCTTCGGCTCTCTTCACCTCAGCTTTGTCGCGCATTCCCTTGGTCGCCAGGACTCCGGCCGCGGCTGTAGCCTGATCGCACAATTCCAGTTGCTTTGAATAGAATGGCTTCTTGGCCTCCATCTGGGCCAGGGTCAACTGCAGCGCGAAATTGGCCTGTTGGGCCTTTAGGTTCTCCTGTGCCGCCTTTCGGCCGTTCAGGTACTGGACAACGGTGTACAGCCCGCCCGCCACAAGTCCCACGGCTGTCACACCGGCGAATACCGTGTTCCAGAATCGCGCTTGATCTTCAGTGAGGGCCGTGCGAAACATGACGTGAACCCCTGCCAGTGTACCAAACCCGCCCTCCCCCTCGAGGCCGCGAGCCGTCGCCGGTAATCCGCCGCCAGGCTGAATCATAAATGGAGAAGCATCCAAAGGTCCCCCGGCCAAGAGCCCAAGGGGGAGCCAGCCCGAAGGCGCTACCGCACCCGCCGCGATAGGCCCGGCTTGGCGCCCGTTCGGGCGTGCCGCTTGCGGTCCAGGAGCAGCCTTTCCTGTGCGTCCACCGGTTTCTTGCCGTCACCCGCCTTCTTGCGGGTGTAAGCTCCGCTGGCCAGCATACGCCGCGCCTTGGTGTTGTCCGCCAGATAGATCGCCAGCACTTCATCCCGCACCCGGCGAATCAACTTGGGATCCTCCAGGGGGAAGAGCACCTCCACCCGGTGGTCGATATTGCGCGGCATCAAGTCGGCGCTGCCGACGTACATCTCCTCGTCGCCGCCATTATGAAAATAGTAGATCCGGCTATGTTCCAGAAACCGGCCGACCACGCTGACCACCTCGATGTTGTCGCTCACTCCCGGCACGCCCGGCCGCAGACAGCAGATGCCGCGCACGATGAGTTGCACTTTCACTCCGGCCTGCGAAGCGCGGTACAACGCGCGGATCACGTGGCCGTCCACCAACGCGTTCGACTTAAAGATCAGGTGTCCGCCGGCGCCTGTGCGCGCATGTTCGATTTCCCGCTCGATCATGGCTTCGAACCGCGTCCGCAGGTTTAACGGCGCCACCAGCAGTTTCTTGTAATCGGATTTCGCCGAATAGCCGGTCAGGTAGTTGAACAGGTTGGTGACGTCGTCCGCAATTTCCTCGTCGCAGGTGAACATGCCGATATCGGTGTACAGGTGCGCGGTAATGGCGTTGTAGTTGCCTGTGGAAAGGTGTACGTACCGCACCATGCGGCCGCCTTCGCGCCGCACCACCAGCGCAACCTTGCAGTGAATCTTCAGCCCCACCAGTCCATACACCACATGCACACCGGCACTTTCCAGCGCGCGCGCCCATTCGATGTTGCTCTCCTCGTCAAAGCGGGCCTTCAGTTCCACCAGGGCCGCCACCTGCTTGTCTTCTTCCATGGCATCCAGCAGGGCCTCGACCACTTTGGAATTCCGGCCCACCCGGTAGAGACACGACTTGATCGCCAGCACCGCCGGGTCGCGCGCGGCCTTGCGCAAAAACTCGATCACCGGTTGAAAGCTGTCGAAAGGATGATGGAGCAGGATGTTCTGCCGCCGGATCATGGCGAAGACATCGTCCTCCTCGGCGGTTTCCACCAGCGCCGCGGGCAGGGCGGGAACGAAGGCACTTTCTTTCAGTTCCGGCCGGTCCAGTTGCGCCACGTCCATCAGGCGCTTGAGCGAAAGCGGCCCCTTCACGCGGTAGACATCGCTGGCCTCCACCTCCAGGTTGCTGATCAGGATTTCCAGGATGTGCGGAGGCATATCCTGCGTCACCATCAGACGAACCACGCTGCCGAAGCGGCGCTGCCTCACGCCCTCTTCGATGGTCTCCAGCAGGTCTTCGGCCTCCAGTTCCTTGATAGCGATGTCGGCGTCGCGGGTCACGTGGAAGGGGTGTGATTCCACCACCTCCATTCCCGGAAAAAGCGACCCCAGGTGCGCCGCCACTACCTGCTCCAACCACACCATTTCCGTTCGTTTGGGCCGCGGCTTGCCTGCTTTGGCCACGGTCGCGGGACCGAGCGGTGCCAGTTGAGGAAGCGAATCCGGTACTTTGACGCGCGCGAAATGTTCGTTTCCGCCGCCGTCGCGGATCAGCACCGCCAGGTTCAGGCTGAGGTTCGAGATATGGGGGAACGGCCGTCCCGGGTCGAAAGCCAGCGGGGTCAGAACCGGAAATATGGTCTCCGCGAAATACTTCGCGGTTCCCGCTAGTTGGGCCTCGTTCAGTTCGGAGTAGTCGTAAATCCGGATACCCTGTTCCGCCAACGCCGGCAGAATCGACTGCAGGCAACCGTGCGCCTCCTTCAGCAAACGGTTCACCTCCCGCCGGATCGCCACTAACTGCGCCCGCGGGCTCATGCCTTCGTGACCCGTGTCCACCGTGCCGGAGTCCATCTGCGCGAGCAACCCAGCCACCCGAACCATGAAAAACTCGTCCAGATTCGAGCCCAGAATGGCCAGGAACTTCAGCCTTTCGAGCAGCGGGTTCCGCGTGTCTTCAGCCTCCTCCAACACGCGCCGTTGGAAGGCCAGCAGCGACAATTCCCGGTTGAGGTACAGTTCCGGATCTTTCAAGTCGACCGGATCCGGGCTGCTTGATGCTTGCTGGCTTGCCATAGAAGGTGGTTAGGAGGCCGGAAACAGATACTCTAGCACGAGCCCAAACCGGGCTGCCCAGGCCGATTCGTCATGCCCCGCCCCAGGCACCTCCCAGTACCGCAGGTCGGCGCCTTCCCGCCAGCCCCTTTCCACCAAAGCATCGCGCAGTCTCCGCAGATCCGCGATCACGTGCTCCGAGGCTTCGCCCTCGGCCGTCCCCGCGTCCAGCCAGATGCGGGGACGCGCGGTCAACCGGCACCCCTCGATCATCTTCAGGATGGACTGCTGGTCCCACCAAACCGAGGGCGAGAGAACCGCCAGTTTGCCGAAGACCCGCGGATACAACAAGCCCGCCTCCAGCGACACCAATCCGCCCAGTGAAGAGCCTCCGACGCCGGTATGTGCCGCCGATCTCCGGGTCCGGAACGCCGAGTCGATAAAGGGCTTCACCTCGCGCGCCAGCATCATGGCATACCGGTCGCCCTTGCCTCCCTTGCGGCGGTGAGGGTCGCGCGTCGGCGTGTACTCCGAAATACGGCGTACGCCGGTGTTATACAGCCCAACGAGGATCGTCGGCTCGATAACGCCCCGCCGGATCAGGTCGTCCGCCGTGACGTCGGCGCGCCAATCCTGGCCTGCGAAGGCGGTTGCCGGGTCGAACAGGTTCTGCCCGTCTTGCAGATACAGCACCGGGTAACGCGCCGCCGAGGTTTCGTAGCCCGGCGGCAGGTACACCACCAGTTGCCGGCTAGTAGAGAGATAGCGGGAAGCGAATCGGGGAAGCAGGCGAATTCTGCCTTCGTCTTTGGCGCGGCGAATCACAGGGCGCCGCCGCAGCTCTCAGCCCGCCTGCCGCAATCCGCCGTAGCTCGCCAACCTGGAACACGAGGTTTCCCCACCCAGAGTATAGGTTACAAGTACCGGGCTAAGTTCTCAACCTCACTGCGGAATGGCCATAAGCCCGTACATCGTTGCGTAGCCGATCACGAACAGCACCGCCGCGATCATCCAGTCCTTGATGGTGTTGGGCAGCCTGACGCCCGCCTGACAATCTCCCTCGCGAACACTCATTTCGGGGCAACTCCTTAGCCTTCTTACTTATCGGCAGTTCGGAGAATTTCACTACACGCCGTGCACTTGCCGCGTGGTACCGCACGCTTTAGCTTGCGCTTGACCTCCGCGCAAGCCAATTCATGGGCTACCACTACAATGAAGCTATGTGGAAAACAGCGGCATTTTTGGTTGCTTTTCTGTGTGCGGCGCACGCCGAAGTTCACCAGATGACGCTGCGCCAGGCGGTGGGGATGGCGGTCAAACAGAACCCGGACATCGCCTTGGCGCGGCTCGATGAAGAGAATGCCCGGCAGGCGGTTCGGGTGGCAAAGGATCCGTTTGCCCCACGCGTGACGGTGGGCAGCGGCCTGGCATACAGCAACGGCTTCCCCATGAGCATCGAGGGTTCGGCCCCCAGCATCGTGCAGGCGCACGCCTCGCAGTACCTCTTCAACCGGCCACAGAGTTTCGCCGTGGCACAGGCCAAGGAGGACGTCCGCGGAGCCGGAATCGGCGTGGCCGGCAAACGGGACGAAGTGGCGTACCGCACCGCCGGGCTTTACCTGGATGCCGAGCGCGCCGCCCGCGTGGGCGAGTTAGCTCGCAAAGACGCCGCGAGCCTGGAGAAGGTTCTGGAAACTGTGCAGGCTCTGGTGCAGGAAGGCCGCGCGCTGCCGCTGGCCGGGAAGCAGGCGGCTTTTCAAGTGGCGCGGGCCCGCCAGATTGCGGAGGAGTTGGATGCCGAGCGTGAAACCGCCGAAACCGCGCTCGCCTTGGTTTTGGGCTTTTCCGCTGACGACCGGGTCCACCCCGTGGAGGAACAACGCCCGGCGCCGGCGCTGCCGCCATCCGAGGAGCAGGCCATTCAATCCGCCATGGAGTCCAACAAAGACCTGCGCAAACTGCAATCCCAGATTGCCTCCAAGGGCCTCGAAGCGCGCGGTCATAACGCCGCCCGATTGCCGCGGGTGGACCTGGTTGCCCAGTACGGCTTGTTCGCCAAATTCAACAACTACGAACAGTACTTCACCAAGTTCCAGCGGAACAATGGACAAATCGGCCTGTCGTTCCAACTGCCGCTGTTCACCGGACCGGGCGTGGGCGCGCAGTTGGCGCAAACGCAGGCCGACATCACCCATCTGCGAATCGAGTTGAACAACACGCGCAACCGCGTCAGCTCCGATTTGCAAAAATCCTTCCGCGACGTCAAGAAAGCCGAGACCGCTGCGGAGGTAGCACGCCTGGACCTGGAGGTGGCGCGCGAGCAGCTTTCCGTCTACCTGGCGCAAATGCAAGAGGGGCGGGCCGGGCTGCGGCAGGTGGAGGAGGCGAGAATCCTGGAAAACGATAAATGGATCGCCTTTTATGACGCCCAGTACGCCATGGAAAAAGCCCGGTGGAACGTTCTTCGGCTGACCGGCGACCTGGTAGCGCAGCTCGAAGCGCTGCCGTAGAAAGTCGACAGCTTCTTGACATGCGCGCCCAAGCGCCGCACACTCTTGCTATGCACTCATCGAGGCGCGAACTGCTGGGCCTCATCGGCGCGGCATCCCTTCACGCGGCTTCCACCAAGCCCGAACTGATTCTGGTCAACGGCAACATCCACACCGTCGACCCTTCGAACCCGCACGCCCAGGCCGTGGCAATTGCCGGGGGGCGATTCTTCGCCGTGGGAACCAATGAGGAGGTCGGCAATCTGGCATCGGCGTCCGTGACCCGCGTGGACCTGGGAGGCCGCATCGTAGTGCCGGGCTTTATCGACGCCCATCTGCACACGGCCTCCTCGGGCTTGCGCCACCTGAAGGACGTCAACGCCGATCTGCGCTCCATCGCCGCCATCCAGTCGGCCATTCGCGACCGCGCCGCCAAGACGCCGCCCGGCCAATGGGTGGTCGGCTTCATGTATGACGACACCAAGACAGCCGAGGGCCGCCCGCTCAACCGGGCCGATCTGGACGCGGCCGCGCCCAATCATCCGGTAATTGTGAACCACCGCGGCGGTCACACCAGCTACGTAAACTCGCGTGCTCTGCAGATTGCCGACGTGAACGAAAAGACCCCGGACCCGGAAGGCGGCAAGTTCGAACGCGGTCCCGATGGCAAACTCACCGGGCGCGTGGAAGAGCGCGCCAACGCAGCCTTCCGCGGCAAGATCCCCAACTCTGCCACCCGCGCCGAGCGCCGCGAAGGCGTCAAGCTCATCACCAAGATGATTGCGCGCAGCGGCATCACTTCCGTGAACGATCCGCAAGGCTCGCCCGAAGATCTGGCCGCCTACCAGGATGCCTACGCCGAGGGCGAACTCAGCGTGCGCGTGTACAGCTTCCTCAGCGTGGGTTTCATTCCCCGGATGCTGGCCTCGGGCGCGCGGTCGGGTCTTGGCAACGAGTGGGTGCGGATCGGCGCCATGAAAATGGTGTGCGATGGCTCGATTTCCGAGCGCACGGCGCGGGTTTCGCAACCCTACGTGGGCCGTCCGGACGATCACGGGATCCTGGTGACGACCGAGGAGCAACTTTATCACGACGCCAGGGACGCGCATGCCGCCGGCTGGCATATCGGCACCCACGCCAACGGCGACGTGGCCATCGACATCGTCTTGCGCGTCTACGAGCGTTTGCAGCGCGAGATGCCGCGGCGCGATCCCCGCTTCCGGATCGAGCACTGCACGCTGATCAACGACGATCTGGTAAAGCGCATCAAAGCCCAGGGCGTGATCCCCACGCCCTTTTCGAGCTACGTCTATTACCACGGCGAGAAGATGAAGGAGTACGGCGCCGAACGCTTGAACTCGATGTTCGCGCTGCGCAGTTTTCTGGACGCCGGCATCCCGGCCACCATGTCGTCCGATTATCCGCCCGGACCCTTCGAACCCATGATGTTCCTGCAATCCGCCGTGACCCGCACCGACGTCAAAGGCAACGTCTGGGGGCCGAAGCAGCGCATCCGCGTGGAAGAAGCCCTGCGCGTCGCCACCATCAACGGCGCCCACGCCTCGTTTGAAGAGAAGCTGAAGGGCTCCATCGAGGTCGGCAAGTTGGCCGACCTGACGGTCCTGGGCCGCGACCCGCTACGCGAAGATCCGGGTTCGCTGGTGACGATTCCCGTGGAGCGAACGATGGTCGGCGGTCGGTGGGTATGGGAGGCGTGACCGCGGTCGCATGCACGGGCCAACGCTCGCTCATGCACACTCCAGCGCAGTCTTAGCGTGCTCCCCCATACCCCTACTGCACCCGCTCCACCACTTCCGCCTTCCCGTAAGCCTTCTCATCCACGCCACACTTCAGCAGAAAGCTCCGTACCGCGTCACCCGGCGCCGTGATCAGCGTTCGATCCCCGGTTTGGGTGGTCGCCAGTTGTTTGGCCGCCTGCTCCCGGAGCCAGTCGCTGTCCAGAAAAGCGAACCGCACCGAGTTGCCACCCGGCCAAACCCTGACCATCGTGTGCACGGGTAGCTGGAATGCGTTGTCATCCGCAGACACCAGGTCCATCAGTTCCGCCTCCCCTGCCTTCATGAGCTTCGCCTGGAACCGGATAGCCTCGGATTTCTCCACGTAGGTAATCGCGTAACCTCGGCCATCCTGCCGGATCACGTAAGTCGCGTCGCCGTTATCGCCGCTCCAGACGCCTGCCAGCGCCGGGTCGAGCACCGCATCCGGGTCGGTCACGAATGGGTTCAAGGACACCAGCGAGGAACAGCCTGTCATCGCCACCGCGCCCGCCAGGGCCAAAACTAAACTTGGAAATCGCATGTCTTTGTGCCTCCACAATGGAACAGCGATATTCCAATCCGAGAATTGCACCTACTGGCGGCCACTTCTTCCACGCCCTCTGGGACGCTGGCAAGCCGAAGTCTATCCGGCCAAGTGTACGCTGCGTAACCTCGTCCTCCACAGTTTTTGTAGAAACGTTCACGGAATCTGTTTTCAAGCCGCCGATTCGTGGCAATCGGCCGTGTTAGATTCGAACATGGCTCCGAAGTGCGCTATGTCTGACACCGTTGTTACCGTTCTGGAACGCGGCCGAGGAAATCGTTGGGACCAGCCAGTCGAGACAGGGAACGGCCGCCGCTGGCTTCTCATCACCGGGCTCACCGCTCTGTTCTCGGCAGGCTTGGCGCCCGGCCCGATCCGCGCTGGGGTGATTGGGAGTCCCGTTATCGCGGGCGGTTACACCTTCATCAACTTCGACGGTCCAAACAGTGGAGTCAACGCGGGCGCAGGTACGAACGTAAACGGCATTGCCAACAACGGAGCCGCCGTGGGATTCAGCCTCGGCAACGCAGGACTCTTCACAAACTTCGTTCGCAACCCGGATGGAACGTTCACTACTCTGAATCTGGGCGGCGCGGGCAGCGCGATGGCGATGGGAATCAATAGCGCAGGCGACGTCGTCGGCACGCAGAACGGGACGGCCTTCTTCCTGCCCAATGGCGGCTTGCCGGGAACGCTGACGACTCCAGCGGGCGCGACGACCGCTTTCGGTGTCAACGATCAGGGCAACATCGTTGGCCAGTTTAATTCGGCCACTGCCAGTCCGGGATTCTTCCTGGCGAACAGCGCCGGTAACGGTCTGATCACAATCAACCCGCCTTCGGGTCCGAACATTGTCAATGCGCAGGGAGTCAACGACAACGGGCTTGTGGTGGGCTTTTACGTCGGCACAGATGGACAAGACCACGGTTTCATAACCAGGGTGTCCTCCGCGCAAAACGACAGCCTTAGCGGAACCGGGGTTGCGGACCCGGCGATTCCCAACGTCGCGGGCGAACCCGGGGCCACGTTTGTTTTCTCCCAGATTCTCGGAGTGAACGACAGCGGGATCGCGGTGGGCTATTACGGCGACAGTACCACCAGCCAGCACGGCTTCTTCTACAATAGGAACACTGGGGCGTACCTATTCCTGGACGACCCCTCCGAGCAGTTCAGTAATGGCGTCGAAGTGACGCAAATCACCGGAATCAACAACTCGGGCGAGATCGCCGGGTTCTACTCCGATGCCTCCGGAGTGTTTCACGGCTTCGTTGCATGCCCAACCGGCGTTACTTGCACCACTTCCGTCACTTCGCCTACGCCGGAGCCGAGCTCCCTGGTGTTTGCGAGCTTCGGCCTGGGTGTTCTGGCTTTTCGGCGCTTCCTCCACAGGCGGAATTCGCTCAGCGCCTGAACCACCTGTTGGATAGTCCAAGTACCCATACACGCCGTTGACACACCCGACGGGAACCGTCTTGCAATCGGGCTGGCCTTGCACGTCGTTGTGACTGCGACGCGCGCTCTCTACTTGGCGCCGCCGCCCACGTATCCCAAACTCTTCAGCCGACGCTCCTCTTCCGGACTCAACTTCATTTGCTGCACCGGCTGCACCGGGATGGTCTTTCCCCATGCCGTCATGGTTTGGCCCAATGCCACCATCTCCCCGGTTCCCGCCGCGGAGACTTCCCTGGCCTCATCCGGATCGGCATCCAGTTTGAACAGTTGCCTCTTGCCTGTATTGAAGACGATGTACTTGAACGGCCACGCCACCATCGCCCGCGCCGCGCACCCGCTGCACTCCACCGATTGGATCACCTGGCAGGGGAAGGTTTCGGAGAAAAGCTCGGCGGGCCGCCGGGCCGCTCCATCCAGCAGGCTGCGGCCCTGCATCGCCGGCGGAACCGGAACGCCCGCCGCCGCGAGAACCGTGGGCGCCACATCGATCAGGCTCACCGGCGCCTCCGCCAAACCCTTGTGCGCCGACTTCGGATACTTGACCAGCAGCGCCACGTGCAGCAGATTCTGGTAGGGCGAGTTGCCGTGCTCCACCCGGTGCCTTTCGCCAAACGCCTCGCCGTGGTCGGAAGTGACTACGATCATGGTGTTTTCGTAGAGACCGCGATCCTTGAGCGCCGCCACGATCCGGCCGATCTGCGCATCCAGGTACGCGATGCCGCCGTCATACTGCGAAATGCAATACTGCCGGTAGTCGGCCGGAGTGCCGCCGCCATTGCTGATCGCGTACTGCTCGGATTCCAGGTAGTCCTTCGTCAGGGTGGCGACTTTCCCAGGAAATTTGCGGTCCCAGGGCGCCGGCGGAATGTATGGGAAGTGCGCGTCCATATAATTGATGAAACCGAAGAAGGGAGTCTGCGGTTGAGCGCGGCCATCCAGCGTGCTCAGAAACTCGTCGTCGATGTCTTCGGCGCTGCTGTTCAGCCGGTCGAACTGCGCGGTGTCGGTCACCAGGTTCAGCAGACGCCGCATCTGCCGCCGCAACTGGCAGCGATTCTCGTCGCTCAGCAACGGAACCGGCCGCTCAATGCGAAACTGCTGAAAGCCGCGATCCAGCCCGAAGGCCGAACGCAGATACAGGTTAGAGGCCACACCCAGGGTCGTATATCCCTGGCCCTTCAGGATCTCCGCCAGCGTGGGAACGCTCTTCAACAAGGGACGCCCGTACGACGCTTCGGGGGCCTTGCAGTAAGCGCCGTGCCAGCTCGGATACATTCCGGTAAACAACGATGCATGGCTGGTCAAGGTGATGTCCGCGGCCGATTGGGCATGCGTGTACACCACGGCATCCTGTGCCAGCGCCCGGAGGTTGGGCGACGTGTCGCGTTCGTAGCCATAGAGCGAGAGATGATCGGCGCGCACCGTGTCCATCACGATCACCAGCACGTTTGGCTTGCCGCCGGGCGCCGGCGTCGCCGATTGCGCCCTCACCGTGGCGGGCGCGGGGTGCGCGATCCCCATGACTTCCATGGAGCCGATCAGGACCGCCGCCAGCGCCAGGGTAGCCACCGCCCAACGCGCGGGCCCCAGGTTGGGGCGCAGTCTTCGCCCCAGCCACACCGCAACGGCCACCAAGACGATCAGCGCGCCTTCCATAAGGTGCGTCGCCAGCTTGATATTGCCGCCTGTTCCACGCCGAGCAGGACCCCGGAGAACACCCATGGGTTGGTCAGCATCCCCAACCGACCCGACCAGCGACCGGAGCGCAATTCCACCAGCAGGAGCGCGGCATAGCACGCCGCCGCAATCAGCACCGCGATTCCGCCCGTCAAGCTCAGGGCGTTGGCCGCGACGTTCCAGAGGAAGGCGCCCAACAGCGTCAGCGCGGCGGCCGATTCGAGGACCACGGGCGCGTCCTCCCGCACCCACCCGGCTTTCCGGAGCAGGAAAACCGCCAACCCGCTCACGGCGCCGGCCACAGCCCCCACCGCGAGGTAGCCGATGAGCAAGAGCCCCGTGAGTTGCCAGTGCCACGGCCGGAACACCGCGAACGGCCGCGTGAAGCCGAACAGGAGCGAGGCGAACACCACCTCCGTAGCCGCGTAGGCCGACCACGCCGCCGCGCCCAAAACCGTGCCCCAAAAAACGGCGCTGCCAACCTTCCGATACCCGACTTGGATCACCCTGGAGTCGTCCTCAATTCATAGTAGGATAGACCGCCTGATTGTCTCAGCCGGCGGTCTGGGCAAAGTTTGGCCAGCTTTTTTCTGTGAGGCAGGTTGGAAACCTGCGGCGGATTGGCAGAGGAACTTGCAAAAAAGCGGCCGTGGCCCAAAAACCCGACCGGCAAAAGTGACGTTCCGCTGGTGGGGGAGGCTAACATTGTTACGCAAGCAATGCCGAGTCGATTGTGCACTGCTTGCGTGCCCTCCCCAAACACACGTCCCTTCCGCCCCCTGCTGCCACTGAGATTTCCTTCACCCCAACCGCTGCTTAGCGGGTCGCTGGTGCTGGGTTGGGGAACTCCAGATCACCCAGCCGCAGGATCTGATCCGCCGTCAGCGCCAGAATCCCAAACATCAGATGCGCCATGACTTTGGCGGCCCCGCGCACGCGCACAAAGCGGCCACCGAATTCCTCCTTGAGCCGCGAAAATACCCGTTCCACCGTAGTGCGCTCTCGGAAACGCTGCCTTTGATGGGGCGCCAGGACGGCCGTGTTGGCTCCATGGTTCTGCGGTTCGATGATCGCTACATGCCCCAATCTGCGACTATACTCGTGAATCTGCCACGTGTCGTAGGCCGAGTCCATCAGATCGTAGCAACTGGTGATGCGTTGCGCACTCATCGTCGCCAACGGCACGGCCGTTTGACTGTCATGCACCGATGCCGAGGTCAACACACAACTGATCGGGATCTGACCGTCGGCCACGTCCAGGTGCAGTTTGTAGCCCAGCCACGACACGTGCTTGCCTTTGCTGTTGTTCTTGCGACCCCAATCGCAGCCCCGCGGCAACTCGGCCAGCATCTGTTCTAGGGTCATGCCAGAGCACTGCCGTTCCACCCTGGTCATCTTCTCCACCGGCTTAGCCTTGCCTGAGCGGTTGGGCCGGGATTTGGGCGCCGGCGCCACGGGGGCCGCTTTGGTCTGCGCCTTCTCGCGGGCCTCAATCGCGCTGGCATCGCGACTGAGATGACCCACTAGAAGTCCGGAGACCGTCCGCTGGATTAAGGCGGCATGCACCCGTTGCGGAAATTCGCTGTTGGCGAATCGCGCGCAGGCCCGGGAGAACACGGTTTCATCCGGTACGGCCGCGGCGCTTTCAAAACCGCACAGACCTCGTAAAACACGGTCGCAACCGAGTCGGTCGATTAACGCTCGCGTGTGCGGTAAATCAAAAATCGCTTTGGCGACGAACGCACGGGCGATATGGGCGCGGTCATGGCCCGGGCGTCCGCGGCCCACTCGTGCCTCCACTGAGCCCTCCAATCCAAGTAGGGCCAAGACCGCCACCAACTGTTCGTGCCGCGGACTCAGTGTTCCCAGTTCCTCTTCCAATGCCGGAAAGAGCCGGTCTTGCCGGTTCACGCCAAAAACGCCAATCATTTGTAGGAGGTTGGTCATGGGCTGTTCTCTTATTGTATTGGAGTTCAGCCCCTTCTAAAACATTTTTGCCGATTTTTGTATCCGCTTCCTTTAGACCACCAGCGAATTTCGCAAGTTCCTCGATAAGTCCGCCGCTCCACCGGTTGCCATTTTGAGCCACCGGACCTGGCAGGGGGAATATGGAGCGGACCCCTCCGTGGTGGGCTCGAGTTTCGTTCTGGAAGGACATCCATTCACCGTGATCGGCGTAGCTCCGCCGGGGTTTTTCGGCGAGACCTTGCGCAGCGACCCGCCTGACATCTGGATTCCCGTACAGCAGGAGCCCCTCATCGCCGGCGATGGCGCCCTGCTGCGCCAGTCTGTCGGAGCCTGGTTGCGGGCAATTGGCCGATTGCGTCCCGGCGCTTCCACCGCCGGCATGGCGCCTCGGTTGACCGGAGTCCTGCGGCAATGGATGGAGCACGATTCCGGCTATCCCTCCAACTGGATGCCGGATGTGATTCGCATGCTTCCCAAACAGATGATCAACGTGGTTCCGGCAGGCGCGGGAGTCGCGGAAATGAAAGAAGAGTACGGCCGCAGTCTCCAGATTCTCCTCGGCGTCTGCGGCATGGTGCTGCTGATCGCCTGCGCCAATGTTGCGAACCTGCTGCTGGCCCGCGCAGCGTCGCGCCGCGGACAAACTGCCCTCCGTCTCGCGGTGGGAGCCAGCAGGCGGCAAATCATCGGGCAGGCCCTGATGGAGGCGATCCTCCTGGCGGTCGCGGGGGGAATTGCCGGAGTCGCCGTCGCTGTCGGGGCCGGACGTCTGCTGCTTGCTTTGGCCTTTCGAGGTTCACATTTCATCCCCATCAGCACCCTGCCTTCCCCGATTGTCCTCGCGTTCGCTTTTGTAGTCGCCCTGGCGACAGGTATCATTTTTGGAGCGGCTCCGGCCTGGTTTGCCACCCGAACCAGTCCGCTCGAAGCCTTACGCGGTGCGGGCCGGAGCACGGGTGATCACTCTTCTTTGACGCGCAAGGCACTGCTGATCGTGCAGGCAGCTCTGTCCGTCGTCCTGGTTGCCGGCGCCACGATGCTGGCGCGAAGCCTCGACAAACTCGAGCCAGCTCTACGAAGTCTCCTTCTGGGACCCACTCGCTCTGGCCGTGGCGGCGGGGGCCCTGGCGCTGTGTGCCGCCGCCGCGGCAATGATTCCGGCCAGCGTGGCCGCATCCATTTCGCCCATGAGAGCGCTCAGAACGGAATGATGCCTGGGAGTGCCTCACTCCCCGCTCTGCTGCAACAGTTTCGCCACCAGGCCCGTCCACCCTGTCTGGTGGCTCGCGCCCAGGCCCGCGCCGGTGTCCCCGTGGAAGTATTCGTGGAACAGCACCAGGTCGCGCCAGTGCGGGTCCCTCTCGAAGTACGGGCAACCGCCGTTTGCCGCGCGGCGGCCGGTGTCGTCCTTCAGAAAAATGCGCGCGAGACGGCGCGAAATCTCACCGGCCACTTCCCACAACGTCAACATCGTGCCCGAGCCGGTGGGGCATTCCACACGGTATTCGTCGCCCAGGTAGTGGTGGAACTTCTGCAGGGATTCGATCAGCAGATAGTTCAGCGGAAACCAGACCGGGCCGCGCCAGTTGGAATTGCCGCCGAATAATCCGGTGCGCGATTCGCCGGGTTCGTAGTCCACGCGCTGCTGGTCGCCGTCGCGGTGCAGGACATAGGGCTGGTCGCGGTGCACCCTGGATACGCTGCGCACGCCGAAGGGTGAGAGAAACTCATCTTCGTCCAGCAT
>Ga0209067_10000670_pt1 | contig 21414 bp, 13 predicted proteins | sample ColStrG_CSR_2013_FD_187199 | JGI IMG/M metagenome (GOLD analysis project Ga0209067, IMG submission 187199) | Freshwater sediment microbial communities in response to fracking from Pennsylvania, USA - Cold Stream Run_MetaG_CSR_2013 (SPAdes)... | ecosystem: Environmental > Aquatic > Freshwater >...
AAGGGCAATTCAAGCCGGGTGTTGGGCGTGGCGGCATCGGCGCCGATGGGAGGCAACTCCTGCAGGGAGCGCAAACCGAAGTCGTCGAGAAAGGCGCGGGTGGTTGCCAGCAGCCCCGGGCGCCCGGGCGCCTCGCGGTGACCGATGGTCTCTATCCAGCCGCGTTCCTCCAGGGTCTTGATGACGTTGGCCGATGCCGTTACGCCGCGCGTTTCCTCGATGTCGCCGCGCGTGACCGGTTGACGGTAGGCAATGATGGCGAGGGTCTCGAGCACGGCGCGCGAGTACTTGGGCGGCTTCTCGGGGTTGAGGCGGTCGAGCACGGGACGCATGGCGAGGGTGCTCTGGAAACGCCAGCCGGATGCAAGCACCACCAGTTCGACCCCGCGACCGTTCCAGTCGGACCGCAATTCCTCCAGGAGCACGCGGATGGTGTCGTCGTCGATTTCATCGACGAAGAGGCGCCGCAATTGCTCGATGGGCAAGGCCTGCTGAGCGGTCAGCAGGGCGGTTTCGAGAACGATCTTGGCCTCGTGGGTGTTCATGATGTGCGTAGACGTTTATCAAGCCGGCAGGGGAAGCCGGCGTTTCGCAGCAACGCCGCAATGGCTAACGCAAGAAGTTCGGCGATACCGAACAGGTGCATAAAAAATCCGGTTTGCAATGTCCGGTCTTCCCGGTTGCGCAGACATGAGCGCCCCTGGCGGGTTTCATCGGACGGTAAGACACGTAAGTGGGGGTGGGCAGTGCCACCAAATCAACCTGGCGGCCGGCGCTCAACAGGGGCGCCTGGCACGCCTATCGGCAGTGGCTACTGCCTGTTGCGGCCGCAACCTTTCACTGGCGCAGGTACTGCGGGATGTTTTGGGTGCAATTTTGGCTGCAGGCCGCCCATGTATCCCTTGGAATGGTAGCACGGTGTCCACGGAGCGCAAGTGTCAGCGCAGCAAAACCCGCGTGCACAAGGCACGGCACCCATATCGCTGAGAAACCGTTGACAGAAGGTACTGTAAGCATTTACAGTGGAACATCTCCACCCCGGCGCCACGAGCCCTGCATCGTGGCCCTGCATCGTGGCCCTGCTTCATGGCTACCCCATGGCGCCGCCGGAGACATCATCGGCCCGTAACCCATGGGAAGGCTGTCGTGAACATAGACTCCGCAAACGTGCTTACCGCCCGCCAGGGTGAAATTCTCGAATTCATCCGCAGCGCACTGGCAGAAAGCGGCGCACCACCCACCCGCGAAGAAATCTCCCGCGCATTTGGTTTCCGTTCGCTCAACGCAGCCGAACAGCATCTTCAGGCCCTGCAGAAAAAAGGCCTCATCGAACTTGTCTCGGGCACTTCCCGTGGCATCCGGCTGCGTGACTCCGTGCGGGCCCTGGGAGAGGCTGCCCGTGAATTTGGCCTGCCGCTCATCGGCAAGGTCGCAGCGGGCAGCCCCATACTCGCCCAGGAGAATGTCCTCAAGCGCCCGGCCGTGGATCCCGCCACCTTCAAACCCCGTGCCGATTACCTGCTTGAAGTGCGCGGCATGAGCATGCGCGATGCCGGCATTCTCGATGGCGATTGGCTGGCCGTGCACAAGCAGAATCAGGCGCACAACGGCCAGGTGGTAGTTGCCCGCCTCGGCGACGATGTCACCGTCAAACGCCTGAAGGTGCGCGGCACGCGGGTGGAACTCATTGCCGAGAACCCCGACTACACCTCCATCATCGTCGATACACGCCGCGAACCCCTGGTAATCGAAGGGCTGGCGGTGGGTGTCATCCGCGCCTCCGTCTGAGCGCGCGCCCGCACGCTCATCCCTACTGCACGTTCACCGCATCCGGCAGATCTCATGGATACAGGCTTGCTCGACCCCTGCGCGCAGCGCGCAGCTACCACCCTGGTACCCCGGCTGCACGCCACCGCACCCGCGGTGCGCAACGTGTGGCGCGGCGATGAATGGAATCCCGCCGCCACCACCGCCGACTGCACCCCTACGGGTTTTGCCAATCTGGACGAGGAACTGCCCGGCAAGGGCTGGCCCCGCGGTCAACTGGTGGAATTGCTGGTCGAACATGCCGGTATTGGTGAACTGGGCCTTTTACTGCCTGCCCTCGCAGTGTTGGCCCCAACAGGGCGCAGCACGGTATGGGTGCTGCCCTGCCAGGGCAGTACGCCCATCCAGGACGCAAGCCGCTCCGGCGGTTCCGCCGACCCCGAGGCAGCTGCCCGCCAGGCCCTGCCGTATGCGCCGGCGCTGACGGAAGCCGGCCTTAACCTGGCGCAGCATATTTTCGTCAAGCCCCTGACCCCGCGCGAGAGCGGCTGGGCGCTGGAGCAATCCCTCAGAACCTCGCACCTGGGTGCGCTAATCGGCTGGCTGCCCGACACCACCGGTGCCGATGCCGATTTTCGCGAGTTGCGGCGGCTGCATCTGCTCGCGCAACGGCATAACGCGCTGGTCTTCATCATCCGCACGGTTCGCCACGCGCGCTCGCCCTCACCGGCCGCGCTGCGCCTGCGCCTGCACAATGAAAGCGGCCAGTTGCAGGTGCAAATCCTCAAGCGCCGCGGCCGCCCTCTGCTGGAGCCTATTACCCTGCAGGTTCACCCCGCGCGTTGGAACAGCAGCCCGGCAAGCGAAACCCGTCACGCGCCCGGCACGCCCGTCACGGCAAAGTCGGCGCTGGACAACGCTGCTCACGCCCGTCAAACACCCGGCATCGATCTCGGTTTGCAGAAGCAAGACAAGCCCGCAGTTGCCCAGGCTGCGCGGAGAAAAACGCCCCTGCTGCGCAGCCTCATGCGGGTGTTTGCCCCACAAAACAACTGGACCATGCCGGCAGCGCTGTCGCCGGCAACATCCGGCTAGAGATTGGCTCTAAAAAACCCAATCCGTCAGCGGATTATCAAGCGCAGGAAGGTTGTTGCCACCGTTGGAGCACAGGGTTGCCGCGGTGCGATCGATGGTTGTGCAACGTGCGCCCGCAGCCCCAGCGCTCGTATGCATGCTGGTACCACCCATGGGCGAGCCAAAGGCGCGGTCAAATACTTCCTTGACGCCAGGGTCGCGAATGCGCTGGCCATTGACCACGATCTCATCGTTATCTGGCCCCGCATACTGAACCACTTCCCATTGCATGGGAGCCCCGTTGTGGCCGGTAAGCCCCGGGTCCAGAACCATCGAAGAAGTCTCACGGCGCCACCGGCAGTGCCGGATCACAACCGAGCCGCAGCGACCACCCTCCAACATGTCGCGGATATGCCCTGGGCCCTGGGCGGCCGCAGGCTGCGGCTGCGGCTGCGGCAAGGGTTCATCTGCCAGAACGGGCAACGACAGGCTAAACGCCAGCACCACTATAGCGACGCGAAATAAGCGCAGTACAGCGCCACCCCACTTTGCGACCGCTGCCGTATGCATGATGCGTGTCCTCAATCCCAGCTATTTGCGCGGGAAGAAAAATCGGCCGAACCCTCTGCGGAAACCACACAGAAGCGATGTCCGGTAGGCGCTTCCATCACCCACCAGGTTTCAATCTGCTGCACCCGGCGCGCGCCCAGACGCTCCAGGCGGATGACTTCGGATTCGATGTCATCCGTCTCGATGTCCAGATGAACGCGGCTGGGATGCGTGACGGTTTGCACTTCCACGTGCAAAGCCGCATTTGGATCGACCAGCCGCATGTATTTCCTGCCTTCATCGCCGGGCAGTTCTTGCACTGCCATCCCCAGGGCGCTACCCCAAAACTCCGCCGCATGCCCCAGGTCTTCTGTTTGGCAATCCACAATGAAACCCGCCAGCTTGCTCTTGTGCACGAAATCCCTCCAGTCAGTGCAAACCTGCCGCAGTCTCGCAGCCACGAAACGGGAAGTCACCGCGCCTTTCGGCAGTAGACACCAGTTGCCTTGCCTGGTCTGTGAGTTTGCGCACCAAGGGCGTCAATTTCCGTACCTGAAGCCGTGCCGTGCGAAGCGACACGCCGATGACACCCGGGCAGCTTAAACAGGGCCGTCCCACGACCATCGTCGCAAGCCCAAGCCCGCGGGCACACTATCGGCAGATTGCGGATAAGCAGACATTGCCAGAGTGGCCCACCGGAAATACGATTTCAAGGCGGCCCGCAATTCCAGATCGTTCGGGATACCAGCATCGTCGAGCGCATGGGCAAAACAGTCCTGCGCGCGCTCGTCCATCTCGTGATGCTCGCCATTGCCCGAATGCATACGGACCACTTCGGACTCGTTACCCATGGATGCGGTGTACTCGCAGGGTCCGCCCAGGGCCTCGGACCAATAGGCAGCGAGGCGTTCCGTGTGCTGGGGGTGATAGCCGTGCGCAAACGCGTGGCTCACGACGGGATCAGCCAAGCATCGCGCATGCCAGCAATGGGCCAGTGCAATAAAAGCATCGCGACCTCCGGCCACTTCATAGATGGTTCGGCGCATATAAGGCCTCTATGACAAACGGTTCGCGTTCTCGACAGGGTAGCCAATAGCGGCGATGCTAGCTGCAAAACACGGGACAAGAAACTGACGGGAAGATGGTGCAAACCCCACCCGGACCTTGCGGTCGCCAGCGAATTTGATGGGGGATAATACTGTCATTATTAACAGTATTACAAGATGCTCGCGTTTTGAACCCTAACGCCCATGACCCACTGGTTTGCTCTCGCAATGCCGGACCTGCCGCTGCAACTGGTTCAGCGCCGCTTCGATGCGGCGCTCGAGCCAACGCTGGCAATCGCGGTGATCGAAGGCCCTGCGCAACGCACCCGGATCGCTTTTGGCAACGCGCGGGCACGAACATTGGGCGTAATACCCGGCATGAAACTGGCTGCTGCTCAGGCTCTGGCGCGGGATCTGATCACCAGTACCCGCGATGAAGCGCGTGAGAAGGCGGCCATGCAGGAACTGTCCTGTTGGGCCTACCAGTTCAGCCCCGCCATCGTGCCCTTTCGCCGCAGTCACGGCTGGGGACTGGTGATGGAAACCGGTGCCAGTGAGCGGCTGTTCGGCGGCCGGCAGGCGCTGCATCACCGCATCGCCGATGAGTTGCGACTGCTGGGCTATCACGCAGCCAGCGCCAGTGCGGCCACGCCCGCAGCCGCGCAACTGCTGGCAACAGCGTGCGCCACGGGTTTGGTTACGGGCTCGGCCGATAAAGGTGGCACCGCAGATGTCGCGCTGGGAGGCGCCGCGGATGGCGCTGCGGGCGGTACTGCAGCGGATCATCCATCCCGTGACCGCGCAGTGATGGAAGACCTGGCGCGCACCCTGGGTGGTCTGCCGCTGACCCTGCTGGGTTGGGACGAGGGCGTGAACAGCCGTCTGCACGCCCTGGGGCTTTCCACCATTGCGCAGGTACTGGCATTGCCACGCGACGCCTTTGCCCGGCGCTTTGGAGCACCCAGGCTGATCGACCTCGACCGCCTATTGGGACGCATTGCCGACCCGCAACCGCCGTTTGCGCCGCCCAGCCGCTTCAGCGCCCGCATGGAACTGCCCGCCGACACGGAAGATGCCGGCCGCCTGCAGGTTCCCCTCGAACGGCTGTTGCTGCTGCTCGAGGGCTTTCTGCGCGGCCATAACGCGGGCGCCACTGGACTGCAGTTGCGCATCCTGCACAGTGCACGCCGCGCGCAGATCATGGAGCCAACCCTGGTTCCGCTTGCTCTGGCCGCGCCGGAACGCAACGCCCGGCGGCTATCGCAGCTGTATGCGGAACGACTCTCCCGGGTGCAGCTGCAGGCTCCGGCGGTGCTGCTGGAACTGCAGCTCGAGCGCATGGCGCTGCTGGTCCCCGAATCCGACAGTTTCCTGCCACCGGCCTCCCAGGCGGTAGTAGCTGGCGCAGATATCCTGCACCTTGCCGAAACCCTGCACGCGCGTCTGGGCTCAGAGGGGGTTTTCCAGCTGCAAGCCGCCAGCGATCATCGTCCCGAACGGGCCTATCGCATCGTGCCGCTTTCGCCCGAACCCTTGCGAACTACAGCGCTGCCACCCGCGCCGGCACAGCGGCCTGTGCTGATACTGCCGCGTCCGCAACGCCTTGCTTGCCGGGACGCCGCCGCCTTGCCATCCTTTCACGGACCGCTATCGATCATCGCGGGACCCGAGCGTATCGAGGCAGGCTGGTGGGACCTAGCCCGGCCGGGCCAGGCCACGGTACATCGCGACTATTTCGTGGCCCGCAATCCGCGTGGCCAGACCGTGTGGGTTTACCGCGAGCTGATGGCGCCGCACCACTGGTTTCTGCACGGTTTTTTTGCGTGATCAAAAACGGTGCGCACAACTGCGGTGCGCTGTGGCCTGATTTGCCGTCTGTAGGCAGTGCAACTCCGGCCTATGGTGGACGGTTGCAGACCCAATAATCGGCATCAAGACACGCATTTATTCGCGCCGCAACCGCATCACGCTCCGATATCAGGTAAAAAATGGTCGCCACTGAAGACGTCATACCCTACATGCGCCGCGTGCAGGCGGTCGAACGCGAGTTGCGCGAACTCGGCCTGCTCTGGCAAATGATTGAATCGGCTGCCGCCATCAGCTGCCCCCACGACGTACAGACCATACTGCCCACGCTCGTCCAGACGCGCCAGCGGTTCGATGAACTGCAGCGCCGCGTGGTGCAGTCCCTCGCCAACGAAAACATCGCGCAGTTGCAGGACGAACTGGCCTCCAAGGCCCAGTGCGCCATCGACATCCTGATCCGCAATCTGTTCGAACGCACCGCCGATGTCGGGTTTCTGGCTACGGATGACGTGGTGCGCGCGTATTGCGCAGGCTCACCCGGCGACCGGGCGGAGCAGCTGCGGCACATTCGCGGCCACCTGCGCGCCTACTGCGACAAGTACACCGTTTACGACGACATCATCGTGCTGGATGTCACTGGCCGCATCCTCGTGCGGCTGGACGAAACCGCCACGCTGGAAGTCACCAGCGACACCATCGTCCAGGCTGCCCTGACATCGCGCAACTATGTGGAACGTTTCAACGTCACTGACCTTGCATCCGGTGCGCGGCCGGGGCTGCTCTACGCACACCGCATCGCCAAGTCCGACGGCACCCCCTTGGGCGTGCTGGTCCTGCGCTTCCGTTTTGAAGACGAAATGCGGCGGATCTTCAACGGCGTATCCAGCAGCAGCCAGCAGTACGCACTCGTGCTGCTGGACAAGGAAAACCGCGTCATTGCCAGCAACGATCCCAGCCACCTATCGCTCGATCTCGAATTGCGCACGGCCGACTCCGGCGGCGTGGAGCTGCTGGCCTTCGCCGGCCGCGAGTACCTTGCCATCTCCTGCGCGACCCACGGATACCAGAACTACTTTGGACCGGGTTGGCGCGCCCACGCCATCGTTTCCCTGCTCACGGCATTCAATACACGCAGCACGGACCGCGGGGCATCGGAGCTGACGCTGGATAACGGTGAACTCAAGGCGCTGCAAATTGAAGCTGACGCCATCAACCGCAATCTGCGCCGGGTGGTGTGGAACGGCCGGCTCATGGCGGGCACCGGCGACACCGCACGGCTCAAGGCGGTTCTCTCACAGGTGAACCACGCCGGCGTGCGCACCAGCGAACGGGTGCGCCTTGCCGTGGGCGACCTGCACGCCACATCGCTGGACCGGGCCTGCCGCCAGACAGCCGAACTGGCGCGCCTCGCCGCCGACATCATGGACCGCAATCTCTATGAGCGCGCCAATGACTGCCGCTGGTGGGCTCTTACGCCCGTTCTGCGCCGCGTGCTGGCGTTGCCGGAAACCGAGGCAGGCACGGCTGAGCTCAATGCCGTCCTGACCATGATCAACGGCCTCTACACGGTGTACCGGCGCCTGATTGCCTTCGATGCGGACGGAACCATACGTGCCGTAAGCAACGACAATGCCGCCCAGTCACTGCTGGGGAAATCGATAGGCGAAGAACTGCTCAGTTCCACCCGCGGGCTTACGGGAGCGCAGCAATACAGCGTATCGCCCTTTGCACCCACGGTGTTGTCCGACGACGAACCCAGCTACATCTACCTCGCAGCAGTCCATGGCGAACGCGGTGGATTCGCCGGAGGCATCGCCATCGTCTTTCACACGATCCGCGAGTTCAACACCATGCTGCGCGATGTGCTGGGCGATCGCGAGGGCATGGCCGCGTTTGTCGATGACACGGGCACGGTGCTCGCTTGCACCAACCCCGATTACCCCACCGGCTCGCTGTTTCCGTTCGACGGCGGCGCGGAAATCGGCCATATCGGCAATGTGCAGTACGCCATCTCTCGCGTCCGGGCTGCAGGCTATCGCGAATTCAAGGTCTCGGATGGCTACGACAACAAGGTGTCGGTCATCGTTGCCCTGCGCCTGGGTACGAGCGAGCGCCGCCATATCGAACAGATGCCCGATGTATCGACAGCGACTGCCGTGCTGGACCGTACGCAGGTGATGGAAGTTGCGATCATGCAGGTGGCCAATGCACGCTACGCGCTGCCCGCCGATCGCGTCGTCATCGCCTGTACTCCCGCGCGTATCGTCCAGGCGCCCAACTCCAACAGCCATTGCCTGGGCCTGATGCAGGTCGATACGCCAAACGGCAGTACCGTGGTGCCGGTCATATCCGCGCGACGCCTCTTTGACGTCAAGCACGGGCCCCGGCAGCACGACGGCATTGCCGTCGTGCTGCGTCATGCGGATCACGACAGCCCCACCATGGCCTTCTGGGTGGACGATGTCGTTGCGGTGCAGGAGATTGTCCGCGCCGAGGTGCAGGAAACGCCGGAAGGAATACGCTCGGCAGGGCAGCTCGTATCGGCCGTGTTCGACCAGAAGGACGCCAAGCACCGCAAGCTCGTGCAACTGATAGACGCCGACCGCCTGGAGATGCTGGGGCGGCAACCTGTCACGGCCGTTGCCAGTGCTTCAGGTGCTTCGTCCGCAGGCATCACGGCAGCCGTGACGCCCCAGCGGCACGCACAGCCAGCACACGCCGCAACAGCCGCCTGACAGCACCCGTCCAGCAAGACCCGCTTGGCAAAACGCCCTCGGAACACGCGTAGCTCGGCACCAAAACGCATACTGTTATTATTAACAGTATGCGTACCTCCTATGCGGAACTGCACTGCATTTCCAACTTCTCGTTCCTCCGCGGCGCTTCGCACCCCGAAGAGCTGGTGGCGCGCGCGCTTGAGCTGGGCTATGCCGGGCTGGCGCTCACCGACGAATGCTCCTTCGCGGGGGCGGCGCGTGCCCACCTGGCGCTACGCGACGCGCGTGCCGCAGACCCCGGAGCTAGCAGCTTTCGGCTGATCCACGGCACCGAGATCCGCATCGCCGGCGGGCCGCACCTCGTGCTGCTGGCGCAGGATCGCCATGCCTACGGCAATCTTTCCGAACTGGTCACGCTGGCGCGGCGCGCTGCGGACAAGGGGCAATACCGCATCGATACCGGCACCCTGGAAGCCAATGCCCGTTTGCTTGAGGGAGTGCTTGCGCTGCTGGTACCCGGCAGCGCCGACCACGATCCGCCGTCACGCGAGGACGGCCCGCGCATGCAGGAGCAACGGCAGCGGCTTGAGGCGCAGGCGCACTGGCTGAAGAAACTGCTGGGAGAGCGGGCCTGGATAGCCTGCGAACTGGTGTACGGCCCCGATGATGCCCGGCATCTCGATCTGCTGCAGTCGGTTGCACGACGCTGCTCCATGCCACTTGCAGCCGCGGGCAGCGTGCAGATGCATGCGCGGGCCCGCAAGCGCCTGCACGATGCGCTCACGGCGGTGCGCTGCGGACAGCCGCTGGCCGAGTGCGGGTCGCAGCTGGCGCCCAACGCGGAACGCTGCCTGCGGCCGCTTGCCCGGCTGTCGCGGCTGTACCCGCCCGAGCTGCTTGTCGAATCGGCGCTGATCGCACAGCGCTGCACCTTCAGCCTGGACGAACTGCGCTATGAATATCCCGAGGAAATCGTTCCTGCCGGTGAAACCCCCGCCGCTTACCTGCGCCGCATGGCTTACACGGGGGCACAGGAGCGTTATCCCGCCGGCGTCCCCGAAAAAGTGCGCCGCCTGCTGGAGCATGAGCTCGAACTCATCTCGGAGCTGCATTACGAGCCCTACTTTCTCACCGTCCACGACATCGTGCGCTTCGCACGCAGCCGCTCCATCCTGTGCCAGGGCCGTGGTTCCGCCGCCAACTCCGCCGTCTGCTACTGCCTGGGAATAACCGAAGTCGACCCCGAGCGCATGAGCGTGCTGTTCGAGCGATTCATCAGCCGCGAGCGCAACGAGCCCCCGGATATCGACGTCGACTTCGAACACCAGCGCCGCGAAGAGGTGATGCAGTATCTCTTCACCAAATACGGCCGCGAACGCGCCGCGCTCACAGCGGCCGTGCACACCTACCGGCCACGCGGCGCCATGCGCGACCTGGGCAAGGCCCTGGGACTCTCACTCGACCAGGTGGACCGGCTGGCCAAGAACATGGCCTGGTGGGACGGTGGTCGCATCGAGCCCGAACGGCTCGTAAGCGCCGGTTTCGATCCGGACAACCCGCTGATCGTGCAGCTGGTCGACCTGGCGCACCAGCTCATCGGTTTTCCGCGCCACCTCTCGCAGCACAGCGGCGGCTTCGTCATTGCCCGCGACAAGCTCTCGCGGCTGGTGCCCATAGAAAACGCGGCCATGGCCGACCGCACCGTCATCCAGTGGGACAAGGACGATCTTGACGCCCTGGGCCTGCTCAAGATCGACGTGCTGGCACTGGGCATGCTGTCGTGCCTGCGGCGCACCCTGGAGCATGTCAACCATTACGCGCCTGAGCAGCCCGCGCTGACGGTGCAGGCCATTCCCGCCGAAGACGCACAGGTCTACGACATGCTGTGCCGCGGCGATTCACTGGGTGTCTTCCAGGTGGAATCGCGCGCGCAGATGAACATGCTGCCGCGGCTGCAGCCACGCTGTTTCTACGACCTGGTGATCGAAACCGCCATCGTGCGGCCCGGTCCAATACAAGGTGGCATGGTGCACCCCTACCTGCGCCGCCGCCAGGGCCTGGAACCGGTCACCTACCCTTCCGAGAGCGTCCGCACGGTATTGGAACGCACGCTTGGCGTCTCCATTTTTCAGGAACAGGTTATGCAGCTGGCGGTGGTGGCAGCCGGCTTCACGCCCGGTGAAGCCGACAGCCTGCGGCGGGCCATGGCGGCCTGGAAGCGCAAGGGCGGCATAGGACCTTTTCGCGAGCGGCTCATAGCCGGAATGCTGGCACGCGGCTACAGCGCTGAATACGCCGAACAGCTCGTCCGCCAGATACAAGGCTTCGGTGAATACGGTTTCCCGGAGAGTCACGCAGCCAGCTTCGCCCTGCTGGTGTATGTATCGGCATGGCTCAAGTGCCATCAACCTGCCGCTTTTTGCGCGGCCTTGCTCGATTCGCAACCGCTGGGGTTTTATGCCCCGTCGCAGATCGTGCGAGATGCGATCGATCACGGCGTAACCGTATTGCCGGTGTGCGTCACGGCAAGTCGGTGGCATTGCCTGCTGGAGGCCGGCCCCGCGACCGGCCACGCAGGGCGTCCCAAACCGGCCGTGCGCCTGGGTTTTGCCATGGTGCGCGGCTTCTCCGAAGAGACCGCCCGGCGCATCGTCGCGGCACGCACGGAACGCCCCTTTGCCGGCGTGCCCGACCTGGCGCGCCGTGCCCGCTTGCAGCGCGGAGAAATTGCCAGCCTGGCCGATGCCGATGCCCTGGCAGCGCTTACCGGCCACAGGCGCAAGGCGCTATGGACTGCCCTGGGACTGGATGCAGACGCCGTGCACCATGCACCGCTGGCTGCCGAGCCGCCGCTCTTCGAGGGCACGCCCGCGCTGCTGCCGCCCAGCGAAGGCCAGGATATCGTCGCCGATTTTCGCAGCACCAGCCTGAGCCTGCGCCGCCATCCGCTGGCGCTGCTGCGCGAGCGGCTGCAGTCGCAGCGGCTGCTGAGCGCCGCTGAGGTGGGCAGATCCCGCCACCGGCAACTGATCCGTACCTGTGGTCTCGTAACCTGCCGGCAACGGCCCGCAACGGCAAGCGGCGTCACATTCGTGACCCTGGAAGACGAAACCGGCTGCATCAACGTGGTGGTGTGGCGCGTCGTGGCCGAACGCTTTCGCCAGCCGCTGCTGCAGGCAAGCCTGCTCACCGTCTACGGACACCTGGAAAGGCTGGACACCGGCGGCAGCGCCGTGCTGCACGTGATTGCAGGCAGGCTGGTTGATCACTCCCTTTTATTGGGGAATCTGGTCATCGAGAGCCACGATTTCCACTAGGCAAAGGGCTTGGAGGGATTCTCGAGCCCGCGCGCGGTGCCAAGAGAAAGGTCTGAAACTTGTATCGCCGTTCCACGGCGGAATTCGCTGACTGTCTGCACGCTGGAATTTGTGGGATGTTCGCTCGCACGCCGCTGCTTGCGTTCGATGCAAAGGCCATCTACTGGAGGAACTGCACGAGTACGACGTGGTACTCGGACTTGCCGTCATTTCGCACGCGGTGGGTGATCGGCTGCGACGCATCGGCCAAGTACTCGACCTCGCCGGGTGCAACCGTTTCAGGTTCCCCCCAAGCTTGCCCTTCCAGCTGATCGGACACCAGCCCTCCGGACACGTAGATTGCAACCTGATCGTAGGCATGTCGGTGGAACGTCGTGGTCTCCCCGGGCGGGATGCGTACGTCATACACACGGACGTACTGGTTTTCCATCGACCACCTGTGCCGCGATTCGCTCAGGTACTTGGCCGGAATCCCGGCTGGTGGACTAGCTACAGTCTCACCGGGGAGGCCCGCCTGCCGCAGCTCAACGACGATATCTTCGACAGCACTGCCAAGATTCAACCAGCTGCCGACAACCGGCTCCGTCCACGCAAAGCTTCCGGCCTCGCTTCGCATTTCACTTTCAGTACCGTCCGAACGGACCAACCGAACGTGGTTCGCCTTGAGCGATACGACGACCCCTCGGGGACGTTCGTGCGTCGGCAGAGAACCATTTTCCGGCATGCGCAACCGCAGTACCCGCACGCGCGGATCCTGGTGTTCGATCTTCACTAGCGCCGGGGCTGCTGCCACCAGATCCTGCGCCGTAGCCGGCGAAAGCTGCCAATTGGCAGCCAGCAGGAACAGCGCCTCCAACCGCAATTTTGTCAGTTTGTTCATAGATCCCATCAGTCGACGGTCCAAACTTGGTCGGCAACGTCCCAAAGCGCAGAAAGCGTTGCAAGGTTGCCAAGAACCGCATCGGTGTGCAATGCCGACAGCTCCGTTCATGATGGCCGGCCCCCCGCGCAGGCACCTGCTGGTGGTCTTTTGGCACAGGGCAAGCCAGGCTCCGCGCCGGGAAAGGCAGCTGATCAATAGCGGTCGACGCGGTTTGCCCAGGTATCGCCCGTCACCATCCGGGTCACCTTGCCGTCCTGCTCCTCGAAGCGAACGACCTCGCCCACCTCATCCCAGCCGTCAGGCGCCAGGAGTTTGAAACGGCCCTCGCCCAGCGGTTCCAGCACGAGCTTGGTGTCCGCGGGGCCGAAACCGGCGGGCAGCAATACCAACTGCTGCTTGAGCAGCACGACCTGGGTGATGCTGTCGTCGTAGGGGCTGTGATAGAGGCCGGCAAAGCGGGCCCAGGCGTCGTCCCAGAGCGGGTGTGGCTTGGCTTTGGCAGCCTTGGCCACGGCGTCGCCCACAGTGGCGAACAACTGGTTGGCGATGTCGCTGGGGTTGCTGTCGTTGGTGTTCGTCAGCACCACCACGCCAACCTTGTCATCGAGCTGGACGAGGGTCCTCGTCGTGTTGCCGGGGAAGCCGCCGCCGTGGCCCACATAGGTGCGGCCCTTGACACGCTCGTGATCGAAGCCGAGGCCGGAGCCGCTTTCCCAATTCTCGTCCACCGATCGCACCCGCAGCGCCTCGCGCCACGACCCGCCAGTGAGGACGTTGGCGCCGCCCGCAGACCCGCCGCGGAACTGCGCAGAGATGAACTTGGCGAGATCGGTGACATTGCTGGTCAGCCCTGTCGCCGATGCCATCCCGCGCGCGTCGACAAACGGCAGGATGCGGCGGGTACCGGCCGCCGTGCGGCTGGCATAGGGAGTGGCGAGGTCGGGATCAGGCTTGTCGATGCTGGTGCTGGTCATGCCCAGCGGCGTAATGATGTGAGCCTGCACATAATCGGCCCAGCGCTCGCCGGTAATTTTCTCCACCACTTGGCCGGCCACGGCAAAGGCGAGGTTGGAATATTTCCAGCGCGTCTGCGGTGGGAAGGCGGCCTGGCGATCGGGCATCAGCTTGATCAGCTCCGACTCTGTCGGGAATTTGAAGCTGGACCAGTGATCTCCGGCTTCGCGCTGCAGGCCCGAGCTGTGAGAGAGCAATTGCTCGATGGTGATCGGGCCATCATCCGGTCCGGCAGGCTTCGGCTTGAACCAGGGCAGATACTTCACCACCGGATCATCCAGGCGCAGCTTGCCGGCCTCCCGCAGCTGCAAAATCGCGATGGCGGCGAACAGCTTGGAGTTGGACGCGATGCGGAACCGCGTCTGCTCCGTCATCGGCCTTTTGGATTCCACATCCGCAAAACCAAAGCCCTTGGACCACACCAATCGCTGATCCTGCACGACGCCCACGGCGACTCCCGGCAGCCCGCGATAGGCCATCTGGCCTTCCAACCAAGCGCTGAACAGCCGCTCAGCGGCCTGCACGTCGGGGTTTTCGGTGATGCTGGCGGTGGGCGGCACGGCAGGCTGAGCTACGGATTGGGCGAGCGCGGATTCGGAGAGCAGTAGTGCCAGTGCGATGATGCGAGGAAGCATGTGAATTTCCGTTTTTGATAAAGCGGGCTAAACGCGGGCGGGGGAGTGTCAGGCGGAAAAATTTAACCTAGCTGTCCAAACGAGTTTTCGATTTCGAATTGGAGCCCCGCCAGAACCAGGGCGGCTCGCTCGATATTATGGTAACCAACCTGGAGCAACTGCGTTTGCAAGCAGCGCACATGGGCGCGTTGGCCTGGAAGCCACCCAAATTTCACAATACCAACCCCACGGAGGCAATAGGGCGTGTCCGCTTTCCGGCAGGTTGCTTTCCACTTTCCTGGGTGACGTGGTAAGCGAAACACTTTGCGAGAGTGGACGGGATGCCTGGAACCTTCTTATTGGTCCAACTCAAAACATCAGCTTCCTCCTCTGGTCGGGCTACGCCACCCCACAGATTGAGGTATTCGATTTTTTCGGGATCATTAGAGAAAAACAGGTAGACCGCATCCCAATCCTGAGGTTCGACGTAGTAAATCTGCCAAGTACCGTACTTGAATGCCTGCAGAACCGATACCTTGGTGACGTCCAAATGCCTCTTTAGTTGTTTCGCCAAAATCGGAGCAAGGCGCACCTTTTCCGATTCGGAAATAGAGCGATTAATGGAATCGCAAGGCGACAAAGCCCAACAACACGGGACGTAGGCGGCGAGTAAAAACCCGACAAGCTTCTGAATTTTCAAGATTCCCTAGGATCGACATTGCAACAGTGATTGATTCGGGGAACACATGGCAAACAAATCTCCGCTCCAAAGTCTTCAAGGTTAGCTAAGGGACACACACCGGTCACTGCGTAGAAGCACGAATAGCGAACCTACGCGACACTTTCGACCCTGAGTGGCCATTCGTTTAGGTCCGCTTCCTGGATGTGGACCAGAGACTTGGGAGCACCAGCCCCGCCCAAAATTCATCCTCCTGCTGTACGGGGTAGAAAATCCGGCTTCGCGTGAAGTATTCGCTGCAGTGACGTTGAGTACGGCGGAACGAAGCGCCACGCATGCGGACGCCCCGCTTCCGCGCGAAGCGCGAGGAAGAGGAGCGGGCCGCGCGCGGGAAGCCAGTGCCCTGGTCAGGGCGTGTACGTGGCGATCTGTGCCCCCTGGTCGCCGTTCGCATCATCGACAACCGTGACGCTCCAGGTGTACTGGTGGCCGACGGTGAGACTGGACTGGTACACGGAGCCCCCCGTTCCGTAGACGATCGAGGTCGTTGCGGGCGCCAGAACGAATTTCGATTGCCATGCCGTGGTACCGGTGGTGCTGTCGAACACACTGACATAGTAGTGATAGATCGCTGGCGGGCTTGCCGGCGCAGACCACGTCAGGGTCGGTGTGACATTGCCCGATCCGTTGGCCGGATTCGTGAGGTTGAGGGGAAGGCTGGTCACGAGCCCGGGAACTGTCCTGCTCAGCGTCTCCGAGGTGCCGTCGGAGTAGGTCACGAGAAACACGTACGTGTCCGAGGTTGTCGGTGCCGCCGCAACGCTGGCGAAATCGGTGAAGTGATTGCGGCCATTGGAGGGATCCACTCCCAGGTCGAGCGGCACGGAAAAGCCGGGGCCGGAGACGATCGTAGCCTTCACCGGCGCCTTGGCGTTCCACATGGCATGCAGGAACAGGCCGTACTGCCCGGCGTAGTTCTGGCTCGAGACCCTCAATTGCGCGCCAGTCGTCGGAACATTGATGTTCATCGTCGCCGCGCTGCCGCTCACTGAGAACGCAGCGTCATCGTCCTTGAACTGGACGCAGACGAGATCCCCTGGAAGTGCCTGGCCGTTGCCGGCGCTGGCTCGGATCCAGTAGAGCGGAATGTAATTTCCGGGCGTTGTCACGCCGGCGAAGCTGAAGGGCTGCGGGCTCGTGGCCGTGGCAAGGAACGTCCCGAAGCCAGCACCACCGAGGGTGGGCGAAACCCCGACGAAGGCCGGTCCGGCCACTGTGGTATTGAAGGTCAGGTTGCCGCTGAGGGTCGCCCCGCCGCCTGCCGGTGCGGCTAGGACCGCCGAGGAAATGGGCGAAGCCGGTCCTTCCGTCCCGGAACTGTCCAGCGCCGTCACCTTGGCGTAGAGCGTGGCGCCGCTCGTGAGGCCCGTGAGGAATACCTGCATGCCATCGTTCTGGCCGGCCCCGGTGAGCGTGATCGGGGTGCCACTGCTCGCCGCGGCGTCCGTTCCCCAGTAGAGCTTGTAGCTTGCCGCGCCGTCGGCATTCAGTCCCGATGGCGATGCGACGCTCAGTGGGTGCGCGACAGCGATGGCCGCGGTAGCCGATATAGGGAGCAGGCCCGGGGCGGCGGGGGCGGCCGTCGTGAATGCCGCGGGATCCGTGAGGGTGACATTGGCCGTGTAATTCGGCGTGCCAGACACAACGGTCAGGGAGCCCAGGGAAGTCATCGCCGGGTCGGCGAGGTCGTATTCCGCATTTCCTAGGACATCGAGGTAGGCGAATACCGAGTATGTGCCTGGCGGCACGCCTCGGATCGTGTAGCTGCCGGCACCACTCGCCGCCTGCGTGCCGCCCGAGACGGACCCGTTGGCCATGAGTGTGACGTACACCGGTCCGGCCTTGCTACCCGCATAGGTGATCGTCCCCGAGACCGTCGCGGAGGCGATGCTCGAGTTACCGGCGAAGTTGATTGTCGACGTACCCGGAAGGGTGGCCGTGTTCGACGAGGGCGTGTACGTGTAGCCGGTGAGCGCCGGCGTCACCGTGTAGCTGCCGGCGGCGAGTCCGGTGAAGCTGTAGTTGCCGCTGGCATTGGTCGTCGTCGTGGCGATCGCGGCACCCGAGAGCGCGACGGAAATTCCGGCGACGTAGGGACCCGTGATGGTGCCCGAGAGGGAGTAGGTGGTGATCACGGCCGCGGATGCGAAATTCGCGCCGGTCGTGATATTGCCTCCACTGATCGTGATGCTGGCGCTTGCCGGCGAGAAGGTGTACCCCGTGGCGGACGGCGTGACCGTGTAGGTGCCGTTCGCAAGGCCCGTGACGGAGTAGGTGCCGTTCGAGGCCGTCGTCGTGGATGCCGTCGCCGCGCCCGTGAGATTGATCGTGACGCCCGAAGTGACTGCGCCGGTGACGGTGCCCGAGATGCTGTAAGTCACCGGCACGGCCGAAGCCGTGAACGCAGGCACGGTCTGGTTCGCCCCTGAAATAGTCACGCTGGCGCTCGCCGGTGAGAACGTAAATCCGGCGAGCGAAGGCGTCACCGTATAAGTGCCATTGGCAATGTTCGTGAATGAATACGCACCGCCGGCCGATGAAGTCGATCCCGTGTGCGTGCCGTTCTGTGCCAGGGTCAGGGTGACGCCATTGGTCACTGTTCCCGCGATGGTGCCGCTGATGGAATACGTCGCCGCTACCGCGGTGGCGGTGAAGTTTTCGCTGGAGACATTGGCGCCGCTCACGCTAACCGCGCTGCTCGAGGGCGTGAACGTATACCCGGCAAGCGTGGGCGTTACGGTGTAGCTGCCATTCGCAAGCTTCGTGAACGAATAGGTGCCGTCAGCAGCCGAGCTGGTCGTTGCGCTCGCAGCACCGCTCAGCGTCATGGTCACGCCGGAGGCGACACTGCCGCTCACCGTCCCCGCAATGGAGTAGGTTGTCACGGGCGGTGGTGAGTTCGGGGAACTTGAACTGCTCCCTCCGCAAGCCGCGAGCCAAAACCCGCAGGCAATTAGGGGAGCGGAAACGCGCAGAAGCTGGAAAATCTTATTAGCAAAGGAGGGAAAAGGCTTCACGTCTGCGCTCCGAGTTTATTTTGGTTCAAGAGATCTTGTCGACTTGTATTTGAAGCAATCCGATGCACGAACACCCAGCGGCGCAATCAGCTTCTTCGCACTAATTGAAGATTCGCTACGCGCGACATTGTTGGAAACTCGCCATGTCAATAGCGCATTTATGACCATGCCGAAAGTACCAAATATGAAAATGAGAATCAATGGGGAAATTCCCGATCAGCAACGAAAGTGATCAGTTTGCTAAAGGCAAGCCGAGTTTTCAGAAACTGGAAATTCGAATTGGAGGGGGCAGGCCCATCTCAAACTGGAGCCTTCAAGGCAATCGCTGTTGAGCACCAGCCCGCGCACTTAGTGCGTGCAACATCTCACCAGAATCAAATTAGGCGCCGACCATTTTCCCGACCACAGGCGGTGTAGGGGGCGAAAATGTTCTTTCCAACCATGTCGGCTTTTGGGGAAGATTTGAAAACACCGGCGTCAGGTATTAGCCGGGTCCGACAAATTGCGGCATGACTGCTGTCGGTCGGGCTGCGTTGCATACTAGTCATCCGAGGTCAAGACGCCCGCTTACCAGCGGCTAGCCGCCTGACCGCGTAACCCTGTAAGCCGACTCATCCTTTACGAGTCAACCCCAAGGAGACATTCGCGAGTTGTCGCTTTACGGCAAGATGCGCCTCGAACAAACCTCGGTCAAACGCTTGAGGTATTTCGAATCTCGCGGTACGTAACCTTCCAGGAAGTTGGAATCTTGACGTGCCTCCCTTTCTTAATCGCCGGCCATCCATCCTCGGCCGGTCCCTGCAGTTCTGCTGATACACAACTTGAACCACGGAGACGTTCGAGAACTCTGTAGCGTCCTTCGAGAAATCCAATTACGGCATCCAAGTAGGAGCGCACACGCACAGGATCCGTGCAAGGAAACCATTCCACCCAAAAACCCTCAACACTGAAGTGCAATTCGTCGATGTTCTGAAGCGCAAGCCAGACTCGATACTTGAGTCCGTCTTGGACCGGAATTGAGATGGATATCTCCACAGGGCCGTCGCTGTCCTCAACCATCTTCAATTGCGGAAAGCGCCTAGCAATCTCGGCAAATGCGGACCTGGCGATCGCATCACTCGTTGCCGCAATGTTCATTCCAAGACGTATCTAGATGCAATACATTGATTGCGCCGCTATTGGCCGAGGCTGTGTGAAAACTGCTTGAACTATTGTAGATTCTGATTTGTCTTTTGGCGATGAGGAATCGAGCATGAAGCGATTCATCGAGGGCGAAGAGCGGACTCAGTCGGTGCTTTTTCCGGACCGGCTTGAGGACTGGGTCGCCGAGGACAACCCGGTACGGGTGATCGACGTCTTTGTCGACGAGATGAACCTGGGGGCGCTGGGTTTTGAGCGCACGGTGCCGGCCGCCACGGGCCGGCCTGGCTACCACCCTGGGACGTTGCTCAAGATCTACATCTACGGATACCTTAACCGGGTGCAGTCGAGCCGGCGGCTGGAACGTGAAGCCCAACGGAACGTCGAGCTGATTTGGCTGACGGGCCGGCTGATGCCCGACTTCAAGACGATTGCCGACTTCCGGCGGGACAACGGCCCGGCGATCCGCAAGGTCTGCGCCCAGTTCGTGATGCTGTGCCGCAAGATGAACTTGTTCACCGAGGCGATGGTTGCCATCGACGGGAGCAAGTTCAAGGCGGTCAACACGCGGGATAAGAACTTCACCCGGCACAAGATCAAGGTGCGCCTGGAGCACCTGGAGCAGTCGGTCGAGCAATATTTAAATGAGCTGGAGAGAGCTGACCGGGAACCCGCATCAGTGCTGGGTCCGCGGGTGTCTCATCTGCAAGACAAGATTGCAGCGGTTAAAGCCGAGATGCGCAAGATCGGGCAGATCGACAAGCAATTGGAGCAGAGCCCCGACCAGCAGGTATCGCTGACGGACCCGGACGCCCGTTCGATGAACAGCGCGGGTAAGGGAACGGGGATCGTCGGCTACAACGTGCAGGCGGCGGTGGACACGAAGAATCACATGATCGTGGCCCACGAGGTAACCAACGTAGGGCATGACCGCAATGCGCTCACCGAGATGGCCAAGCAGGCGCGCTACGCCACGCTGCAACCGACGATGACCGTGCTGGCCGACCGCGGCTACTACAACGGACCGGAGATCCTGGCCTGCGAACAGGCCGGCTTCATCCCGCTGGTGCCCAAATCCCACACGTCCAACAACCGGGCGCAGGGCTTGTTCGACAAGAGCGACTTTATCTACAACGCCAAACGGGACGAATACCGCTGCCCAGCCGGCAAGCGCGCCATCTGGCGTATGACCACCGAGGAGCGCGGTCAGACGCTGCACCGGTACTGGTCATCGGAGTGCCCGCGTTGCCCGATCAAGAGCCAGTGCACGATATCGAATTACCGACGGATAACGCGCTGGGAGCACGAGCCGGTGCTCGACCGAATGCAAAAACGCATGGAGGCCACGCCCGAGTTCTCCAAATGGCGGCGACGGACCGTTGAACACACGTTCGGCACGCTCAAGGCGTGGATGGGTTCGACGCACTTCTTGACCAAAACGCTGCCAAGAGTGCGAACCGAGATGAGCTTGCATGTTCTGGCATACAACATGAAGCGGGCGATAGCGATTGTGGGAATGCAGGGATTGATGGAAGCGATGAAGGCCTGAAAGGCCTTTGCTCGCCTAAAATCCGCGAAGCCCTAAATGAGCAAAATTACGGCGCCGAGAAACCCGTTTGCACACAGCCTCGGCAGTGACCGGCGCCTAGCCATGTCCGCTGTCGCATGTTGCCAAATGTCGCTTCCGGGCGCAATCCGGACTTCATATCGCTCTTAGGACCTCTTTTACTG
>Ga0209067_10000671_pt1 | contig 21409 bp, 23 predicted proteins | sample ColStrG_CSR_2013_FD_187199 | JGI IMG/M metagenome (GOLD analysis project Ga0209067, IMG submission 187199) | Freshwater sediment microbial communities in response to fracking from Pennsylvania, USA - Cold Stream Run_MetaG_CSR_2013 (SPAdes)... | ecosystem: Environmental > Aquatic > Freshwater >...
CACTCCATGTCATGACTCACAACAAGAGCTGTTGTTTGCAATTTGCGTGACAGCTCTTGGATCAATTTGTTCACGGCTTGAGTGGTGACTGGGTCCAGTCCGGTGGTGGGCTCGTCAAAAAGCAGCGTTTTGGGCTCCAGTGCCAGTGTCCGCGCCAAACTGACCCGCTTTTGTGTTCCATATGAAATTTGCGCGGGCAGTTTTGCAAAGTCACGGACTGCCACATGGACGAGTCCCAGGCAGCGTTCGACTTGCTGCTGGATACGTTCATCGCTCCATCGATCCGCCAGAGGCAGACCCAGTTGAAAATGCCGTCGAAGACCAAAGGCGACATTTTCAAAAACTGTGAGAGAGTCAAACAGAGCCGGCTGTTGAAAGACGAGACCCACCTGACGCCGAATCCTGAGAAACTGGTCTTCTGAGAATTGTGCGATGTTTTCATCGTTCACCCAAATTTCCCCAGAATCAGATCGCAGCAGTCCCACCAGATTCTTCAGAAGCACGGACTTCCCGGTGCCAGAGGTCCCCAGGATAAAAACAATTTCTCCGGTTTCGACACGAAAGCTGATCCCGTTCAGGACAGTCTTCGTACCAAATTTTTTAACGAGCTGAATGAATTCAATCATTGAGGACTCTGGCCCTCCCAAAACGCCAACAAATCAGGATGGCCCTCTTGAGCCAGAGTCTGTGCGGGTCCATTGACCAAAACCTGTCCGCCGCGAACCATCCAAATCTGATCGTGCGGCCCGCTAGCCAGTTGTCGCGCACGTCCCATCTCATTGGTCACTGTCACAATCGTCGCCTGATTTTGGACTCGCAAATCCAAAATCAACTGAACAATCCTGCGGCTTGTGATCGGATCAAGTCCCGCTGTGGGATCATCATAAAAAATGAGCTTGGGTTGCAGAGCCAAAGCCCTGGCAATGCCCAGTCTTTTTTGCATGCCTCCGCTGAGTTCGGAAGGCATCAGTGATTTTGCCGCCGAAAGACCTACGGCATCCAAATATTGATCAACAAGGACCTGCACCTTGTGTTCGTCCGCCAGACCCGACTCCCGCAGCGGAAAGGCGACATTTTCGCCACAATTTCGCGAATCAAAAAGCGCATTTTTTTGGAACAACATGCCAATTTTTCGCAACTGCAGCTGCTTCTGTCTTGCCGAGGTTTTCCACCAGTCGACTTCAGACAACATGAGGGCGCCCGTTGTGGGCTGCAAGAGTCCTGCAAGAATTTTCAGCAAACTGGTTTTTCCCGCTCCGCTGGGCCCCACAATCACGACCGACGTTCCTTGCGGCACCGAGACATTTACATCTTGCAAAATTGCTTGTGCCGGCTCATCAACTGTTTGCAGCCGAGAGCGAATACTCGAGAGGCGCAGGCTCGACAACAGTCGAGCGCGGCAACGTGGCCAAAAACAAGACTTCCGTTTTGCCACTCAATCGCCGCCGCGGGGTGAGAGATGCTGCACTCCTTTTTCGTTGTCTCGTCAATCTGCACCTGACTTCTTGCCGATTCTCACAAGGTCTTTTGGGCTGGTCCATCTCCACCACTCCCCTTGTTTTTGCTCAAGGAAGTCGAGGCTCAACCTTCGTCGGAGCGCCGCGATCCAACCCAAAATACGCTGCGTAAAATCGGCATCAGTTCAGTTGCAGCTGTACTAAGCCCTTGATTTAAGTTTGAATAACCCAGCAAACGCAAGGAGAAAAAAATGGCTCACAAGAGAAAGAAAATTGCCGTCATCGGCGCAGGTTTCGTTGGATCAACTGCAGCTCATTGGGCCGCACAAAAGGAACTCGGAGATGTTGTCCTGTTGGACATTAACGAAGGCGCTGCCAAGGGCAAAGCGCTGGATCTTTTTGAGTCTTCTCCCGTCGAGGCTTTTGATTCGCACTCCACTGGCACTGCCAACTACGCAGACATTGCGGATTCGGACGTGGTTATCGTCACTGCGGGTATTCCACGCAAGCCTGGCATGAGCCGCGATGACCTCCTGGCAACCAATGCCAAAATCGTCAAAACTTGCTGCGAAGGCATCAAGCAGTATGCGCCAAACTCGGTGGTGATTATTGTTTCGAATCCTTTGGATGCGATGTGCACGGTTGCAAAACAGACTCTGGGATTTCCCCGTGAGCGCGTGATTGGTATGGCTGGTGTTTTGGACAGCGCACGCTACCGCTCGTTCATCGCCGAAGCACTGAACGTTTCAGTCAAAGATGTGCAAGGTTTTACCTTGGGTGGACACGGCGACACGATGGTCCCCATGCCGCGCTACACTTTTGTTGGCGGAATTCCCTTGGCCGAACTCATGCCCCAAGACAAAATCGACGCCATCGTTCAGCGCGCTGTCAATGGCGGAGCGGAAATCGTGAAGCTGTTGCAAACGGGATCCGCTTACTACGCACCTTCGGCCGCCGCAGTGCAAATGGCAGAAGCCATTTTGAAAGATCAAAAACGAATTCTGCCTTGCGCCGCTGAGTTGAATGGCGAATATGGCATGAAGGGTTTGTTTATTGGTGTCCTCTGCAAGCTGGGTGGCAAAGGTATGGAACAAGTCATGGAACTCAAGCTGAGTGACTCTGAGCGCGCGGGCCTTGAAAAATCAGCCGGTGCCGTTCGCGAATTGGTCGAAGCGCTTAAAAAACTGCAATATTAAAAATACAAATTCAAAAAGTAAGGTGTCGACATGAACATTCATGAGTATCAGGCCAAAGAAGTACTGCGTCGTTTTGGAGTCGCCACTCTGAAAGGCCAATTGGCAGTCACCCCCGAAGAAGCTGTCAAAGCCGCGCAAGCAATTGGTGGCTCCGTGTGGGTCGTGAAGGCGCAGATTCATGCTGGCGGACGCGGCAAAGGTGGCGGCGTCAAGGTTGCCAAATCCTTAGATGAAGTCCGCGAGTTCGCCAAAAATATGCTGGGCATGACTTTGGTCACTCATCAAACTGGCCACGAAGGCAAAAAGGTTCACAAAATCTACATCGAGCAAGGCTGCAACATTGCAAAAGAGTTTTACGTTGCGACGCTGGTGGATCGAGCCACCGGTCGCGTTGCAATGATGGCTTCCCGTGAAGGTGGAATGGACATTGAAGAAGTCGCGGCAAAAAATCCAGCGGCGATTTTAAAAGTGGATATCGATCCCGCGACGGGCCTGGTCCCTTTTCAGGCGCGTGAGCTCGCTTTTGGAATTGGGATGCCCGCGGAGACCATCAACAAGGCAACGGCCTTTATGATGGGTCTTTACAAATCTTTTGTCGAGTGCGACTGCTCCATCGCGGAAATCAATCCCTTGGTGGTCACGAAGGACAATGACGTCTTCGCTTTGGATGCCAAAATGAATTTCGACGACAATGCCTTGTACCGGCACAAAGACATCCAAGAGTACCGGGATCTGACCGAAGAGGAACCGACTGAAATTGAGGCCAGCAAATACGATCTGGCCTTTATTAAACTGGATGGAAATATTGGTTGTTTGGTGAATGGCGCGGGCTTGGCGATGGCCACCCTCGACATCATCAAGTTGAACGGCAGCAGCCCGGCCAATTTTTTGGATGTCGGCGGCGGTGCCAACAAAGAAAAAGTTTCGGCTGCTTTTCGCATTATCCTGCAGGACAAAAACGTCAAAGGCATCTTGGTTAACATTTTTGGAGGCATCATGAAATGCGATGTCATCGCGGAAGGCGTAATTGCGGCAAGCAAAGAGGTCGGCTTGAAAGTGCCACTGGTGGTGCGTTTGGAAGGCACCAATGTCGACCTTGGCAAAAAGCTCCTCAAAGAAAGCGGATTGAATATTGTTCCCGCAAATGACTTGGCCGATGCTGCGAAAAAAATTGTTGCAGCCGTGAAGGGAGCTTAAAATGGCGATTCTGATTGATAAAAACACCCGGGTCATCACCCAAGGAATTACCGGAGCACAGGGCTCTTTCCACACTGAGCAAGGACTGGCCTACGGCAGCCAATTTGTCGGTGGCGTGACGCCGGGTAAGGGTGGAACAACACACCTGAATTTGCCCGTGTTCAATACCGTCAAACAAGCCAAAGCTCAAACCGGCTGCGTCGCCTCGATGATTTTTGTACCACCGCCCTTTGCAGCAGACTCGATTATGGAGGCCGTTGATGCCGACTTGGATCTTGTGATCTGTATTACCGAAGGAATTCCGGTTCAGGACATGATCAAAGTGAAGCGTTTTATGCAAGGCAAGCGCACGCGTCTGGTCGGTCCCAACTGCCCTGGCGTGATCACACCAGGGGCTTGCAAAATTGGAATTATGCCGGGAGCCATCCACAAGCCTGGCCGCATCGGTGTGGTGTCACGCTCGGGAACACTGACTTACGAGGCCGTTTTTCAACTGGGCCAGGTTGGGCTTGGGCAATCGACTTGTGTCGGTATCGGCGGTGACCCCGTCAATGGTACAAATTTTATCGATGTTTTGAAGCTTTTCAATGCCGATAAGGACACCGATGCTGTGATTATGATTGGTGAAATCGGCGGTTCCGCGGAAGAAGAAGCGGCCGAGTATATCAAAAAAGAATTTAAAAAGCCCGTCACCTGCTTTATTGCCGGAGCCTCGGCTCCAGCTGGCAAGCGCATGGGCCACGCTGGTGCGATCATCAGTGGTGGAAAAGGAACAGCCGAAGCGAAATTTGCAGCCCTGCAAGCTGCAGGTTGCAAAATCGCTCGATCTCCGGCAGACCTAGGGACGACTTTGAAATCGCAACTGTAACTTGAGAGTCTCGCTTGAGGGCCTCGAACCCTCAAAGGTGTCCTCACAATGGTAAGGCCTCTGCGCCCAAGGAGAATCGATGTCAATGGAACGTACATTTTCGATCATTAAGCCCAATGCTATTCAAAAGAATGCCATCGGCGATATCATTCACCATTTTGAAAAAAGTGGTTTGAAAATCGTCGCTCTCAAATTCACCAATATCGCGAAAGAAAAATGCGAACTCTTTTATGCAGAACACAAAGAGCGACCTTTTTTTGGTGAGCTTGTGAGTTTTATGACCTCGGGGCCTGTTGTCTTGCTGTGCCTGCAAGGTGAAAATGCTGTCGCTAAAAATCGCGAACTGATGGGTGCGACAGATCCCAAAAAATCTCCTCCCGGCACCATCCGTGCGAAACACGGTGACAGTGTTGGAGAGAATGCTGTTCATGGTTCTGACAGCCCTGCCGCTGCAGCTCGTGAATTGGCGATCTTTTTTGATAAGCACGATTATGTGAATGCCTAATGCAGGCCCCTTTCGTCGTCGGTGATTGCATCGAAGTCGAAATTGAAAAAATGGCTTTTGGCCCCGCAGCCCTGGCTCGCTACCAGGGCTTCGTTGTTTTTGTACCTTTTGCTGCTGCGGGAGATCGCCTCAAGGTTCGCGTCAGCATCCTGAAATCCCGCCATGCCGAAGCTGAAATCGTTGAAATTTTAAAGGACTCAAGCGAGAGAACAGCGCCCCTCTGCCCCGTGTATGGTCAATGTGGCGGTTGTGATTGGCAGCACCTAAGCTACCAGGCGCAAATTCGGTGGAAACAAAAAATCGTTGAAGACATGCTCAATCGGATCACAAAAGATCCTTTCGTGATGGCTCCGCTGGTCCCCAGTGCGCAGCCATTTCACTACCGCAATCGAGTGCAACTCAAAGCTCATCACAAATCGGTTGGTTTTTTTGGCCGACACTCGCACGACATCGTCAGTATCGAAAGTTGTCCCCTCATGGAGGCGCCCCTCAACCAAGTTTTGCAAATGACGCACGCCAAGCTGCAGGTTGAGCCCCAGCCTGAATTGACCCGTTTTCAACTGCAGCTGCTTCGAAATGGCAAGGTTGCAAACTCGGTGGATCCTCACTCTCCAGAAGGACCGGGTTTTTCACAGATCCATCGCGAGCAAAACACTCAGCTCATTGAGACAGCTTTGCGTTGGCTGACCGAGTCTTCGGCCCAGGCCGCCTGGACTCAGGGATATGACTTGTATGCGGGAGCTGGAAACTTCACCTTTCCCTTTGTTCAAGCCTTTCCAAAAGCTTCATTTCTTGCAATTGAATCCCACCCTCGCTCGGTGGCGGAAGCACAGGCGCAACTGCGCAGTCTTGCTCTGGGACCACGCCGCCTGGAGTTCATTTGCAGTCCAGTCGAGGTCGCCCTGCGCCGCCTGGCCTTTGTGCCCAAAGGTGTGGCGTTTGTCGATCCCCCGCGAGTGGGCTGCGAAGCCTCGGTGATTGAAGCTCTTGCACATTCGGATCTTTCGCGAATTTTTTATCTCAGCTGCGACCCACCGTCTTTGGTCCGTGATCTCCAACGTTTGCAGGACGCGCAACCAGGAAAGTGGCAAATCCTTCGAGCGCAGTGTTTTGATCTCTTTCCACAGACCCACCATGTGGAAACCTTAGTGGAAATCGCTCGACGTTGACTCTGTTCCTGTCCGAGGACTAGGCTGAGCTATGCACCTTTTACAGTCCTCAAGCCTCCGGTTTTTTTTACCTGTTCTCCTGGCGTGGAGCTTTGCCGGATGTAGCGTTTTTTCAACTCGAGATCCGAAGGCTGCTGAGCTCCACCTGCAGCTGGGCGTGGGCCAACTGCAAAGCGGGAGTTATCCTCAGGCCCTTGTCACTTTGCTCAAAGCCGAATCTTTAGATGATCAAAACCCCGTGATTCAAAACACTTTGGGCCTGGCCTACTACGTTCGTGAAAAATTTGAAATGGCCGAAAAGCACATGCGCCGTGCGGTCGACTTGGATCCCAAATATTCAGATGCTCGCAACAATTTGGGACAAGTCTTTTTACAACAAGGCCGAGTCGCAGATGCCATTCAAGAGTTTAAAATTGTCGAAAATGATTTGACCTATCCAAGCCCTGAAAAAGTTTTTTACAACCTCAGCGAAGTCTATTTCCGCATGAATAACTTTTCCGAGTCCATCCGTTATGTGACAAAAACTTTAAACGTCCAACGCGAAAGTTGTCAGGCCCGGACTCTCTTGGGTCGCAATTATTACGAAATGAAAAACTACGGCAAAGCCACGCAAGAGCTGGATCGTGCCATCGGGCTTTGTCAAAAATCTCTTTTCGATGAGCCCAACTACTACAGCTCGCTGTCTTACTACGCAGCCGGTGACGAAACAAAAGCTCGTGCGCGTCTTGAAGAAATGCTGAAGCTTTTCCCCAATGGCAAATATTTTGATAAGGGAAAAGAAATGCTCGAAATCATGAAGAGGTGACCGTGAAAAAAGCTGGCGAAATGCTGAAGACCGCCCGAGAGTCCAAGAAGCTCTCGCTGCATGAAATTGGCATGGCACTGAAAATCAATCCGAAAATTCTGCAGGCGATTGAAGACGCCGATATTGAAAAGTTGCCACAGAAAACTTTTCTGCGTGGATTTATTAAAAGTTATGCACAGTATTTGAAGCTCGATGGTGGCGAAATCTTGAAGATTGCAGAAATGACGACTCCTTCAGCGCCCCTCAGCATGCCAGGCGCGACAGAAGCAGTTGAAACTGCGACACCTGTGACGCCCACAGCTGCGAGTGTCTTGGCGGCAGCCGCAAGTGCGCGTCCCGCCCGGCTGGAAAACTTACGCACTCCCGCGCCGGCTCCTCGTCGTGGACTGCACCTTGCACTGATCGTTATTCTCTTTGCCCTGATTGTCATCGTCGTCCAGATGGTCAATAAATATCAACGTGAAAAAGCACCCGCACCAACTGGAACCAACTTGGCAAAATCAACAGCTGATTCTGGCCTGTCGACGGGATTGACAAACGGAGGCTCGTCTCCGGACTTGCCCTCCGTGACTCCGACGGTGGTGCCGGTTCCTCCGCTCGAGCCCGCAAATCTAGCAACCAAACCAGCGGTTGAGGTCTCGACCGCCACAGCACCCGCTTCGCCCGTCGTCACGCCGACGCCGGCCGAACCCACCAAGTCCCCTGTCTCAGCACCAACTGCACCTGTTGCAAATGGCACCGCCACTGTCAAATCTGCAGAGACTGCACATGCACCTATCGTCAAAGAAAATTCAGCAGCAGCCACCCCGACCAAGACCACACCCAAAACAGCCGATGCGCCTCAGAAATCGACGAAGCCGCAAGAGGTGATTGTCGAAGCCTTGAATCCCGTGAAGATCAACTACCACCTCGGCGATGGACAAGTGCAAAGTCTGGATTTGAATGCCGACGAAGTTCACACTTTTAAAAGCAAAACCGCTGTCCATATTGAGATCAGTGATGGTGGCTCGATCAATGTGATTGTGAATGGGCGCGACCGAGGCGTCCCTGGTAAAATCGGCAAACCCTTGACTCTCAATTATCCCAAGTGAACCGCAGGCTTTGGCAGATTTGGTGGATCACACTTGCAGTCAAAGTGATCCTGGCTGTTGCAATTCCAATCAGCCATGACGAGGCCTACTATTGGGTTTGGTCTCATCATCCTCAACTGAGCTATTTCGATCACCCAGGAATGATCAGTTGGCTTTTTTGGCTGGGCCATCCTTTGGAGTTCATAGGGACAGCCGTCCGTTTGCCAATTGTCGTCTTGGGACACATGAGTGTTTTGATCTGGCTGGCACTGCTCAACGATCTTGGGTTTTCAACTCAACAAAAAAAGGTTTGGCTGGCACTTGCGCTCACATCACCCTTTTTGGGGCTGGGTTCACTTTTGGCACTTCCGGACACGCCCTTGCTTTTTTTCTCAAGCTTGGCTGTTTGGAGCGGACTTCGTGGACTGAAGAGCATCAGGGGCCAAGGTCACCTGTGGTGGAGTCTCAGTGGATTTGCTTTGGGGTTGGGTTTTTGTTCCAAATACCACGTCGTCGTGGTGGCTCTTGCTTTGTCCCTGTGGATCATCATCAGTGGCGAGTGGCGAAAGCTGTCGCCCCAGGCGTTGACACTTTTCTTTTTCAGCGGCGTGCTGGGAAGTCTTCCGGTTCTGGTCTGGAATTCCCAGAATGAATGGAAATCATTTCTTTTTCAGCTGAATCATGGATTGGGCCAAGAACACTGGCAATGGGATTGGACGCTGGGCTACATCGGTGGCGAACTGATGCTGCTGTTCCCCGTCGTTGTCTATTGGGCCCTGCGTTCTCGTCCGAAAGGGGAGAGCTCGCTGCTTCAAGCCTTGGCGTGGACGCCATTGATTTTCTTTTTCCTTTCGAGCTTTCGCGCGGCTGTCGAGCTGAATTGGCCTCTCAGTGCAGTCCCTGCCGTTTTCGCCTTGGCGGTCGCCAGGCAGGACAAATGGAAGTCCTACTTGCCGGGGCTTGCTCTGTGGACGAGTCTCAGCGTCTTTGTCTTGGTGTATCTCTTTTTTCCTTTTCTGCAAAACCCCACTGACAAACTCAACGAGGTTCACTACTTTGACCCTGTGTTACCCATCGCTGAAGACCATTCGCCTCTTTACCTCGGGACCTATCAAATGGCTGCAACGTTCAGTTATCATTACAAGCGTCCGATGCAGAAACTTTATGCAATCGCTCGCCATGATTTTTTTGACGATCTTCAAAAAACGCCGCAGACCGATACGCATTTTTTTCTGATCAAAGAGACCTGGGTTCCACTTCCTGAGTGGGCCGCCCACTACAAGGTGCTGCACCAAAAAGACTATCCTCCCAAATTCGAACTGCTGGAACTTGAAAAACCATGAGATTTCTATCCGTTCTCACAGGGCTGATTTTGCTCTATCTGTTTTATGGAATGTATCTGGCGCAACGCCAATTCACGGTCACACGCCAAGATTTGAAACGTGAAAACGCCGTGGGCTTCTACGATTATCGTGGGGTCACCAATGTCAAAAGTGACCTGAGTGAAGGTTCGTCAGAGCCAACCGAAATTATAAACGCCGCTCGCCGCGTGGGTCTGGACTTTTTGGTCTTCAACGAAGTCAATCTTCCGGAACGCATGGCAGGCTTGGATGGCTACCAGGGCAACCTTTTGGTGATGAGCGAGTCCGAGTACACCCTCCTGGACACGCGAATTTTGCATTACAGTGGGGCCCGAGACCAAGCGCCGGCCAATCTTGGTGATGCTCGGCTTTACCTGACCGATTTGCTGTCACAACCGAACAGTTCCGGTCGAGACAGCCTTTTAGTGGTGGCTCATCCTTTTCTCAACGGTCCAACATGGGTGGGCGACTTCCCAACCGGAGTCGATGGGCTTGAGGTGTTGAACCCCAAAAGTTTGTCCGAGCAGGCGTGGATTGCAAGTAAACTCAATGTCGTTTGGAGTTTGATCTGCTATCCCTTCAATGCCAACTTTGCTTTTTTGCGTTTGTTTCAAGAGCCTGGGAATGAAACCACGTTGTGGGATCAAGTCAATCGCAAGCAAAAAGTCTTTGGCTATGCCGGGGCAGATGCCACGGCCCGCGCAATTCCCTTCGCGCGATACTTAATTAAGTTCCCCAGTTATGAAAAGTCTTTCGAAATCACCAGCAATCACATTCTGACCGAGTCTGAACTGAATGGGTCTTTTCAGAAAGACCGACTCACTCTGTTGAGTGCTTTGAAGAAGGGGCAATTTTACTTTTCGCTGGACCTGCTGGGTGATCCGAAGGGATTTTTGGCCTTTATTCAAGACAAAGATCGAATTCACCTGATGGGCAGTACACTCAAGCTGACCCACGGACTGCGTTTGATCAGTCGCCTGCCAGCAGTTCCCCAGGACTTTTATGAAATCGTCATCTTAAAAGATGGCGAGCGATTGGTCACCGTCAATCGCCCCGAGGTCAATTTTGAGATCAAAGCTCCTGGTGTTTATCGAATCGCTGTGCGAGTGGCCCCGTTTCTTGGCTTTCCGGACGGAAAAAAGTGGCTGACTTGGATCTACACGAACCCATTTTTTATTAAATAAAGCCTCCGATTCGGAGCCGCTTTTTGGCGCTGAGCTGTCAAATTTGTGCACATCTGTTCCGCAAAGGCCGCGACTACAATCGCGAGCGGTTCTTTTTTGCACACCTCGGCCTCTGGCACGAGTTGCATACGATTGGCACCTCCTTGAGCTCAATTGCGAAAAGCCGGAGAATCATGACCACAGGAATTGTTTTTCGTCATTTGAGCAAAACTTCACACTTGATTTTTGCTTTCTCATTGTTGAGCTTAGTCTCAATTGCAGAGGCGACCCCAATCTGCCAAGCGGCTCTGTCAAAGCACTCGCCCGAACCACAATTTTCCGATCGCAATTTAGAGCCCGCCAATAGTTTTTTTCTGAATCCATTTTTATTTAGTTTTGCACCAAAAAATCCATACCAGGTCGAATTGAAGAATTTTTTGGCTGCCTTTGCTCGCTACAAAAAGACAAAGCCTTCTCCGGGTCCACTGATCCGTGCGGCAGAGGACTTGTACACGCTTGCCCTGGCGAAGCTCAGGGCCGATGGTTATCAGGCCCAAATGATTGCATTGCCCAAAACCTACTTTTATCGATTCGACGGACGTCGAGGAATTGAAGTTCTAGAAGGACCTCCCGGCACCTTTGCCGGCAACGAAATCGCGGAGACGAAGTTGGCGAATCCCTCGGTCCGATATCTCATTGATTATGTCGAGAACAGCGGTGAGGAGGCGGCTGGCAGCTTCTACGCTCCCGATGACCTGATTCACCTGACGGATGATTTTTTGCTGACAGACCCTTCCACCTACACGCCCACTCTTCCCCATGAGAATATTCATGCCAAAATTGCGGGAGGGCTCAAGGCCCTTCAGGCCTCTCCTTACTATGGCGTCCTTGAGGCCAATATCAATTTCACCTCCAATCAAATTCCCCATTATGAAAGGCGTTTTGGCATCGATGAGCTTTGGGCGTGGGATTATAATATGACCCATGAATCGAACAGTCTCATGCGAGCAAGCTACGCCAAGGCCCTGGCGACAATGGCAGATACTGTGATGTCCCGGATTGACGAGATCTTGTTCCGCATCAGTCAAAAAGACTTTACTGACTTCAGCGTCACGTTCAAAACGGAGAATGATCGGGGAATAGACGGTGTGGTGCAGGCGAATATTGTTCATCATTTGCAGGGGAATAAAGACGGCTCTTTGTACAGTCTGACCGTTTACCTTGTTGGGCTGCCCAAACGACAATCCCGGGACAAACGAATGCAATCTTTAATCGAATATCTCAATCAAATGAGACAAGTTGCGATTTATCATCGCCAAAGAGCCTTGAGCTCGCCTTAGTTGGTCGAAACAATTTCGATCGTCAATTCGGAACTGGCGGGCTGTTCCAAGCGGCGAGTTTGACACGACAGACGCTCGTTGGGACCAAATCCGCGATCACTGGCGATATCTTTTTCGACCTCTTCCATTGGGGCCAAAATATCGAGTCCGCTTTGCACTTTGACCGAACAAGTTCCACAGATCCCGTTGCCGCCACAGGAGTGTGAAATTGAGATATCAGCCTGATCAAGGGCCTCAAGAAGGGTTTGGTTCGCTGTCCAAACCAGGGTTTCGGACGAGTCCGGGACATTCACTTGAATAGGTTTCGAACTTTTGCCAGCCATCGTATTCAATCCTTGAAAGTCGCCCCTGGTCTGTGTATCCAAGGGATATGAAATTTATCGCTTTTGACCTCGAAACTACAGGAACGGTACCAGGGGCAGATCAGATTGTCGAGATTGGCGCCGTGCGTTTTGATGGCGACCAAGTTGAGGCCGTCTTTTCAACACTGATCAATCCCAAGATTCCCATTCCGGCGGGAGCCTCGAATGTGAATAAGATTTTCGATCATATGGTTGCTGACAAACCAACAGTTGATACCGTTCTTGAAGCCTTCACTGAATTTTGTGGAGATTCAATTCTCGTGGCTCACAATGCGCCATTCGACGCGCAGTTTTTATTGGCTGATTACAAACGTCATGAATTTCCAACTCCGCGCGGAGTGGTGCTTGATACTTTGCCAATTGCACGCAAGGTTCTTGCTGGTCTGGCCAATTACAAATTGGGAACTTTGGTGCAGCACTTGAAAATTCCAGCGGGACAGTTTCATCGTGCCGAAGAAGATGCGGTCTACGCAGGTCGCCTCTTTCTGGAACTCGTCCGACGCGTTTCTGTGGGTGGTCAACCGGCTCCGCTTGCGACTCTTGTCTCGTTGACTGGCAAGCTTGAGTTTCGCTTTCCGGTTATTGAGAAAAAGCCCAAACAACTGGATCTGATGTCTCTTCTATAAAGAGCTGCCAGCCCGAGCGATCGGATAGCGTCGTCCACGACCAAATGAGTGGCGACTGACTTTGAGAATTGGTGGCGCCTGCCACCTTTTGAATTCAGTTTGCAAAACTCGACCAATCAACCAAGTTTCCAGTTCATTTTTGGCAGGCTTGGCTTCTTCAACGATGTGGCGCACGGCCACGTCCAATTTTGAATATTGAGGCAAGCTGTCGGAGTCTTTTTGATTGGGGCGCAGCTCGGCTGATGGCGCACGTGTCAAAATGGGTTTGGGGATCAGAGTCTGTTCGTGATTGTACAAAGAGCAGAGGCGATAAACTTGTTCTTTGGTCAGATCGGCAATCGGCGCAAGCCCCCCACACATATCACCATACAGGGTTGTGTAACCGGTCGCGGCCTCACTTTTGTTGCTTGTCGACAGCAACAGCGAGTTCTCAGCATTCGAATAAGCCATCAAAAGAATTCCGCGCAGACGTGCTTGAAGATTTTCTTGAGTGATCCCGAAGCCCTTGAGTCCAAAACTTGTTCGCAATTGCCGACTGGCCTCGCGAAAAAGTTGAGCAATGGGCGCCTTTAACATTTCCACTTGGAGATTGTCGGCCAACTGCTGGGCCAAGCGCAAACTTTTGCCGGCACTGAAGGGACCCGGCATTGCGATGGTTTTGACGTTTTCGGGGCCCAGGGCTTCGACGGCCAAGCAAGCCACCAGGGCCGAATCCACTCCACCGCTCAGCCCCAGATGCACTTGCCGCAGACCCGTTTTGTGGCAAAAATCGCGAATCCCCAAAACCAAGGCCTGGCGAACCTCCTGATCGATTGAGGTGCGGTGCTCACCAAGAGGCTTGGCGATGTCATCCAGATTGAAACTTCGAAAGTCTTCAGCAAATCCCTGACATTGCAACAGCGATCGGCCTGTGGCATTGACGGCAAAACTTTGCCCATCAAAAATAATTTCATCCTGCCCGCCAACAAGGTTTGCATACACAACCGGCGCGCCGAAATGCCGCGCGGTTTTTTTCACCAGATGCTGGCGCCGCTGAAGTTTCTGCGGGTAGTAAGGCGAGGCACTGAGGTTCACAACCAAATCCGCGCTGCCTTTGAGCCCCAGCAAAGGGTTTTCCTGGTATTGACTGGATCCATCGGCTTCGGGCCAAGCCCAAATGTCCTCGCAAATCGTCACCAGACAGCGATAGGATTTGATCCGGCCGGTTTTGGCACTTTTGGCCTTCATCGTGAAAAAATTCTGGCGCAGGTCTCCGCTTTCGATAAATCGGGCTTCGTCAAAAACATCCCCGGTTGGCAACAGTTGCTTGTGAAAAAATCGCGGAGCTTTTCCTTTTTGCAACAGCACAGCTGAATTGAAGTAAGGACGACCCCGTCGATTCGGATTGCGAGTGATTGCGCCCAGCAAAACACTCAAGCCTGGCGGAACCTTCGAATGGATTTTTTGCAAATAAGAGAGTTGTTCGTCCACCAACTCGGTTCGTTCTAAAAGATCGAAGGGATGGTAACCAAACAAGACGGCCTCGGGGAAGACCACAAGATCCACGCCAGCAAGACTTGCTTTTGCGACGTCGGAAATAATTTTTTCTGAGTTGGCAGCAAAGTCTCCGAGCGTCGGATTGAGTTGCGAGACTGCAATACGCATTGTCTTATGTACCTATTGGATTTCAGTTCGGCCAGAGAAGCCGTCTTTGTATCCGTGCCAAAAGCGTATTTCGTTTTCGGGAAACTTCCAACAAAAATAGCCGTTGCCAGCGTCAAAGTCGATCAACCACATGCCTTTGGGAAGTCCTCCCAAACGACGCATTTTGGATTCCCATTTTGTCATTTCGACATTGATTTGATCTTCCAGTTGACTGGCCATCAACAGGTTCTGACCCCGCACCGCCTGCAGACTGTTGATCAATCGGCGAACCAGCTTCTGTGAGTCTTCGGTGATGTGAAACACCAAGGGTAACAGCTGGTTGGCCTCCTTGAGGGTGAACACTCTCTTGGTGGACTCGGGTGCGATCGACTCAATGTTCATGTCGACCTTGTCCCCAACCTGGAGCCAAACATCAAGAATAAAATGCCAGTTTTTCGAGGTGTGAAGTTTTTCTATTTTACCGAAGCTGGTCAGTGAATTCTACTTTTCCATCCCTTTGACGACACCATTGACCTGCGTCGACACAATGTAGATCAACGCACAGGCGATAATTCCGATGATCAAATAGCGAATCAACGAGCCAAATGAAAACTCATCCTTGCTTTCCGCCAGTGAGGCCGCGGATCGCAGAGGGCCATTTTTCAGCCTCATGCGCACGGGCTTCATTCTTTCGTCTTCATCCTGCTGCATCCGTGCGGCTTTTTCCTCAACAGAAGGGGTCACTGTTGCGTTTTCGGGCAAGTAGCCATTGATTCCAACAACGCGAGAACGATCGGGCCCTCGCTGCGCCAGAACGTTCGACTGATTGCCCGAAAAGGACCGATAAGAACCGCGATCTTGGACCCTCAGCTTGCCACCCGCGGCTCCCGCCGCAGCACCTGACCCCTCTGCACCCTTAGGTCCGTCCAGGGTTGTGGCCTTGAAGTTCCCCACGGCGCCACCAGACGAGCGAGTTGAATTTCCAACCTGAGGCTTGTTGCGGGAGTTGATCCGCCCACTGCCACTGCTGTTGCCACTGGAGCTCTTGCTGGAAGAACTGTCGCTTGTCGAGCCACCATTGCCACCGGCACCCGAACCACCCAAACTTCCGCCTTTGCCAAAGCCTGCGGCGAGGGACATTTTGCTGCACACATTGTCGCCTCCGGACGAGGTCAAGCCAGGCAAGACTCCGTTGTTCAAGAGGCACTGGGTGTAATCGGTTGTGTAAAAACTCACCCATTTTCCGACAGGCTTGAAAAATTGGTTGGCCAATCCCAAAATTACGCCGACCACCACGACAATCAGCAGAATATACTCTACCAAGGCCTGGCCCGACTGGGATTTGCTTCCTGTTTTTTCAATTCGACTGTGTCTCATGCTTCCCCGGAGAGCGATTTCCACTTACAATTCTATCACATGAGAGCTCATTGCCTGATCAGCTTGTCTGCGTTTCTGGTCTTTTGGACGTGCTCCACCGTCTCAATTCAAGCCATTGCTGCTCCTGCAGAAACGCTGATTACACCGCCGCCGCCCTCAGTGACTCCTTCTGAAACACCTCTGGCGCATGCTGAGTCTTTGCTGGAACAAAAAAAATTCCAAGAGGCCATCGATCTCCTCAGCCCGCGTTTGGAAACCTTAGGCGGCCCCGAGTTTCGGACGCTGGGCCGAGCCTATTCCGGATTGCAAAACAACGGCATGGCAATCAAAACATACTCGCTGGCCCTGGCGAAAAATGCCAAAGACTTCGAGGCTAAAACTCTGATTGGCAAAGAGTATTTCGATCACGGCAACTATCGCGAGGCCATGATACCTTTGCGTGAAGCGATCGATATCAATCCGAAGTATGAACCACCTTATCTGGTGATCGAAAAAATTTACCTGAAGAAAAAAAATCTTTACGAACTGCGCATGCTTTTTCAAGACATGATCAAGCAAATTGGCGAGAAGTCGCTGTATGTGACTCGGCTGTGTGAGCTCAGTCGCGAATCGAGCTTCTATGAGGATGCCAAACAGTACTGCCGCCGAGGAATCGTGATCAACAAGGCGGAAGCTCGCAACTATGTCAATTTGGCGATCGCGCTGAAGGACACCGGTGCCCTTGATGAAGCCAAAAGTCTGATGAAACGAGCCGCCGAAAATTTTCCAAACTCAGAGTTCGCGCAAGTCACCGCCGGCAAATGGCTCGATGAGCAAAAAAATTATGTGCAGTCATCCGTTTATTACAAAGCCGCGACTGTCGCCAACTCGACTGAGCCTAAGAATTGGATCAGCCTGGGCTATGCACAAATTGAGTTGCAGAAATATCAAGATGCTTTTGATTCTTTTAAAAAAGCCTGTGAGCTGAGTCCCGAAGCTCTTCAGGAAGTTCGCCATGCGATGAGTCTGATTCGAATGGTCAAAGCCGACGATTGGGTTGCAAAATTCGATGGGCTGAGCGAGCGCTGTGGTTTGAAAAGGTGAATGGTTCTTTTGGCCACGCCCTTCACCTCGTTTGCGCGGGGAACCGTCAAGTCGAGCTCGGTTTGAGGCTCCAGAAGTCTCGGTACCCCGGAGACAGGTTTTCGAGAATTGTGATGTTGTCGTGAAGGCGCTTGAGGTCTTTGAGCCATTCTGAATTGAGTGCTTTTGTAGAGCCCGAAAGAATCAGATGTCCTGGTGATGAGCCCGAGCGCAGTTGGCGCAGATCCAGAATCGCCCAGCCGTTCTGATGGGCGGCTTCGGCAAAACTCAAAAGCTCGCCGACAAAATCTGTTTCGATCACCATCACGACTTCTTGCAAAGGCTCGGTGACCAGCCCCAGATACGCCTGCATGACAACGTCCGAAATCGGATGCAGAATCAACGAACGGTCCAAATCCGTTGAGCGAGTTTCCGTCACAAATTGATGGACCAGTTGTGGCGAACCCTGCACCAACATTTGGGCCCTGTGCCCCATTGGTCCGGACTCAAGGACCTCGAGCTCGGGCAGAGCACCCGCGCGATTGAGAGCGCGATGACTGGCGCCAATCGTTTTTAAAAGAAGTGCTCCCACTGCTTTTGCCATTATTGAACTCCAGCTGCGGGAAGAATATGACCGACAAGGTCGTACTCATGACTGTCTGTTATCATCACTCGCGCCACCGACCCCACTTTGGCTTCGCCATCATTGATCAAGACCACGCCGTCAATTTCCGGAGCCTGACCCCAAAAGCGGCCCTGCAGAAGCAGGTCGGTCTCTTCGGAAAGGCCTTCCACGACAACATCCAAAACTTGCCCGACATAGGCCTTGTGTTTTTCACGCGAAATGTTCTGCTGCACTTCCATCAAAGCGTCGTGCCGATACTGCTTGGTCTCGGCGTCAACCTGCTGGTCCATTTTTCCGCCGGGGGTGTTCTCTTCAGGACTGTATTGAAAGCAGCCAACACGATCAAAATTTTGCGCCGAAACGAACTCCAAAAGTTCTTCAAACTGCTCGGCGGTTTCGCCTGGAAACCCAACGATGAACTGCGTCCGAATCACGGCCTCGGGAATTTCTCGACGAATATTTTCAAGCACGGTTTCAATTTCACCACGAGTCATTTTGCGGTTCATTTTTTTCAGCATTTCGTCACTGACATGCTGAAGAGGCATGTCGAAATACTTCAGAATTTTGGTGCTGTTGCGAATCACGTTGAGCATTTCAAGTGTGACGCCATCTGGATAAAGATACATCAGCCGAATCCACTGGATTCCGTCCACCTTGTCCAAGGCCTTCAAGAGCTCGACAGGACTGTCAATGGCTTTGGGGTCTTTGCGACGCAGATCCCAACCGTAATCAGTGAAGTCATGACTGATCACAATCAGCTCGCGAACTCCCTGCGCGGCAAGTGTTTCAGCCTCTTTGACGATGTTGGCAATTGAGCGGGACTGCAAATTACCGCGGATCAGAGGAATAGCGCAAAACGCACAGCGCTTCATGCAACCTTCCGAGATTTTCAGGTACGCCCGATGACCCGGCTGCGAGTTGACGCGCGGGGTGTCCTCCTGCTGCAAAAATGTCGGCAAATTGAAGTAGGTCCGTTGGGTGTCACCCGTTTCATGCTTTTTTAAAATTTGCCCGATGTTTTGGAACTCTCCGGAGCCTACGAAAAGATCAGCTTCTGGTAAACCTTCCACGAGCTCGTCTTTGTAGCGCTGTGTGAGGCAGCCCGCCACAACAACTTTTTGCACGTGTCCGGCTTTTTTAAGCTCACTCATTTCTAAAATTTTCTGAATTGATTCTTTTTTGCTGTCTTCAATAAACCCACACGTGTTGATGATCACCGTGTCGGCGCCCTCGGCCTCACCAACGACTTGATAGCCTTGGCCTCGGAGTGTGCCGGCCATAATTTCGCTGTCGACCAAATTCTTGGGGCAGCCCAGGCTGACAAAGTGCACGTTCTTATTTTGAACTTCTGTTTGGATGGTGCTCTTGTCGCTCATTTTTCCTCAACTTCATCCGTTTTAGGATTCGGCTTGTAAGAGAATCTTGTTTTCTTTTTCTCGGGTTTTTGCATTTCAATTGTGGTTTGATTGTCGACATCATCACGATAGGTCAGCCGCGACACATATCCATTTTGAATTCCAATTTCGACATCGCGAAAACCCAGATCTGCGGCGCCGCCTTTTTTGGGACTCAGAGAATAGGACTTGTTTTCAATTGTCTCGCCAATCGCAAAGTCAGAGTGCAGCGTTTCCGAATCCAGCATCCGCAGATAGAAAAATTTTTTGCGCTCTTTCATGGCCAATTTCATTTTCAGGACATGGTTTTTGCCAGGGAAATCGCGTGAGGCGAAACGAATGCTCCACAGTGTCCGGCCGTCAAAAATGGTCCACTCTTTGTCTGGCGCATCGGTTTCCCAACGAAATCGCCCCTTGCTGAGATACAATCGTCCGGTTGATTTTTCGCCCTTGGTTTTCCAGGGAGTCTGAATTGTTTTGTTGGTTTTGATTTGAATGACATCAGCCGACTGATAGGGCTTCAGTGCCGCATCTAAAATATCTTCAGACGCCAACAGAGGCGCACAGAAAATCAAAACCAAAACGACAAAACAAAATTGAGTGCAAACACGCATCGCGACGGTATAGCAAACCAAACCGAGAGGCGCAACGCCGGGCGAACGGACCAGCAATGCCGCCCCCTGATCCCGATCCCGAGCCCGAGCCCGAAGAGGCGCAGGCCGCGCCAGAGGGCCCAGGTGCGAGGCGCACGCTGGCGCCACGACTGAGGCGCACATCAAGTGCGCCGCAGGGAGGGGCGACCAGCGAGCAACGAAGCAGATGGGCCTTCTGGCGCGGCCTGGGAGCGTTGGGCGAGGGACCAGACCTCGATGGGGGCAAGTCCCAGTGCCATTCCACAGGCCATCACTGTTGCGCCGGTCGTGACGACATCGTCCACGACGACAACTCGAGTCGCCTGTGAAATTCTTTCAAGATCAGCGCCTGGCTTCACCTCGATTCGGCGACCGAAGCGTGCCACTCGACTGCTTTTTTTTTGCGAAAGGTCCCGGGCGTTCGGCACAAGACACAGGTCGGGCCAAACATGACCACCTTCAATTTGTGCGAGTTCGAAGGCCAATCGAAAGGCATGATCTTTTCGATGTGGCCGCAGGGATGGCGCCGGCACATAGAGCGGTTTTTCTCCGATTCCTCGCGCCTTCAGCCAGAGCTCCCGAGCCCAATGGCGCCACACATCTGCCGGACTTCCACCCTTGAGCTGCAACAAATGCTGACTGAGAAGATCACTTTGACTCGGAATCCAATTCCACAGGCAGTGGCCGACAACGAAGGGTTGGGTTGAGTCGGCCCCTTCGGGGCTGTTCAATCCGGCCCCTTCGGGGCGATAAAAAAACTCCGAGCGTTCGTAGCGTTGCAAGACACGCTCGCAGGCTTGACACAAAAGGTGGCCTCGCTGAATCCGAGGCGCGGCACAATTCGGACACTGGCGCAGCCAGTGCCATTCGGAGGGAGTCCAGATGCTCATACATCTGAATCTGCAAGATTCAGGCGTTGTGGTAAGGCAGATTTTTGCTGATCATGAAAGAGCGATAAATTTGCTCGAGTAAAACTGTCCGAGCGACAAGATGATTCATGACAAACGGTGAAAGGCAGAATTGCAGGTTCGCTCTTTTTTTCACTTCATCGGTGACACCGTAAGCGCCGCCAAGGATCCACACAATTCTCTTTTTCCCTGACATTTGCAACCGCTCAAGATTCAGCGCCCACTTTTCAGAAGTCAGTGACTGGCCCCGTTCGTCCAAGAGGACAACCCAATCGTCGGGCTTCAGCGCCTTCAGGATCAGAGCGGCCTCGGCCTCGCGCTTGGCATTGGCATCACTTCGGTCCGTTGATTTGCTGCCCACAACCAGATTGCTGAAATCGACAAAGTGGCTGATTTTTTCTGTGTAAAGCTCAAGTGCAGATTGCGCCCATTTTTCCTTCGCAGGCGCAACTTCAAGCAAAACGAATTTCACGGCTTGCTGGCCACACTTGGAATGGCGGTGTCTTTGACTTGCAGATCGACAGCCTGTCGCCACAGGTCCTCGATTTTGTACTCTTGGCGAACAAAGTCGTAAAAAATATGGACGATCAAAGACCCATAATCGATCACGACCCAGCGGCCTTCATCCAGGCCTTCAAGACTTTGTGGGAAGACGTTGTATTCATCTTT
>Ga0209067_10000674_pt1 | contig 21391 bp, 18 predicted proteins | sample ColStrG_CSR_2013_FD_187199 | JGI IMG/M metagenome (GOLD analysis project Ga0209067, IMG submission 187199) | Freshwater sediment microbial communities in response to fracking from Pennsylvania, USA - Cold Stream Run_MetaG_CSR_2013 (SPAdes)... | ecosystem: Environmental > Aquatic > Freshwater >...
ACTAGGTCAGGAAATAAAAAACAATATTTCTCATAGGGCCCTGGCCATACAGGCTCTTAAGACAAAACTGTTCGGGGAACTTTCCCATTCCTAATCCATAAAATTCCCCATCTAATTCATTATCAGGCTTTTTTCCTGGACTTCGACGGTACGATTTAGGGTTTAATGGAGGATTTGGAGGGGTAGAGAATCTGGATCTTGGCTTTTTAATAACCGGCTTGGGGGTATCTAAAATATTTGGGCTGGAATCATCCAAACTATCGACCTTAATCGATTTTTTATTGATTAAGGTATCCTCGGCTAATTCCGATGCACTGGGTATACGGAAGATATCATTTCTCGATTTTGGCCTTTCACTTTCCCTCCAATAAAATCCTGCCAGCCTTTCCTTGCCAGGGGATAACAATTTCAGAGGATATAGATGGCTTACCGGGTTTTCCACGGTATTGATTCGGGAAGGATGATTGTCCTTAAAGCTGATGATAAAATAACTGGCTACCGTGGTATTCATCCCGATAATTTTTTTATCAACCTTATTCAAAATACTATCTCTTTTTTCGTCCACCGCATAATAAAGGCTTTTTGCATTCCCTTCCACCAGTAAACGATTCAGATTATTATTTTTAAAACGGCCAAACATATTTCTTCCACTGATTTGATGAAATTTATCAGGGAATAGGGAATCTACCCTGGAAATAATAAAGGCTGAACGAATCATAGCCAAACTATCCAGTTTTTGATTCTTTAAACTGATCGATAAGGTATCGGATGATATTTGAGATCCTTCTGTCCAAAGTATCGGCTTTTTAAAGCATCTAAGGGTAGAATCATAATAAGTATATACCATAGAATCCGCAGCACTCTGAAAATCTGATTTATACATTCTAGCATGATGGTATGCAAAAATTATACGATAATGGGCGGTATCCTCGTATCGAATACTTTTTTTCTTTCCTTCTATGAAAAGGGCTTTCCAATCCTTCTCCTTATCTCCCGGTATCCCTTCCAATAAATTAGGAATTAGAATTTTGGCTCTTTTTTGAAGGCTATCCGCCTTCTTTTTAGCCAGGGAATCGGCAGAGGGCAATACTGGTGGTTCGGGGCCAAATAATTTTCCAAAAATTCTGGCAAAAAATCCTTTTCGAACGGTTTTCTTAGCGGCAATACTATCCGATTTTATAGGAACCCTTTCCTTGATCTGGGTAGTTTGAGCTATTTTGCCTTTTTTAATTTTTTCTGGATTCTTAAGGGAATCTCTTAGAGAATCTTTCTTTTGATGGATGGAGGCATTGAACCGACTCAAGCCGGAATCAATAGGTTTTAAAGCCTTTTCAAAGGGTTTTACAGGCGCTTTATACCCAGGCAGTTTTTTTAAACTATCCAGAATTACGTCCTGTCGGATGTCTCCCAATAATTGATTGGCCTTTTTGTCCAAGCTATCAAACCGGGTTTTTTTTAAACGAACCGGGGTTTTGACAAAAAAATGAGGCTTCGCGCGGTCACCGGTAACCACAGATGTTTTTAAGGTATCGCCGGTTAAAAACAGGGAATCAATTTTTTCTACCACACTTCGAATTAAATGGCGTTTAATCCCCTTAGAGGGGTTTTTTCGACCTTTCTCCTTAGGGGGTATCACCAAAATGAGAGTATCTAAGATGACTCTTCCCTTGGCTACAAAAGGAAGGTTCAATTTTGAGGCTGAATTCGAAGCTTTAGGGTCCTGCTTTTTTTTCAAATCTGCCTTTTCCTTTTTTGGGCTTTGGGGTTTTAGACTTATGGAATCGGGATAGGAATTGATCGTATCGGTCGTTTGGGTTAAAAAAATAAATAAAGGTCGTTTTGTGGCATAGGTTATATCGGTCGTTTTATCATATACCGCTATTCCCCCATACAAAAAAGCCTTCTCGACCGAATCTCTAAAGAATACATTCCTTACCGCCCTTCCATAGCCTTGCTTTTTATCATAATATAAACTATCTCCCGAAAGCCTTTTCGATCCATTTAAATAATAGGCATGCTTGCTAAATTTTGCCTGGTCATTGGCAGTATTATATTCTCCGTTTTCACAATAAATAAAATCATCCTTACCGACGATTCGGGTAGGACCAAAAAAATAGGCAATCCGACTTACCGTATTATATTGAAGGGTATCCGAGGTTATGGTGGTCTGGGGAGTAAGAATACTTACCTTGGTTTTAAAATAAGCTACTTTAGTGCTTTCATAATAATATCCGGTACGGCTTAATAGGATATTATCTTTATTGGTAATTCTTCCCCCATCAAAATAGGTCCCAATTTTGGTATTCAGATCATAATTCAGATGATCTGTGGTTAAAACGCCCTGACGATCCGTCATGGTAATATGATCGAATAACTGGGCTTGGCGGGTATTTCCATCATAATACAAACGATCCCCCGTTATGGTAATCGTATCGGCCTGATGGATGACCACATGGCCAAAGGCATTTAATTTATTTTCATCCTGGAATAGAATAGCACTATCCGAAGTCATTATAGCATTACCCTGAAAAAAGCGGCAGGGGTTGCCTGTACTTCGTAAATGACCGATGGTTTTGCCATTAATTTGCTCAAAATCTGCCTTATCCGCCGTGAAATTAATGGGAACCCCTGTAGCTTGTCGGGCAGGCGTATTCTGGGTACTCGGTTTAACCTGCCCTAAAACGGTTCCGAACGAAAAAAACAAAAAAATTATAAGGAGATTGCGGGGGCTAAACAAGATTAGGTTTTTAATGGACAAGAGATGGAAAAATCTAAATTTATATAGCGGTGACTAAATTAGAATTAATTATTGAATTGAATGAAAGACCTTGATGGCTCGATCCTTTATCGTTTTCAAAAAAATATCCTAGAAAATAATCTCTTTGAACCTAAGGATAATATTCTTTTAGCCGTAAGTGGGGGTGTGGATTCCATGGTGATGGCAGATCTTTTCTTACGTTCCAATTTTAATTTTAGTATCGCTCATTGTAATTTTTCATTGAGAGGCGAGGAATCGGAGGGAGATGAAAATTTTGTAAAAACCTGGTGCCAAAACCGGGGTATAAAATTTTTTACAAAACGGTTTCAAACCGATATCCTGATGAAGGAAGAAAAAATTTCGGTTCAAATGGCTGCCAGATCCTTGCGCTACGAATGGTTTGAAAATCTTTGTTCAGAATATTCCTTTGCATTTTGCTCTCTGGCTCATCATAAAAATGATATTCTCGAAACCATCCTTCTCAATCTGGTTCGGGGAACCGGAATTGCAGGCTTGCGAGGGATATTACCCAAATCAGGAATATGGATTCGCCCTTTATTGGAATTTACCAAATCGGAATTGCAAGAGGAGGCTCGATCGGGAAATATTGAATATCGGGAAGATAGCTCCAACCTGGGAACAAAATATATTCGGAACCAGCTACGCCATAATGTGGTTCCCTTTCTTGAAAAAATCAATCCCAATTTAGAGCAAACCCTACATCTACATTTACGATCTCTCCGGTTTACCGAACTATTAGCCGCCGATAAAAAAAGGGAAATCCAGAAAACATTTTGGATTATGGAAGAAGGAAATCAAAAAATTTCAAAATCCCGCATTAAAGCCTATGGAATTCTAGGTTCGGAAATTCTTTTTACTCTTTTGGAAAATTATTCCTTTACCTATGGGGTTTGCCTGGAAATCTATGAAAATTTGGATGGGCAATCGGGAGCCTTCTACTTATCCAAAACCCATAAATTAATTAATGATCGGGATTTTCTATTTCTCGATATCCTATCTGATACCCCTGGCCTCGATCAAAGCTCAATAAGTCTAAAAAAAGATCTTAAACCGGAGGATATTAAGGAGGAAGGGGGGACCTCTTCTTTCAAGATCCTAAATAATTTAAAATCCTGTTTTTCGAGTTTGAGAATTGACCAAGCTCAGGAGGTAGAGAGAATCAAGAGCTCTCTATTAAACATCGAAAAAACAAGCATGGAATTTTTTTCCATACCTCCACCTGGCCCCTATACGGCTTATTTTGATGGGGATAGGGTATCCGATTCAATAGAAATCCGATTTTGGAAGGAGGGAGATACTTTTTTCCCATTAGGAATGGAAAAAGCTAAGAAACTCAGTGATTTTTTTGTCGATACCAAAATTCCCCTTCATCTAAAACACCATATCCCTATAGTCACCGTTAATAACCAGATTGCTTGGGTGGTGGGTTATAGAACGGATAATCGGTTTAAAATTGTACCGGAAACCCAATCGATATGGTTTATACAATTTAAAAATGACCGTAATTATTAAAAAAGATACAAAATACCCTAACAATTTATCTTTAAAATTGTAATACCTAAAAATCTAAATTATGAACAGATATCTCTTTTTAATCCTTGTTTTTTTTCTACCTGGAGCCAGCTCGGTAAAAAAAAGCATAACCTGCTGTGGAACTTCAGCAACCGAACAATTCGCCCGCTTAGGCTCGATTCCGGAATTTGTGAATTCCCATCCTAATCCAGCTCCTTTGTCTAAAACGGAATTTACAGGAATGGATGTGCATTTTATGGGAACAGATGGAAAAGAAGCCCATGCCTATGAATTTAAAACCAAGGTAAAATCCAATAAATTCTTATTTGTGATTCATGATTATTTTGGATTAAGTGATTATGCCAAAACGGAATCCCAAAAACTTTTTAATGATTTAAAGGATGTAAATGTTTTAGCCCTGGATTTATATGATAATAAATCGACCTTAAACCGCGATACGGCTGCAAAATATATGCAAATGGTTACTCAAGCCCGAGCTTTGGCCATTATTAATGGTGCTATACAATATGCCGGTCCAAAAGCTAAAATTGGAACGATCGGTTGGTGCTTCGGTGGAGGATGGTCCTTACAAACGGCTCTGGCTGCTGGAAACCATACCGAGGCCTGTGTAATTTATTATGGAATGCCTGAAAAGGATATTAATAAACTTAAAAATCTACATTCGGATGTTTTGGGTATTTTTGCCGATCGTGATAAATGGATAAACCCATCGGTTGTGGCTGATTTCTCCAAAAACATGGAAGCGGCTGGAAAAACCCTAACGATCAAGCATTATGATGCAGATCATGGATTTGGAAATCCAACAACGGCTCAACATGATGCCGCCGCCGCTAAGGATGCTTATGATAATGCTGTTAAATATTTAAAATCCAGACTGGGATAAAGCGCAAACTATGAATGCAGGGAACCTGGAAGAGAACGATGCGTTGGAGATTTTGGATGCCCTGATCATTGGAGGGGGTCCCATCGGACTTGCCTGTGGTATTGCCCTTCAAAACAAAAGTCTAAATTATAGGATCTTGGAAAAAGGCTGTTTAGTAAACAGCCTTTACCATTATCCTGCGAACATGACCTTTTTTTCTACTTCAGAAAAATTGGAGATAGGTGGTGTACCCTTTATTTCGGTCAATCCTAAGGCCACTCGGCCTGAAGCCCTTGAATATTATAGAAGGGTTGCCATTAGCCTTCAATTGAAAATTCAGGTCTATGAAGAAGTATTGGAAGCCCATCGCGAAAACCATGTTTTTAAGGTAACCAGTTCTAAAAAGATTTATTTTACCCGTTGCCTGGTTTTAGCTACGGGTTTTTTCGATATCCCTAATTTGTTGGATATTCCGGGCGAAGATTTACCAAAGGTTCTCCATTATTTTCAGGATGCTCATCCTTATTATGGACAAAAAGTATTAGTGGTTGGCGCCGCCAATTCGGCTGTCGATGTTGCCTTGGAAACCTGGAGAAAAGGGGCCGATGTAACCATGGTAATTAAACAACCCGGATTCGGAGATAATGTTAAATATTGGGCAAAACCGGATATAGAAAATCGAATTAAAGAAGGTTCTATTAAGGCCTATTTCGAATCCAGTTTGGTGGAGATCCAAAGCGATTCGGTTATTATTCAAAGTCCTATAGGGAGGGTTTCCATTCCCAACGATTTTGTTTTTGCCATGACAGGATATTTACCCAATTTTAGTTTTTTAAAAAAATTAGGCATTCATTCTCAGGAAGATGAAGCCCATACTCCCATTTACAATTCCGATACCATGGAAACCAACCAGGAAAATATATATCTGGCTGGAGTTATCTGCGGGGGCCTCAATACCCGAAAATGGTTTATTGAAAATTCCAGGGTCCATGCCGAAATTATTGCAGAGGATATCTATCGAAAAATTAGGGCCAAATAATTCAGTTCAATATTTTATCGGATTGAACCTAAAATTAATAGATTGAATTCTAATATCCTGTACAATCTTATTAGTTTAGCCTTCTTAATATTTTCACCCTATGGACAGGATTGTTACCCTAACTTTAAATCCCGCTCTTGATAAAAGTGCTGAAGTTGAACGTTTAGTCGCTGAAGAGAAGTTACACTGCGAATTTGCAAAAACCGAACCTGGAGGAGGGGGGATCAATGTATCAAAGGCAATAAAAAAACTCGGAGGAAATTCATTGGCCATATTTACGGCGGGAGGCTCCACCGGGAACCGGATGAAAAACCTACTAACCAAACTTGATGTAGAATTTCAAGCCATTGAAGTAGAAAGCTGGACTCGCGAAAATTTTATAATTGTTGAAAAATCGACCAATTCTCAATTTCGATTTGGGATGCCGGCCTATAATATAAAACCGGAAGAAGCCGAGCAATGTTTGGATATCATTCGAAATTTACATCCCAAACCCACCTATTTAGTGGCCAGTGGAAGCTTACCTCCGGGTTTGCCCACCGATTATTATGCCCGGATAGCCTATTTGGCAAAAAAAATTGGAGCTAAATTTATTTTAGACACTTCTGCAGAACCTTTAAGAGTGGCTGCCAATGAGGGCGTTTTTTTATTGAAGCCTAATTTAAGTGAACTAGGTAAAATGGTTGGGGATGATTCTTTGGATATCACCATAGCGGATGAAGCGGCGCGTTCGATCATTTCTAAAGGTCATTGTGAGGCAGTTGTCGTTTCATTAGGAGCCCAGGGAGCTATTTTAGTAACGGATAAAAAAGTAGATCATATTCCTGCACCCACCGTGAAAAAAAGAAGTACGGTTGGTGCCGGTGATAGTATGGTAGCGGGTATCACCCATTCACTTTGCGAAGGAAAAACCCTGGTCGATTCCGTACGTATGGGGGTTGCTTGTGGAACGGCCGCCACCATGAATACGGGAACAGAACTTTTCCAGAAGCACGATGTGGATCGTTTGTATCAATGGATTTTGAACTATCAAACCCGATATGCCCAAAATCCGGAGGGTCTGAAATAAAGATTTGAGTAATCTTTTGGTGAGAAATCCAATGGAAATTTAATTAACGGTAATTTTATACAAACCAAATTAAATAGCATTATGAAAGCCAATATAGGAATCCCCGAAAACCATTTACAGGAAGTCGCCGCCAAATTGAATAAAGCTTTGGCTAATGAAACCGTATTGTATATTAAAACCCGAAATTATCATTGGAATATCGAAGGGCCATCCTTTATGGAACTCCATAAATTCTATGAAGGTCAATATGAGGAACTCGATGAGATTATTGACAACCTAGCCGAAAGAATCAGAGCCTTAGGTCATTATGCAGAAGGCAGATTAAAGGATCTTTTAAAATTAACCGATTTGGAAGAGCAGGACTATACATCCGATTCCAAAAAACAATTGGAAAATTTATTAAATGATCATGAAACCCTGATCCGTCTTTTTAGAAATCTCATTCCGGATATCGGCGAAAAGAATAAAGATCTGGGAACAGCCGATTTTATTACCGGTTTGATGGAAGCCCATGAAAAAATGGCTTGGATGATTCGATCTTATCTAAAATAAGCTTTTCAAACCTATTTATTCGGCGGGATCCTTTTTAGGGTCCCGCTTTTTTTTTGCCTATCGATTAAAAATCACCTCGATTAAAATCCAACCCTTCCTTTCTATCGTAAGTATTAGCAAACACCTTAATCCATCATAATGAGCTCATACTTAAAGTAAAATGAAATGAAGAAAAAAAAATTTTTAAAGATTATAGGCATAGGCCTAGCCTCCCTTATGGCTTTGACCTTAATACTGCTTATCCATATTTATAGTGTCTATAAGCCCAAAGCACCCAATGCCTATTCAAAAGTAATGGCAAGGATAGATATAGATGATTCATTAAATCAGGCAAAGGTATCTGGAATGGAAACCTGGTTTTACAGGCAAAAGGGAATTGATCATGTTTTGGTCAACCCCGAAAATCGCCTGGTAATTTTCACCTTTTTTCCATTAAAAACATCGGGCAACCGTATCGTGGAAAACTTTAAATCCCATTTTAAATTAAAAGCCCATCGATTTTTGCCCAATGCCGAAGACTTGAAAAAGAGCTGCCCCGTTTCAGGTTCCTTTGGTTTTAAAATTTATCAAACTATTTCTCAAGTTTTCTAATACATAAATCCTTTAATCTAAATAATCATGAAAAAATTAATCACCCTATTTTCGGCTTTTTCATTATTGCTGATAATCCTAACCAATAATTCCTGCAAAAAAAGCAGTACCCATTCTATTAGCCCAATGACTACAGGAACCAGCCTATACGATTCATTGGGTGGAACCCAATTAGTTGCCGATCCAACTCATCCCGGAGCCATGATTGAAGCGGGTCGATTGGGAATTCGAAATGTAATCGATTCTACCATTTTTGTTATCGCAGCCGATTCCCGAATAAATGGACATTTTACCGTTTTGCTTTCAGAAGTAACCAAAGGTGATTTATCCGGCTATACCGACTTGAGTGAGAACCTCACAACTTTCGTGGCCGGTGCCACAGGGGCCAAAGATTTTATTTATATAGGTTTGAACATGGCAGATGCCCATAATCCGGCCATCAATAATCGAATGAATGGAAAGGCGACCAATGCCGATTTTACGGCCTTTGAGAATGACTTGGTAAGCGGGGCAGGAAAAAACAAACTACCTGCCAACCTATTAAATTCGGTAGCAAAAATTGTTGAGAGCCTTCGCTCGGTAGTCGTCCAAAATTAATACCCCAAAATCCTATACAAAAGGCTGCCCCATTACAAGGGCAGCTTTTTTTTAATGCGTTTTAAAAACCAGCTATATATCCCTCTTGAATAAATTTCATAAAAAATTCATTATTCGATTGAGCTTGAACATGAATTCCAATCGAATTAAAATTATGGAAGGGCATATTGGATCCATCAGCCCAAAGGTCAATTATTTGATGGGTATTCACGGTTTTTGCCTTTGCTAAAACCACCACATTATTGGTCTGATCATTTTCATAAAAATAATCTCCTTCCGACCCTATTAAATCACAGGAAATAGGGCTTAAATCCACATAATTAATATATCTGGCAACAAAACGGATAGTATGTACGGTAGGGCATTGGAAAGCCATAATTCCTCCATTTTTTCTTATGGCAATGCCTTGGGCAGAAAAATTCTGCTCCCGGTTGGATTTACCCTCTCCAATATTCATTATGGAATAAAGGCAAATATCCGGGTTATTTAATCCAAGGGTTGCCTGGATTAGTCGGGAGGCTCTATGGGTTCTATAAACAAAGGTCTCCTTTTTCCCTTTCAACCCATTTTGGGCTATACTATTCATTAATTTTACCAGATTTAAATAATTAACCTGATCCCGAATTCCTTCAACCACATCGGTTCCTTCCCCATTATCCCAAATGAAGGCCGCAGTACAATGGTTTTCACCAAAGTATCCATAGAAGGTTTGGGTTAATTGAATTAAATCTGGAGAATAACCAAATTGGCCATTGCCCCCTGAAAATGCTGTGATAATGGGAATGATGGTTTTGCCTGGATAAAGTTCCTTATATAGGGCGGATTGTAATCCTATTTTATTGGCATTATACCGCTTTGGATCTCCATTAGCCCCATAAGCATTAAATGGGCCGCTTATGGAATTATAGACTGATAATAAATAAACATCGAATTGGGAGCTCAATAAGGGCTCTAAACCATTTTCAACGGTCATGCATACAAAGAGGGGCTTTACACTTAGACTCCTCATTATATTGATTTTAATATCCTGGTCCTTAATGGAAATTTTTTGAACTCCATCCGGTTCATCATATAAATAATATCCCATTACGGCCGGATGGTTATCAATTTGTGAAATCACCTCTTGAATGCCTTTTCGTTCATTAAAAGGTGCTAGATTAATAATGACACCCAAACCCGCCATTAAGGCTAAATTGCAGAAGTCCATTTGGCTTAATGCATTAGCAGGGGCTAAATACCGGTAATGAATGAGGCAATTAAAACCTGCTTGCTTTATGGATAAAAAATCAGAGAGGGTTCCTACTCCTTGTGCATAACAAATTCGCAAGGCTCCATTATCGGGTAATTGAAGGGGAGCCATTCGAATCCAGTACCCCTTTTTCAAATTATCCTCCAGAATATTGATACCATCCTGTCGTAATGGGGCTGCTTCCGGTTCGGAAAGCTTATAATAAAAATCACCCCCTCCCCCATCAGCCGGGATATTGCAGCCTAATACTTTGACCAACTGATTGTTTTGAGGGTTCGAAAAGCCAATCAAATCATTATAAATGCTATTGAAAACCATTAGAATTCTTATTAAGGCTTGATTAAGCTTAAAACTAAAGAAATTTTATGGAGCAAGATTTATTACTAAATATTATCCCTGGATTGGGGTAAAAATTGGATAGGATATTCATAAAAAAAGCACCTGTAGGTTAATACAGGTGCTTAAATAATTGTGGGAGATACTGGGTTCGAACCAGTGACCCTCTGCTTGTAAGGCAGATGCTCTGAACCAGCTGAGCTAATCTCCCAAAATTGGATGAAAGATTAATTTCGGACCAAATTTTAAAGGATTGCAAATATAGACTTTCCTAAATAGATTGCAAAAAAATTATTCATTTTCATCAAATACCTGGGTCAGAACCTCAAGAGATTTAACGATTCCAAATCCATCTATATGAAATCGGTAATAGTCTATCAAAATCTCCAATATCTCCAATCTTGATTTTCGATCGAGCCGATAGCTTTCACCGCTTTCAAAGTTCAGGTTCCATAATCTTAATAAATGAAGGGAATTTGGATAACCTATATAAGCATTATGATATGGGGCTTTATCCAGAAAAATGCCATTTTTTAGGTCAAAAAATATTTTTTCATTCCTAATATCTTCCTTTATTTCCCAATTATGCTCTAATGAAGGATGAAAACCCAGATAACGAGATAATTGCATCAGGAAAAGAATATGATAATTGGCTAAGGCCCCTGTAGAAATATCCAACCAGGATAGAGCATTGGAAATAAAATCAAACAAGGCCGGGTCCTTTTGATGATGACGAATCGACTTGATCAAAACCTCATCCAGGAACAAAACCATAGAGGTTTTTAAAATATGGAAAGGGATATTTTGATATACTGGATGAGCTTTTATTTCCTTTACCAAATATAAATCACCGGTTTTAGGAGGATAAGCCACCAATTCAACCGGGTTAAGAGCCTGAGCAGGGCTCGTATTTTTGGATCGGGCTTTTTTAGCTCCCTTCCATAAAAAGGACTGTAAACCTAGCTCAAGAGTAAAAACCTGGAGAATTAATGAACTCTCCCCAAAAGGAATATTTCTAAAAACCAAGCCTTTAACCTTTTCCAATGGAATAAAAGCTATTGAATAAATTCAATATTTTGGGAATAAAAATGATTAGGGCTATTAAAAAAGCAAAAATAGACCCTATTAAAACGGCTCCGGCCGACAGGTCTTTAACTCGTCCAGCCCTAATATCATATTGAGGATTCACTAAATCGGTTAATTCCTCGATAGAGGAATTTAAATATTCAAGACCCAATACCAATCCCATACACAAAAATATAACCAGCCATTCTATGGTATTGATTTGAAGAAAATTGGCAACCAATAGGGTGATTATAGAAAGAGCCGAATGAATTCGAATGTTTCTTTGGGATTTAAACCCATATACCAATCCATTCCAGGCAAAAACAAAGGTTTTTAAAATTCCACGCATATGGAAAGTTAAAAATAATCATCCTTTTTAAACAGCCTGAGCTAAATAAAGGGGATAAAAGGTAGAATGCTGTAAGTTTTCATCAATACAACGAACCACATCCTTTAAGGTAACCAAATTTTTTATCTCCGAATCCGGTATATAAATATTGTATTGATTTTCAAGGTACCAGATCAATTCAGCCAATTCCATTGGGCTTAGGCCAATATCTTCTTGCAATTTATCGTAAGCACTAAAACTTCTAAAATGAACCAGGAAGCGATTTTCAAGGATTTCTCTCAACTTTAAAAAAATATTTCTTTTCATAAAAAACCAAATAGCAGGTAAAAGATTAAACCGTTTCCAAGCATCTTCCAAATAATATACCCAAAGTCTAAAAGATTTGTTATATTTTCATTAAAATCAGGAATATTCGACCAGAATCCTCAAAAATGGGTATATTCTTCTTATAAACCTTGCTTAACCCGAAAATACCTTTTACCCATATTCTTGAAATTCGTTTTTAAGTTCAGGTTTTCATTCATTACTGTCCTATTTTGAAATCAATTATATCTTGGATAAAGAATGCCCATTTTTGTACTAAAATGGGTTTTATATAATGGATTTTTGCCCAATTACCGTTTAGGAAGCCATAAATGCGGAATAAATTCGTTTACATTTGCCCCAATAAATAAATAATTATCCGGCGTTCATGTGGCTAAAAATTGCAAATCTAATTCTTAAAAACCGGGTAATGGTTTTTTTGCTGGTAGGATTGATCACTCTTTTCATGGTAATGTCCACATTTAGGATACAGATTGCCTACAACGACATGAAAGTCCTTCCTGGCAACGATTCCGCCTCAATTTATTATTCTAAATTCAAATCTCAATTTGGAGAAGATGGGAGTGTTATGGTTTTGGGTATAAATAGCCCCAAAATTCACCAAATCTCTTTCCTTCAAAAATGGGCCTTATTGGCGGATACTTTAAAAAAATTCCCAGGTTTATCTGGAACTCTGGCTATAACCAATTTGCCGGTCCTAAAAAAGGATACCCTGGCACAAAAATTTATAATTCAAACCATCAGCCCTAGAATACTATCCACTCAAGGAGATGCGGATAGCTTATGGAGCCATTACAAAAATCTTCCATTTTATCAGGGATTTATAACCAGTAAAGATCAAGGCTCTACCCTAATGGCCATTTCCTTTAAACCCCAACTTTTAAATGATAAGGAAAGGATAAAGGCGGTTAATAAAATCATCCTACTCGGCAAGAAATTTCAAAATGAAACGGGAATCCTGGTTCATTTTTCCGGTCTTCCCTATATACGTTCAGTAATGTCTCAAATGATATTAAATGAATTTATTCTTTTTTTGGGAATCAGTTTTTTGGTTACGGCCTTTATTCTCCTTTTGCTATATAGGAATCTCTTCTCGGTTTTAATTCCCATAATCATTGTCATGATTGGGGTAGTTTGGTCATTGGGCTTAATGGTCGTTTTAGGATTTAAGATAACCCTTCTTACCGGCATAATCCCTCCTATTATAGTCGTCATCGGCGTCCCAAATTCCATTCTTCTTATAAATAAGTATCGAATTGAATTTGCTCTTCATGGCGATAAATGGGAGGCATTAAAAACATCCGCCTCAGAAATTGGATTTACCATTTTTATTGCCAATATCACCACAGCTATTGGATTTGGTGTTTTTTATTTCACCCGCAGTCAGATATTGGTTGAATTTGGAATAATTGCCTTTTTCGGCATTATGGGAACCTACCTCCTTTCCCTATTATTAATTCCTACCCTTTTTAGCTTTTTACCCCCTCTCCCCCCCCTTCATTCGAGTCAAAAGGCATTGGCAAAGAAAGATTTTAGAGTATCCCTTTTATCCGGAATTAGCCATTTGGTACAAAATCATAGAAAATGGATTTATTATATAACCCTATTTTTAACCGTTTTAGGCTTTTGGGGGATGAGCAAAATTCAGGTAAACGCCTTTATTGTCGACGACCTTCCAAAAAGCGATAGGGTATTTAAGGATTTAAAATTCTTTGAAAAAGAATTTACGGGTGTTTTGCCCTTTGAGGTAAGTATTGATACCAAAAGAAAAAATGGAGTTCGGAATTTTGATCTTTTAAATCGTATTGAATCGATGGAGGAGGTATTTAGCCAATATCCTAATTTTTCAAAAGCTGTTTCCGTAAACCAGATTGTGAAATATGGGAAACAAATGGTTTACAATGGAAATCCCAAACGATATACCTTACCCAGTCGGGAGGAAGTGGGTTTTATTCTGAGTTATGTTGGAAAAATTCCCAAAAAGGCTATTAGTAACTCTTATATCGATTCGGATAATCGAATTATTCGAGTAAGTTTTCAAATGGCGGATATGGGCTCAGCCAAAATGACTTCATTAATTACCCAAATCAAGCCTCGAATCGACTCCATTTTTCCAGGCAAACATTATAAGGTTCAATTTACCGGAAGTAGCATATTATTTATTATGGGCACTAATTATCTAGTTATCAATTTGTTCCAAAGCCTTGCCCTAGCCATACTATTGATATCCCTAATCATGATTTTTCTATTCAAAACACCCAAAATGGTTATAATATCCCTTATACCCAATCTAATCCCCCTCATTCTAACCGCCGGAATAATGGGGTTCTGGGGCATTAACCTAAAACCGACTACCATTTTGATTTTTAGTATCGCCTTTGGATTGGCTTCGGATCAAACCATTTATTTTCTAACCAAGTTTCGTTCAGACCTTACGTTTTATCGGAAAGAAAATATTGAAATACGAATTCAGGATCTGGTTAATCAGGTAATTCAGGAAACGGGTATTAGCATGATTTATACCGCCTTAATCCTATTTTTTGGATTTAGTATTTTTGATGCTTCCACCTTTGGGGGTACAGTTTCCTTAGGGATTTTGGTTTCCATTACCATGCTTTTCGCTATTCTTTCCAATATCCTTTTATTACCATCCATGCTTTTATCTCTGCAAGAAAAGGATTTTAAATAAGCCAAATCAAAAAAAAGCCCTTTTTGAGAGGGCTTAAGAGTTTGATTTATACTATAATCAGGAAAAATTTGAGGATACGAATAGGATAAAGCCCAAGGCTTATTCATATTCAATAAAACTCAAGGCTGATTTAAATCGAAAAAATGCCTAGGCATTAATCTGATTGGACTCCAAAAGACTGATAATCTTTTTCTGAAGCTGTATGATTTCCAAATCTCTTTCGGCTAATTTGGATTTGATATCATTCATTTCATTGCTGAACTTTTGCAAAGCAGCAGAATCATGATAGGTCAATAATTCAATGACCTTAAGTTCAAATAAACCGGCAATTTGCTCCAACCTGGATAAATTCACATCGGTAAGTCCACATTCTATTTTCGAAAAAGCCGGTGCTGTAATCCCTAATTGCGAAGCAACTTGTTCCTGACTCCAGCCTCGTGCCTGACGAAGGGTTTTAATGTTTTTGCCTAATTCTTTCATTATAACAACTACTCAGTAAAACAAATCTAAAAGAAATTAATTGGTATTTAAAAATTACTAAAATTTTAAAAAAAATAATTTGACCAGTGCAAGTAAAGATGTAAATAAAAAAACGGCTATCAAAGCCTTCCATTTCTATTTATGCTCTAAATCAATCATTTTCTTTTTAAAAAATTAAATAGAAAATAATTAAACCTTTTTAAATAGAAGGCTAATCGATAATTTTGTCGCCCCTAGTTAATTTTATAAAAATAAAGATTTTTAAACAATTATTTTGAAATATACAGAATATAAAGGTCTAAACTTACCTGAAATCGGGAATAACATTCTGGAATTTTGGAATTCAGAGAAGGTTTTTGAAAAAAGTATAAGCGGAAGAGAGGGTTCTCCTCAGTTCACCTTCTATGAAGGCCCCCCTTCGGCCAATGGGCTCCCTGGCATTCATCATGTAATGGCAAGAGGAATAAAGGATATTTTTTGCCGGTTTAAAACGCTTAAAGGTTTTAAGGTTGAACGAAAAGGTGGATGGGATACCCATGGATTGCCCATTGAAATATCGGTGGAAAAATCTCTGGGAATTACCAAAGATGATATTGGTAAAAAAATCAGCATTGAGGATTATAATAAGGCCTGCAAGGAAGAAGTACTTAAATATACCCATGTATGGAATGATTTAACCCAAAAAATGGGCTATTGGGTGGATTTGGAAAATTCTTATATCACCTATAAAACCGATTATATTGAGACACTTTGGTGGATTTTAAAGGAATTTTATAAAAAGGGATTGCTTTATAAAGGATATACGGTTCAACCTTATTCCCCAGCGGCAGGAACCGGTTTAAGTTCACATGAATTAAACCAGCCGGGTACCTATAAAATGGTAAGAGATACCAGTATAGTCGCTCAATTTAAAATTATTCAAAATTCAGTTTCCTCTTTTTTGTTTGAGGGCAACCCTTTACCGGTTTATTTCCTGGCTTGGACAACCACTCCATGGACTCTTCCCTCAAATTGTGCATTGGCCATTGGAAAGGAGATTGATTATGTAAAAATCAAAACCCTAAACCCCTATACCTATCTTGGAGAAGAAGTTATTTTGGCCAGGGATTTAGTCAGTAAATACTTTTCAGATAAAGCCAAAAACCAGGATATTTCCGAATATAAAGCGGGTGACAAACATATCCCCTGGATGGAGACAGGAAATTATAAAGGGAAAGAATTTTTGGATATTCGTTATGAACAATTAATGCCCTATGTGGTAAACGATAATCTTTTACAGAATGCCTTTAGAGTTATTCCGGGTGATTTTGTAACAACCGAGGATGGAACCGGAATCGTTCATACCGCTTCTATTTTTGGATCCGACGATTTTAGGGTCTGCAAAGAAAATGGGGTTCCATCGGTTATGGGGAAGGATGAAGCGGGTAATGAGGTTCCCCTGGTGAACAAGCAGGGAAAATTCACTGCGGAGGTAGTGGATTTTGCCGGAATGTTTGTAAAATCGGAATACGAATCCGATGAGGTTCTTTCTAACCCGGCTTATAAGTCCACCGATGTTTTAATTAGTATTAAACTTAAAGAGGAGAATAAGGCCTTTAAGGTGGAGAAATATGAGCATAGCTATCCTCATTGCTGGAGAACCGATAAGCCGATTTTATATTATCCCCTGGATTCCTGGTTTGTACGAACCACCGATTTAAAAGAAAAATTGGTAGAATTGAACAAAACCATTCAATGGAAACCGGAATCAACCGGAACCGGAAGGTTTGGCAATTGGCTTGAAAATTTAGTGGATTGGAATCTTTCCCGATCCCGATTCTGGGGAACTCCTCTCCCGATTTGGAGAACAGAAGATAATACTGAGCAAATTTGCATCGGTTCTTTAGAGGAATTGAAATTGGAAATTTCAAAATCTCTGAATTCGGAACTTCTTAACCCGGCCGAAAAGGAAAAGACCCAAAAAATATTTGAAAAGCTTGAAAATGGGGAGATGGATTTACATCGTCCTTATGTGGATGATATCATTTTGGTGTCCAGCACCCATAAAAAAATGTTTAGGGAGCCCGATCTAATCGATGTATGGTTCGATTCCGGGGCCATGCCCTATGCTCAGTGGCATTATCCTTTTGAAAATCAGGAAATTTTTGAAACCCATTATCCCGCCGATTTTATTGCCGAAGGGGTAGACCAAACCCGGGGTTGGTTTTTTACTCTCCATGCAATCAGTGTATTGTTATTTGGCAAGGTTAGTTTTAAAAATGTGGTATCCAACGGTTTGGTTTTGGATAAAAACGGCAATAAAATGTCGAAGCGTTTAGGAAATGCGGTGGATCCGTTTAAAACTATTGAACAATATGGACCAGACGCTACTCGTTGGTACATGATTGCCAATGCAGCTCCCTGGGAAAATCTAAAGTTCAATTTAGAAGGTTTGGCAGAAGTTTCCAGAAAGTTTTTTGGAACCCTTTATAATGCCTATTCGTTTTTTGCTTTATATGCGAATATTGATGGGTACAATCCGGCTCTGGGTCATGAAAAATCTCATCTTACGGTGCATTCTGAATTACCGGAGATTGACCGCTGGATACTCTCCTTATTGCACTCCTTGATCCGCGAGGTAAATTCCTTCCTGGAGGACTATGAACCTACCAAAGCCTGCCGTGCCATACAGGAATTTGTGGATGATCATTTAAGTAATTGGTATATAAGGCTTTCGAGACGCCGATTCTGGAAAGGAGAGATGTCGGCTGATAAACTATCCGCTTATAATACCCTTTACGAATGCCTTGAAACGCTTTCTAAACTCATATCCCCCATTGCTCCTTTCTTTGCCGACCAATTATTCAGAGATCTGCATCCGGAAGGAAGCAAAAATGAATTCCCTTTATCGGTTCATTTAACACTTTTTCCTGTATTGCAGGAGCATAAAATCGATCCTTTATTAGAGGAAAGAATGGATATGGCCCAAAAAATCTCCTCTTTGGTTTTATCCCTTAGGAAAAAGGTAGATATAAAGGTTCGTCAACCCCTTCAAAAACTTTTAATTCCGGTTGCCTCAGAACAGATTCAGGAAAAAATCGAAAAGATCTCCGATCTGGTACTTTCCGAGACCAATGTTAAGGAGATTGAATTTATCGGGGATTCGGAAGGCTTGGTGGTTAAAAAAGTAAAACCCAATTATAAAAAGCTGGGACCCAAAACCGGCAAAAAGATGAAGGCGGTTGCCGAAAAAGTGGAAGAATTAGATCAGGAACAGATCAAGGAACTCGAAAAAAGCGGTTTTCTAAAAATTCTCGTAGAGGAAGAGGAATTTATTCTCGAATTAGGGGATACAGAAATATTAAGGGAAGATATACCGGGATGGTTAGTGGCTTTTGAAGGAAATATTACGGTAGCTCTCGACATTTCTTTAAACGAAACCTTGATAGAAGAAGGTATTGCCCGTGAATTGATAAACCGTATCCAAAATTTAAGAAAAGAGAAGGATTTTCTGGTAACCGATACCATTTCGATTATTTTAGAACAGAGTCCTTTTCTTTACCAAGCAGTTAGTAATAATTTGACCTATATTTGCGCGGAAATTCTAGGAACCCATTTTGAGTGGGCCTCTGAAGAGGAAAACTTAAAGGAAGTACTGGAAATAGATGGTCATACAATAAAAATTAGTTTAGAAAAAAATAATGCTAGAAAAAGAGAAAACTAGGTACTCAGATGCCGAATTGCAGGAATTTAAAAATCTAATTCTGGAAAAACTTAATAAGGCTAAACTTGAATTTCAAAATTTAACGGCAACCCTCAGTAATCCTAACGGTAACGGAACGGACGATACGGCCGGAACTTTTAAAGTATTGGAAGATGGTTCGGCTACTTTGGAAAAAGAAAATATAAATCAATTGGCTGCCCGACAGAAAAAATTTATTGATAATCTGGAAGCCGCTTTAGTTCGAATTGAGAACAAAACCTATGGAATTTGCCGGGATACGGGAAAGCTCATTGCCAAAGAACGATTAAGAGCGGTACCCCATACAACTCTTTCCATGGAGGCAAAATTACGTCAGAGCTAAAAACCAGGCTTATTTCAATCTATGAAAAAATTTTTAAGACCTGTTTTACTGGTTCTTTTTATCCTGTTTATTGATCAGGCTTCTAAGACCTGGGTGAAAACTCATATGGAATTGGGTCAGGAGTTTAAGGTAGTCGGTAATTGGTTTTTAATCCATTTTATAGAAAATAATGGGATGGCCTTTGGGATTGAATTCGCAGGGGAATACGGTAAATTATTTCTGACCCTTTTCCGACTTTGCCTGGCTTTGGCCCTGATTCTATTTATTCGGTATAGTATCCTTAACCGGTATAGAAAAGGTTTCATTACCTGCTTATGCCTAATATTGGCAGGGGCTCTGGGAAATATTATCGATTCAGCCTTTTATGGTAAGATTTACCATTATGCCCCATTTTTACATGGAAGAGTGGTGGATATGCTGTATTTTCCGATTATTCAAACCCATTTACCCAATTGGGTTCCAGGTTTTGGGGGGCAGGAATTTATATTTTTTAGCCCTATCTTTAATTTAGCCGACGCTTCGGTGAGTACAGGGGTGATAAGTTTTCTTGTTTTTCAAAAACGGTACTTTAAAAACTCTCAACCAATTACCCCTCAAAATGATACTCATTCTGAAATTTTGGAGGTTTGATCTTGTACTAAACATCTGCCGAATTCGTTACGAATAGAATAAAAAATCATTTCATGAAAACCATTTTCCTCACTCTTATCGGTTTTATAATTTATGGAACCAGCTTGGCACAGGTTTCATATGGGTATGAAAAATCAAAGGGAAAATCCGAAACCGGATCCCTTTCGGGAGATGAAAAAAGCCCATTGCGATTTATCACCGTAATCGGGAGCGCTGAAAAAGAAGTGACCCCAGACATTATATATTTAAATATCAGTCTCAAGGAATACTATTTGGATAAGGACGGAAAAAACAAAATCTTTATTGAAGATCTCGAAAGAAATTTCCAGAGAATTGCCCTGGATAATGGCATTTCAAGTGAAAATATTGCCATTGAATCCATTTCCGGCTTTACTCACCTTACCACCCGTAAAAAAACCGATAGTTTTTTAGCGGGTAAAACCTATAAATTGAAAATGAATGATCTGGATAAGATCAATAATATACTGGATAAATTGGATCCCAAGGCCATAACCTCCGTTTATGTAAGTGGCTATGATTTTAGTCAGATTGAACAGGTTAAAAAAGAATTGCGGATTCAGGCTATGTTGAATGCTAAAAATAAGGCCAATTATTGTTTATCAGCAGTTAATGAGAGTTTAGGCAGTTTATTGGAAACAGAGATTGATGAAACATCCCTAAATCAACCCATTGGTTATGCCTCTTCATTATTTAAAACCAGTTCCCCGGTCGATAATACATCCAACTCAGACTCCATCGATTTCAAAAAAATTAAGCTAAGCGCTACCGTTCATCTGAAATTTCAAATCCACTAAAAAGGGTTTAACCGGATTTTCTCAAAGATCAATCCGGTCAAACTGGGTATAAGGGATCAGAATTTCAGGAATTTTTATACCCTTTTCGTCCTGATTATTTTCCAATAGGGCAGCCACAATACGGGGTAAGGGAAGAGCTGAGCCGTTTAGGGTATGTGCTAATTGATTTTTACCCTCCTTGCTTTTTATTCTCAATTTTAATCGGTTGGCTTGGAAGGTTTCGAAATTCGAGACGGAACTTACTTCCAACCAACGTTCCTGGGCTGCAGAAAACACTTCCAAATCATAGGTCATTGCGGAGGTAAAGGACATATCTCCCCCACAAAGATTTAAAATTCGGTAAGGAAGCTGTAGCTTTTCAAGCAAGG
>Ga0209067_10000676_pt1 | contig 21371 bp, 14 predicted proteins | sample ColStrG_CSR_2013_FD_187199 | JGI IMG/M metagenome (GOLD analysis project Ga0209067, IMG submission 187199) | Freshwater sediment microbial communities in response to fracking from Pennsylvania, USA - Cold Stream Run_MetaG_CSR_2013 (SPAdes)... | ecosystem: Environmental > Aquatic > Freshwater >...
GCCTTACCGTTCTTAGCGGACAGGCGGGTGCCGGTGACGAGGGCACAGCCATGATGGAAATCATTCATGACATGGTGCCGGGAGCAAGCCTTTACTTCGCCACTGCCGATAACAGCATCACGAGTTTTGCGGCAAATATCCGGGCCTTGCAGGCGGCCGGCTGCCAGATCATCGTGGACGATGTGTTTTACTTCGTCGAGAGTCCGTTCCAAGACGGCCAGGCTTCGACCGTTGTTTCCACCAGCCAGGGCGGTGTGGTTACACAGGCCGTGAATGATGTGGTCGCCGCTGGCGTCTTTTACTTTTCTTCTGCCGGGAATGAGGGCAGTCTGGATGCGGGTACCTCCGGTACGTTTGAGGGGGATTTCGTCCCTCAAGCCGCCGCCTCGCCTTTGCCCACCGGAAACGTGCACAATTTCGGCAGCGGCAACGGCTTTGACACCATTACCTCGCCCGGCGAGCAAGTCGTGGGCCTGTTCTGGGCAGACCCTCTAGGCGGCTCCAACAACGACTACGATCTTTACCTCCTCAACAGCACCGGGGCAGGCATTCTGGGCGCGTCGACGAACATTCAGAACGGGACCCAGGACCCAGTCGAATTGATCGGGAGCGCGAACGTAATCAACAACAATCGCCTTGTCGTTTTTCAGCATACCGGAGCGGCCAATCGCTTTTTCCATCTGGTACTCTTCCGAGGCCGCTTGGCGGTTGCCACTTCCGGAGAGACCCATGGCCACTCCGCAGCCTCCGGAGCTTATACTGTGGCCGCTGCGCCGGCATACACGTCGGCCGGGAACCCCACGCCCAACGGGCCATTCCCTAACCCGTTTACATCTGCGAGTCAGACTGAATTCTTCAGTTCCGACGGCCTTCGACACATCTTCTTCAACGGAGACTCGACGGCGATCACGCCCGGCAACTTCTCTGCAACCGGCGGATCGGTGTTGAACAAACCAGATATAACCGCCGCCGACGGCGTCTCGGTCACCGGCGTCGGTGGTTTCGGCAGCCCATTCTTTGGAACCTCAGCCGCCGCCCCGTCGGCCGCGTCGGTAGCCGCGTTAGTGTTAGCGGCAGACCCGACCTTGACTGCCTCGCAAATGAGAACCGCTCTGACCAGCACAGCTGTCGACATCATGGCTTCTGGGTTCGACCGCGATTCGGGCGCCGGGATCGTCATGGCCCAGGAAGCCATCGAGTCGCTGGGCGTGACCGGGTTCGCCAACCCCGACCTGGGAACTATTACCGCCAGCGAGCATCCCGGTGACGGCAACGGAATTATCGAGCGCGGCGAAGGAGCCAGCCTCGTCATCGCACTCACCAACACATCCGGAGTGAAGGCGGCAACCGGAATTACGGCCACACTAACCAGTAGTACTCCTGGGGTGTACGTCACGCTGCCAGGTACGAGTGCCTATACCGATATGGCGGCAGGCTCCAGTGGCGGCAACAACCTCTCTCCATTTACCTTCACCTTGCTCTCCAATTACCCTTGCGGGCAAATCGCTGACTTCAGTCTCACGGTGAACTACACGGGTGGGCCGCAGAGGGTCTTGAATTTCACGATTCCGACTGGATTGTTGACGATTACCAATACTCTGGGAACCACTCCGCCTGCCCTTCTGGGAGTTACCACAGCCACCGGCACCCAGACGAACCGAATCAACCGCAACGGCGTAATCAGCGCCTGCGGCACTCCCAAAGCTTTTCCCGGAGCGATCACCGGCAGCCATAGTTTCGATTCGTACACATTCACCGCGTGCCAGTCGTTCTGCATGGAACCGATCCTTGACGCGGGAGCCGCTGGAGTAAACCTGTTCGAGTCCGCATATACACCGGCGTTTGTTCCCACCAGCATCGGGACGAACTATGCGGGAGACGCCGGCTTAAGCACGAACATCCAGTCATTCGGTATCACCACGACCGCCGACACGGTCTACACGATCGCCGTTAACGATGTCGCTGGAAACCCGCTTCCGTCACCGGCTCCTCCGAACACGTATACCATTCAGATTCCATCCTGCGCCTTCAACTGCAACGTGAACCAGTTGCCGGTAGCGGTCGCGCAAGACGTCACCGTCACCCCCGCCCACGCGCACTCAACCATGGCCGCCAGCATCGATAGCGGCTCCTATGATCCGGATGGCGATGCAATCACCATCACGCAGATTCCCCCTGGCCCATATCCAGTCGGGACAAACAGCGTGATGCTTACGGTCGTGGACACCAAGGGCGCGACGGCACAAACAACTGCCAATGTTACGGTGAATCCTCCTCCGAACCTCCCACCGATCGCCATTGCGAAAAATGTCACGGTCTTTGCAGCCAGCACGGGTGGAACGGCTACAGCTAACATCGACAATGGGTCTCATGATCCTGAGGGCGACGCGATCACCATGACGCAGGCCCCTCCTGGTCCCTATGCGGTCGGTGTGACCAGCGTGACTCTGACCGTCGTCGACGCGTAAGGCGCGACGGCGCATGCAACCGCCAATGTCACGGTAACGAATCCAGGGTTTACCCTGGCTGCGACCCTCCCTGCGGTATCCGTGCGTGCTGGCGGAAACGTCGCGCAGCAAATCACGTTCACCCCCCATCCAGGGGTCGGCGGTGCAGTGACGCTGGCTTGCTCGGGCCTGCCAGCCAAGTCCGAGTGTTCGTTTACACCAGCGACCGTGCCTGCCGGCAGCGTGCAGACAAATGTTGCCTTGACCATCACCACGGTACCGCCGTCGGCGGCACTGTCTACACATTCCAAAACTTTCTATGCGGCATGGCTGCCAATGACAGGGCTGGGTTTGTTCGGGACGGTCCTCGTGACCCTTTCGGGCAAACGCCGGAAAGCATCCGCAGTCGTCCTGATGCTGCTCGTCGTGGGACTGTTGACCTTCGTGGTCGGCTGCGGAGGTCCTCGCTACAATGGCACCCCGAGGGGACCTTATACCGTCACAGTAACGGGCACATCCGGCAACGTGACGCAGTCGACAACCTTCAGCTTAACCGTGCACTGATACTGACAATCTGCAAATACAAAGCGGAGAACATCGCGAATTCTGACGGTGTTCTCCGCTTTGGCCATCGCCAGAAAAACTCCGCTGATCCTGATGCCGTTCTGAGTCTTGTTTGAGGAACCGAACACAGCTACACTCCGCCCACACTCTTCTCTGCAGTGAGGGCAAAGATGCTCCACTCTTCGTTTGTCGCAAACGGCAAGGTCGTGCGCATGAAGAGCGCGCGCGGACACGAAATTGAACTCGATGTAGTAATGGGTAAGGCCAGTATCGAAGATCTGCTCAAGCTTGGCGTCAAAACTGACCCACCTATCATGACGGGTGCAATAGCGACGAGAACCAAGCTTAGTCTCTTGGCTAGCGCGGCCGACGTCGCTAACCGACTAACAGGTTGCGGAAAAACGAGATCACCGTTCTCCCGATCTGCTCCGCTCATCTCTGAAACATTTCCAGCCACACTCCATGGGTCACGTCTGGGGATAGCAGGAAGCTCTGACCGTAGGTTCCTTTGTAGATGGCTATTTTGCTGCCCGTAACGGACTCAACCATCCTTTGGGCTATCGACAGATCGGACACCTCGACACTGACCGCGATAATCCCCTCGTCATGGTCGGACAGATATTTCTGGAGCACGCTGCTCTTGTCGCTGGATTCCAGCAAGATCATCGTTCCAGAACCAGCCTTTAGCTCACGTCCACGAGCATCCAAGAGTTGTAGGTCGCGGGACTCATCGGCTTCGAACCCTGCATCTCGTAGCGTGCGTAGCTGCAACTTTAGATCGTGTACAGCAAACCACACAGCATGAATGCCAATCGCCGTGTTGGGATGTTTCGTCCGGCCCTCTTTGCGGGCCTTGTCGTACCAATCGCTGGAGAGGTATTCGATAAGGAAAATCGGCACGCTGAATCCCAGCTTGCTAGGAGCGGGCTTGTCGACAGTGCTCACGGAATACCACTGCGGCGGGGGCCGCTTCGTCTCGCCTTCCTTCATGAGGCTGCCGGGGTCGGGGCCTTCAACATCGAAGTTCTGTGTCTTGAGATAACTGGCCGCAGCCTTGGCTGACGAAACGTTCAAGCCAAGGAACATTGCGCCCTCATGCTTCTTCACAAAATCGGCAATCTCAGCGGCATCGCCTTGGGAAGCGGTATTGCCTTGGGCTTCTTTGACGGAAAGCAGTTCAAGATAGGTTTTGTTTTCAAAATCAATGATGCTATTGAAAAGACCACCGGGAAAGTGTCCGCCTTCGCTGACCTTGAAGCCAAGCTGTTCGTAATCGCGTTGTGCTTTCGTGAGGTCTCGAACTCCCACGCCCACATGATCGACGCCCCATCCTTGTCCCAAAAGCGGGTGCGGAACAGGTGTCTGAGCGAGCACACTAGCAACGAAAATGGTTATGCAAATCACGCTGATGTTGATCTGGCGGTAGCGGGCGAGGCGGTCTTTGAGCGTGCCCTTCGGTGCTGTCACGGAACGCACCTCCAAGAGAGGTTCCATCCTGCCAAAGTTACGTCAAACGACCCCGTGTTGTCGCGCATCAGAACGCCCATCAATTCTGGCAACGCTCGACGGCGGGTACCTACATCCGCCGCAGAGGCTGTCGGAATGAAGATCGGGGGCAGGCACGATTTTCGCCACACCTTGATTCGTAAAATGCGGAGAGGCGGAGTGCATCCGGTCGTCGTCAGCGCGGTGGTCGGTCACAAGCGTGTCGAGCTTGCACCCGAAGTTTACGACCGAGCAACCATCGATGAAAAACGGCAGGCACTCGGTGTCGTAGGCAGACAGTTGCTACCAATTGGTAGCAACTCAAGCTCCGTGCAATGACCCACTCCGGCAAGTGGTTGTATGAGAAGGAGATGGTGAGCGCGGTAGGAATCGAACCTACAACCTACTGATTAAGAGTAGGCGAGTCTGATGGGGCCTTCCGCGTCTTATCGCCGTTACGATTCAATAACTTACCGACAATCAAGCCCGCACGGAAGCAATCAGCTCTGGTATTGAAAAGAAGCGCTTTAGCGCACATGGGATCGAAGTGCACGGCACACTTACGGCACACCTATTCACGGCATACTATTTCGCCAGCTATTGCTCGCTTCCGAGAGACTCGACCACTCGGCAAATGCCCTCCACTACTCTGGCCGTCTGGCGAAGTTCACTTTGTCGGACGTATCGCGTGGGGTGTGATAGTAGGCATACCGGAATAAAGCCGTGTCGGTGATCATAATGGCTGGGTATTGTTCTTGCCAGAAAGACCAATGATCCGACCATCCCACGCCCGGCCAGTCAGCGGGGGGTTGCAAATCCTTCCGAGGGGAAGCTCGTAGATTCACGAAATGCGCGGATGGACCGCCGCACCAAGTCACGAGAGTCCGCATTTCCCACAAAGCCGATGAAATCGCCGCGACCGGGATAGAACCAACCGCTGCGCCGCGACGAATAGAGGAACGTCCGAAGGTCCGGATTCCGGATCCTCCTTAGTGCGCCTGATGTCGATGTTTGCACGCAACAACTGGTCTGCTTCAGCGAATTTGCCCTGCTCACTTTTCATCTCGGTCTCGCCACTAGTTGGTCTGCTGAGCAGCCTTTGCCCGCTTGCGAATGCCAGCTAGGATGGCCTCGAAATTTTGGATCTCCGTGCAAGGGCTTGAGGTCCTCATCGTCCTCAATGTGTATGGCGACGCTGAGGGCGAGGCCGTGGTGGAACACTCAAGCGAACGGGGTATTAGCGTGAAGTGATTTTGCGACCAAAAACATAGTTTCCCCGGAGAGCGTCCGCGAATACTTTTTTAAGGCTTTTGACGCTCAGATCACTTTTCTGACCGACAGCAACAATCGGGTGACGGAACTCACCCTGCACGAAGGGGGCACCGATTTGCGCGCGACTCGAATCAAATAGTCCCGATTCAGGCGCGATTTGCGGGTCTGCGGATAATCAGGGTTGTTGCGGCTGTGTATTGGGTGCTCCGCAAGTTCACATTATGTTTCTGCATCGGGAGCAAGGTGAGGGCTTTGGAGCACCGCAAGCAGATTCGCTGCAAGAAGATCATTGCGGTTCCGGGTAGTCACGACAAACAAATTCCCAAGCTGACCGAGGAGTCTTCTGGCTCAGCAACCTTGCGGAAATCTCCATACTTGGCCCGCCCGTCGTCATCTGTCACTACTCGATGCGGGTTTGGAATCGCTCCCAGCATGGAGCGTGGCACCTGGCAACTGGCGCCGAGCGGGATCTTAGACAACTATCGTGACTACGCAGGCTTGCCGAAAGGACACGTATAGCTGCACTGTCTCAGGAAGTGTTCGGCCATATGCGCCGACCAAGTTGCGTTAGAAGCGAAACAAGACTCCATTCACCGGTATGTCGACCTCGTCCAGCATGTCTGTGGGACGTACCTCCAGCTTCCCTCCGCTCGGCTTCCGCAACGTAATCCAACCGGCGATTCCCGGCCCCGGCTTGACTTTTCCCTTGCGCAAATACGCAGCGGACCTGTTTGGGCTTCCTGTCGGGGCAGGCCCGCTCATATCTGCATCTGGCGAACCAGCCCCAGGTGGACCTCCGGGTCCCATCGCGCCGGGCCTGATCGAGCCGGGATCTAATTGTGCGTTTGCGGCGGACATTGCCCCATTTGCGTCCTGTGTATGAACCGCCGCATTCATCTCGGCTGCCTTGTCATAGAACGTAAACCGAGTGTGATTCTGGTCTGAGTACAATCCGTAGAAGTCCTTCGGATTCATCTGAACGGTCTGAGTACCTGTTTGCGAAACGGCAACAAAGATTGAGAAATCGCCATTTCCTCTGTTCATTGGGATCGCGATAGCCACGGTCATGCCGTCATACGTGGACTGTAGAAGCGGTCTTCCGCTAACAGTGATCACCTTGCAATGCTCTGTATCGGCCTTGTTGAAAGTGATGATCTTCCCTGGCGCTTGCCCATACGCCAATCCAGTGGAAAGTAGAAATACCGTGAGAGTCTTCACGCGTGGTACCTCGCATCGTACTTAGGATCAAGAGACCTTTCGTAAACTGGTGATCGCACCAGGCTATTTACTTGAGCCGATGCAATCGAAGCACAATCGCGCCATGCGCTGACACCGGTTGAGAAAACACTTCTGCAGTTGTTCCGCGATCCGCATGTGCCCAAAGATCGCGCACTGCATAGTCTTTGCTGATACTCAACGTATCCCACGAAACCACAGAACGGATCTCCAGATTGCTGAGGTTGAATATCGCGATCGCAGTGTCTCCGGAGGTCAGTGGCTTCTGCCAAATCTCAATGTCTCCCGTACTACTGAGGCGTTTTCCACCAGCGCCCAGCGAGTCCTGATCGACTGCGATGACTTCGCTGTTCTGGAAGATTGCCGCGATCTCCGGCCTCATGTTGCGGATGTCATTTCCAGCGATAAGCGGTGCAGCGATCATTGCCCAGAGACTGAAATGGGTCTTGTACTCATCCGTCGACATGCCCCCGTTGCCAACTTCGAGCATGTCGGGATCATTCCAGTGCCCGGGGCCGGCGAAGTTAGCCAGGTCCGATTGAGCGAAGCCGATCTTCGCCATGGAGGCATACCGGTCGCTGATGTCACTGGTCGTGCGCCACAGGTTTGCACCCACTTGACTTCCCCATTGAACGACACCGGCACGACCGTACTGGCATAATGCGTAAACGATCGGACGGCCCGTGTGCTTGAGTGCCTCACCCATGCGCTGATAGACCGCCTGCATGTCGGCGTCTTTCCAAATACGCGAAGCGCTGCACCAGTCGTACTTCAGATAGTCCATACCCCAGGCAGCAAATGTTTTGGCGTCCTGTTCCTCGTGGCCATAGCTGCCTTCGAAGCCGCCGCAGGTGCGAGGCCCCGGGGACGAGTAGATTCCGATCAGCAAGCCTTTGGAGTGGACGTAATCGGCAAGGGCTTTCATGTCCGGGAACTGCGGGTTCGGCGAAAGTACTCCCTTAGCATCACGCGAGCCCTGCCAACCATCGTCGATGATCACATATCTGTATCCCGCGTCCTTCATTCCGTTGCGGATGATCGCATCGGCGATTCCGCGGACCGTCGCGTCATCGATTCTGGTTTGGAACTTGTTCCAGCTGTTCCAACCCATTGGTGGCGTGTTTGCAACTCCGACCGACGGGATGGATCGCAACGCGGGAAGTGTCACGTGCGGCACGGCAGCGTAATCCACTGAGGGAGCGCGATAGGAGGGTGTAGGTGTTCCGCGTCTCGCTACGACTGTTTGAATTTGGAATGGCGGAGGCGCTTCGCCAGGAGCGCCAGCCGCACCCGGGCCCGGCGGTCCGCCTGATGGAGGTCCTCCGGAGCCTTCAGCGCCGGGTCCCATTCCGGGCGGCGGTACTGGCATTGCTGGTGTGAGTTCAAGAGCATCGCCGACGATCTTTCCCTGTACCTCGCGCTTCTGAATGTCCCCAAAGGATTCCAACTCCACAACGAAGCGGAAGGTGTCACCGCTGACTCGACCATCTACGATGGGAGAGTCTCCGAATGGTAGGCTCTGAGTTCCGGTGATCTTTCCGTCATTCACTCTGAGCTTGTACGTGATCTCCAACTCTCCCATTGGAGTGGTGATCTTTGCGACCCAGGTTCCGGAGATGTCGTGCATGGCGGATACTGCGTTTGCCTGAACTTCAGTCCGTGCATTCTGCTCCTGACTCAGGACCGGTGTTGAAGCTAGCAGCGCAATTCCCGTCACGGAGTATGTCAGTACAACCCATATCAATCCACGATTCATTTGAATCCTCCACAAGCAGCATGATTCAGGGCACAACATCATACGAAGTCACAAATAAGCATTAGGCGCGCACGAAAACTCATCCAGTGACGCGATTTCGCATTCTGACAAGCCTGGTAGCTACTCATGACGTAGAGCCTCGATCGGATCGAGTCGCGCGGCCTTGTGTGCTGGGAAGAAACCGAACACCACGCCGACCATCCCCGAAAAGACAAATGCAATGAAGGCAATCATCGGGTTAGGAGAGAAGGAGAGCTTCATCAGGACACACCCGAGATAGGACGCGGCAAGCCCAAGAGTGATGCCGATGATGCCGCCGAGGGATGCGAGAACTATCGCCTCGACAAGGAACTGGATCATCACATCACCGTCGAAGGCGCCAATGGCGAGGCGAATGCCGATCTCGCGGGTCCGCTCAGTAACCGAGACCAGCATAATGTTCATGATTCCAATCCCGCCGACGAGCAGGCTGATGGCAGCGATAGCGCTGAGCAGGGCTGTTAGCACCTGCATCGTGCCGGTCATCGTGGCGAGGAATTCCTGCGAATTCATGACTGTGAAGTCATCTTCCTGAGCTGGCTGGATTCCGCGTCGCTGACGCATGAGGGTGACCACTTCGTTCTGAACGTAGTTGGTATCGGATCCATCGCGTACACCCACCTGAATGCCGGAGATCTTCCGGTCGCCGGAGATTCTACGCTGATAGGTGTGAAGTGGGATGAGGACCAGATCATCCTGGTCCATTCCCATTCCACCCTGCCCCTTGGAGGCCAACAGGCCGACGACTTGGCAGGAAATAGCCTGGAGTCGGAGATTGGCGCCAATTGGATCCTGATCTGCGAAAAGCTGCTTGTGGACCTTGGCGCCGATAATGCACACTGCACCTCCGGTCTTAATCTCGGATTCAGTGAATTCGCGGCCGGATTCGACGGTCCAGTTACGTACATCGAAGTACGCGTTATCGACTCCGTACACGGTAGTAGACCAGTTTGCATTGCCGTAGATCGCTTGCATGGATTTTGAAGCCGTTGGTGCGACCGAGCGAACACCGGTCACATCACCGGTGAGCGCCTCGACGTCGGATTCCTCGAAGAGCCTCGACTGCTCGCGGAGTCCACTCATCGGTCCACGCTGCTGGCCCGGCATCAGGATGAGCACATTCTGGCCTAGATTGTTAATCTGCGCGGCGACACTTGCAGTGGCGCCATTACCAATGGTCACCATGGCAATAACAGCGGCAACACCAATGATGATTCCAAGCACAGTCAGCACGGATCGCATAACGTTCCGGCGGATCGCCGAGAGTGCAAGTAAGACTGCGTTCCAGATCATTGGCCTCTCCCTGATTCACCCAAACAATTCAGTGAGTTGTCGCCGCAGCTGCGGAGGTGACGTGATTGTGCAAGTCGGAATGGACGAGACCATCATGAAAGTGAATCGTGCGGCTTGCGTATGCGGCCATGTCGGACTCGTGAGTGACCATGGCGATGGTTAGGCATTGTTCGCGATTGAGGCCGCAGAGCAGTTCCATAATTTCCTGACTTCGCGCGCTGTCCAGATTTCCGGTTGGCTCATCCGCGAGCAAGACCGATGGGTTCGTGACCATGGCGCGGGCGATCGCCACGCGTTGCTGCTGCCCTCCGGACAGCTCTGCTGGCGTGTGATCCCACCACTTTGAGAGACCCACCAGTTCGAGTGCCCGAAAAGCGCGTTCGCGGCGCTCCGAACGCTTCGTGCCGCGATAAATTAGCGGCAGCTCGACATTCTCAACGGCACTCGTGCGTGCCAGCAGGTTAAATCCCTGGAAAACGAAGCCCAGATAATATCGGCGCAGGCGTGCGCGCTGCTTTCGATCGAGCGCTCCAACATCAACCCCACGAAACAAGTAGGCACCGCCTGAAGGGGTATCGAGGCAGCCGAGGATGTTCATTGTGGTGGATTTGCCCGAGCCGCTTGGTCCCATCATGGCCACAAATTCGCCGGGGCGAATCTGAAAGCTGGCTCCGGCAAGCGCGCGGACTTCTCCCTCGCCCGAACCGTAGATCCGAGTCACCTCGCGGAACTCAAGAAGTGGATCCATGTTCGGATCGGACGTTTGAGTAAGGGGCGCCGCGCTCATCTTTTTTCCTTCAGTGCTTCCACAATCAAGGGCATTCCCGGTGTGACCTGACCGGAGCGAATCTCGGTAGATTTGCCGTCGGTGGCACCCAACCTAACTGCGATCGGAAAAGGCCTCCCGTCCCGAACAACCCAGACGTGCGGGTTGTTCAAGGCGGCGGTGGATTCCGTGTTTGCGCTGCGATTCCCATCGGGTGGCCGGGGAAGAAATCCGCCGCCGGCGCTCTGTTCATCGTTGGAGGGCAAAAAGCGAAGTGCGTGGTTAGAGACGAGGAGCGCGTTCTGGATGGACTGAACTGTTATGCTCCCCGTCGCGGTCATGCCGGGTCTAAGCAGTAACTCGTCGTTGTTCACCGAGATCTCTGCAAGGTAGGTCACAACGTTATTGGTGGTCGTCGAGTTGTACCGCACCGCCGTAATGGTGCCGGGAAACTGGCGGCCAGGGTACGCATCCACGGTGAATAGGACACGCTGACCCACCCTGACCTTACCCACATCGGCTTCGTCGATATTGACCTGCAGGATCATCTTTCGAAGGTCTTCAGCGATCTCGAACATGGTGGTGACCTGAAAGGAAGCGGCGATGGTCTGACCGGGTTCGATGTTTCGCGAGAGAACGATACCGTCGACCGGCGCCTTTATGACTGCGTAGTCGACATTAGTTTCGTCAATCTTCAGATTGGCCTCCGCCTGCGTCACTGCAGCCTCTGCGGTGGTGACGGCGACCACGGCGCGATCGTAGGCCGCTTTGGCGGTATCAAGATCATGCTGCGATACAATCTGAAACTTGGAACGCTCGCGCGCGGCAAGCATCCTCTTGTATTCAGCCTCGGTCTCCGTCACCGTCACCTTTGCGTCGTCCACCTTGGCACGCGCACTCTGCAACGAGGCTTTGTCCTGCTGAACCTGCGCGTCGAGTTTTGTAGTGTCGATCTTTGCAATCACCTCTCCTGCCCTGACGTGATCGTTGTAATTGACAAAAACGTGATCAATGATCCCCGAAACCTGACTTCCGACATCGACGGTACGCGTAGGTTTGAGCTGGCCCGTAGCCGTCACAATGACGGTAAGGTCGCCAGTCCGCGCCTCCTCCGTTCGGAAGTGCTGCGTTGCCTTGGCCGAAACGTTTTCTTGCCGGATTGTCAACAAACCCGCCAACAGCGCTAGCCCGACGACCGGCGCTATCCAAAGAGCAAGCTTCTTCCATTTGCGTCTACCGGATCCGATTTCAAGCGTCTGATGTAGATCGTTGTCAGTGGTCATAGATACTTTCCTCTCGCGTCCTGCGCTTGCAAATCCGGGTCCTCTCACTTCCATCCGCCTCCCATGGCCTTATAGAGCTGGATCAGATCTGAGGCCACGGCTGCGTCGGTTTGAACAAGATTGTTTTGTACCGCCAGCAAGGTTCGTTCCGAATCAAGCACGGTGAGGAAGTCCTTGAGTCCCGAGGCATAGAGTTCGCGCGCCATTGCTGCGGACTGCTCGGCAGAAACAGAAGCCGCGGCGAGCGACTTGCGTCTCACCTGGTCCTGTCCAAAGGCCTCCAGCGAGTTTTCGACGTCCCTGACTGCCCCGAGCAGAGTGTTGTCGTAAGATGCCTCGTACTGATCCAGGAGGGCGTTTTGCAGCTTCACTTGTGCCCTGAGGCTGCGGCGATTCAGAATGGTCTGTTGCACGGTTCCGAGCACGGTTGCACCGAAAGATGCCGGAGTTAAAACGTTGAGAATGTTCTGTGCGCCGAACGTAAAAGCACCCGAGAGCGTGAATGTCGGGAAGAGATTTGCGCGAGCGACGCCAACGCGCAGCATTTGAGCCGCCACCTGGCGCTCAGCGCTTTTCACGTCGGGCCGTCGACGGATCAGATCACCAGGGATGCCAACGGCCACCTTGCCCGGGACCACAGGGATAGGCTTCACGTCAGAAAATTCCGCATTGAGTGCGCCGGGCCGCTCGGCAAGGAGAATGGCGAGAGCGTTCTTCGTTTGCTGAAGATTCGTTTCAAGCGTGGGGATAGTGGCCTCAGTCGATTGGACATTTTCAAGCGCCTGCTGCACGTCCAGTTCCGAAGCGAGTCCGCTCTCCCGCTTGGCTACGGTCATCTCGTATGTGTCGCGGTACTTCGCCAGGTTTGACTGTGTGACGGAAATCTGCGCCTGATACGAGCGGAGACTGACATAATCGAGCCCCACCTCGGCCGTGAGAGTGACCATCGTGTTCCGAAGATTCTCTTGTGCCGTTTGAATATCGGCGTTGTAGGCAGCAATGTTCTTGTGCAAACCGCGAAAAAAATCAGGCTCCCAACTGACATCAAACTCAGCCGTGTTACCGTGAGTGACATCTGCACCGTCTCGGGTACTTGCCCGGCCGCCGGATGATGACCCTGTGAAGGTCACGCTTGGCAAGAGGCTGCCGGTGGCGGATAGGCGATACGCCCGCGCCTGCTCAATTTTCGATAGCGAGGTGCGGAGATCGAGATTCGATTTCAATGCACGCTCTTCGAGCGAAGTGAGTATCGGATCGTCGAATACGGTCCACCACTGGGAGAGGGCTGCTTCATTCGCCGGGCCGAGAACTTCGCCTCCGGAGAGGGTCGTACTCCAGTTGTGAGTGCCTGAAACTTGTGACTGGATGGACTGACAGTTTGCCGCTGTGACGACAGACGCGATGCCCAGCAACATGCAAACGACAATAGCTGCTCGGCGATACTGAATTTCCTGCTCTGTTGGTCTGCCCTTCACCATGATCTTCCTGACCTGATTGGACGACGAATTCAGTCGCTCGAACCTCAAGATTTGTGAAAACATCTTGCAGTCAGGCTGTACTGCCGAGGCTCAAGAATTGTTAAGATTACGGCGGTGTTACGGACGGGCGAGCCAATCTGCGGTAAAAGAAGATTCAGCATGGAGAACGACCGGCGTGAGCGTGGCACAATTTTCATCATTGACGATGATGTTCGCTTGTGCCGTCTGATAGCCGAGTTCTTCTCTGACTCGGAGTACGACGTCCAGGCTGTACATAATGGTGCAGCCGGTTTGGCGAAGGCGCTGGATGAGTCATTTGATTTGATACTACTCGACGTCATGCTGCCTGGGCTGGACGGCTTCGAAGTCCTCACGCAATTGCGTCGTCGATCTTCAGTGCCAGTGATTATGCTAACGGCGCGCGGCGCGCGAGAAGATTGCGTGAAAGGATTGAATACCGGGGCAGATGACTATCTGGCTAAACCTTTTGGTCCCGAAGAACTGGCCGCGCGGATTGCTGCTGTTTTGCGCCGGACCCGCGGGGCTCAGAATCGGCGGGCCGATACGCTATCGGTGGGTCGGCTGCGTTTGAGTGCGGCATCCCGGAGCGCATGGGTGGACGACGAGCCTATCGACGTTACGTCCACTGAGTTCGACATACTTGATGTGCTGGCTCGATCCGGAGGCAAAGTTGTTACGCGTGACCAGGTCTGCGGCGTTCTGTACCAACGGGCGGCGACGCCTTTCGAGCGCTCTCTCGAAGTCCATATCAGCAAACTGAGAAAGAAAACCGAAGGCGCTGGAGTGGTTATTCGCTCCATACGTGGGGTGGGCTACGTTCTGGCCGAAGAAGAGCAATGAAGTCGATCTCAATCAAAGTCACGATATGGTCTGTCGCAGCGCTAGTCGTCTCCCTGGCCGTCTTTCTCTTTATTGGCGATAAAGTGATTGGAAGATCCGCCGGTGAAAACCTCACTCAGGTAAACCAAATGTTGTTGCATCAAGCCATCGATGCCTTTCACGCCGGTGGATCTCAAGGGCTTGAACGCTACATGCAAGAGCTGAATCGCTACGGAACGACCCGATACCAAATGTCCGATGCGAGTGGACGCGACATGGTGACGGGAGGCGACGATTCGGAGATGGTCCGTGCCACTGTCGGCAATGGCAGACCTTTCTATAGAGTGCACAACCGGATGACGATGGGATTGCGGTCTGAGGACGGCCGCTACATTTGGCTTGGCACCTCCATCGGGCCTTCCCCTATCCTGTTCGCCCCGTTTTATATCCTGCTGCTGCTAACGGTCGCCGTTCTCTATTGGCTGGTGACGGCATATATCACTCGGCCGGTTCGGCAACTCGCAACCATCGTGGAGCGGTTCGGAAATGGGGAACTCACGGCCCGTGCTACGCCGCGCTGCAACGACGAGATCGGCAACCTTGGCCGTTCATTCAACGCTATGGCCGAACGCATTGAGACGCTACTCATGGCCGAAAGGCAGCTTCTGCAGGACGTTTCCCATGAACTTCGTTCTCCTCTGGCTCGCCTGACCTTTGAAGCGGAGATGGTTCGCAAAACGACAGATCGCGATGCTGCAGCAACTCGGCTTCGCCACGAGATTGCGCGTCTGTCTGAACTTGTGGAAACCTTGATTGACATGGCCCGGGCGGAGGGCGAGCCTGGAGCTGTCGAAATGGAAGAATTCTGCATCAATGATCTGTTGACGATGACAGTTGAGGATTTCGACGTTGACGCACAGGGCGCCGGATGCAGGATCGACGTGAGCTCAGGACCAGAAACAATCGTTCAAGGGAACGCCGAATTGATTCGGCGTGCGGTTGAGAATGTCGTGCGCAACGCGATCCGGTACTCGCCTCGTGGCGGGTCCGTAGAAGTCACGCTGAAGCGCGAAGGAGATACAGCGAGTATTACAGTGCGTGACTACGGCCCAGGAATCCCGGACGCGCTAACACAGCGAATATTTGATCCCTTCTTCCGAGCCGACGCGTCACGCGATGAGCGGACTGGCGGTCTGGGCCTGGGTTTGGCCATCGCCCGAAGGGCAGTTCGCGTTCACCATGGAGACATTACGGCCAGGGACGCCAGTCCCGGAGCGATGTTGACCATATCGCTCCCGTTGCACGGCGCGACTCATTAGGTCTCAGCCTTCGTTGGAGCGATCCACGGATTTGTGAGTGAAAGAATTCACTGCGAGCCTGATTCCCATCGAAAAACGGGGACATAGTCCGGAGACAATCCCATCGTTGACGCAGTCGCCAGGAGGCGCGGAGTACTAGCTAAGGTCACAGTAGGTGGATTGGCGTTGATTGGGCGATATTCAAACGGAACGAGTCTTGAGTCAAGAACCCGCGAATCGATAAGTTCGAGGCTTGTTCGGGGATAGTTGGCAAGAATAGGCTCCCTGCCAACTGCGCCAAGAATCAAGGGAAAGACCATAAGCCTGAGTCGGTCGGGGCGACATTGCACGGTGGAGATTGGACGCCAATCTACAGTGATGCGTGGAGCCTGGGGCATCGCCGCGTAATCTACACCACAAATGGCGTGGAACATGTTCCGGGCCGATTTGCGATTGATTGGATGAAAGTGGCTCCGGATGGAACCCATGCGAAAGGTGATGAGGCAAACCCTGCGAATTGGTACGGCTACGGGGCGGATGTGCTGGCGGTCGCCGATGCGACCGTTTCCGTGGCCATGGATGACATTCCCGACCCTCAGACGGTCGAGCCGCAGAAAGTGATCGAGATACAAAATGCAAGCGGGAACTTCTCTCCACGCCAAATTCTAAAGTACTTATCGGAACTCTCAGTGGGCGCAATTCAGGGGAGCGTGAAACCCAACGGTGTCCTGAGTATGGCAGGTCGGGGACCACGGTAGGGAGCGGGTTAGTTCCACTTCGTTGTACAGCCTACGCGGCGAACAGGTGCGTCAATCGCTGGACTCACCTGACCTGACCGGGATCGGCCCATTCTCAATCGGAGTTGCCCTCTGAGTCTAGGATGCGCCTAGTCTCACTCCGTTTCCACCTGAGCCATAGCGGCGTCACCCTCGCAACGCACAATGCGGCTCTTATAGAATGGCGCGAAACATCTTTGGGAGAATCGATGCGACATGAATCTGACACGTAGAGACTTCGCCAGGCTGACCGCGCTCGGCCTCGTCGCCCGGTTTGTCCCGAGTCTGTCGGCCGGGACCTCCGCAACGAAGAAAACCGGCTACTGCGTCATCGGGCTAGGCCGGATCGCCGGACACTTCATGCCCGCCGTGCGCAACACCACCACCTCGCAGATTGCCGGGCTGGTGAGTGGCCATCGCGACAAGGCGGAGCGCATTGCGGCCGAGTACGGCGTTCCGTCAAGCTCGATCTACAACTACGAAAACTTCGATGAAATCGCGCACAACCCGGCCATTGATGCGGTCTACGTGGCGCTGCCCAACTCGATGCACGCCGAGTACTCGATACGCGCCGCCAAAGCCGGCAAACACGTGCTTTGCGAGAAGCCGATGTCGACCAGCGTGGCCGAGGCCGAGGCCATGATCGCAGCCTGCAAAGCGGCCCGCGTCAAGCTGATGATTGCCTATCGCTGCCACTACGAGCCCACCAACCTGAAAGCGGTCCAGCTCATCCGCCAAGGCGCGCTGGGCCAGGTGCAGGCCATTGAGAGCACTTTCGGTTTTAACATTGCCCCGGGGGAATGGCGGCTCAACAAAAAGCTCGCCGGCGGCGGGCCGCTCTTCGATGTGGGAATTTACTCGCTGAACGCTTGCCGCTACCTGACCAGCGAAGAGCCGGAACACATCTCGGCCAATGCCTCGATCATCGATCACGACGGTCGCTTCAACGAAGTCGAGGAGAATGTTTCCTGGACGATGAAGTTTCCCTCCGGAATCGTCGCCAGTTGCAACACGACGTACGGCGCAAACATGGAAGGCTTTTACCGCGTGCACGGATCCAAAGGCTGGCTTCAGGTCGATTCGGCCTTTGTCTATCAGGGGTTGCGGCTGCGCGCGGACTTTGCCGGCACGCAACTGGACGAACTCAACCCGGCCCGCGACCCTTCGCACTTCCAGGCCGAAGCGGAACATTTCTCCAACTGCATCCAGAATGGTCTGGAGCCGAAATCGCCGGGTGAGGAAGGCCTGCGCGACATGCGCTACATCACGCAGATTTACCGCTCGGCGGGAATTGCAATCTAGATGCCTTTTCGCGAGGCGCAGCGTCGCCATTACCGCGATTACGTCGGCTGCGCGCTCTAGTTCTGTGGAGACGATCCGTTCCCGCTGCTGCGGAATCTGCAACAAGATTCCAGAGAGCATCAGCGGAGCCTGCACCAATCTTGGGAGTTCATTGAACCCAACGAACTAGAATTAGCTTGCGACGCTTGAAGAGTACGCAAGAGATCGTGCCGTCAGCCGTGAAATTTGGCTTGCACTGCGCGATGCCGCTACGAAAATGCAACTCGGCGAGAACGCCGCCCGATACAAAAGGCGTGCTGAAGGGAAACGCATCTCGCAAACCTTGAATGCTACGGCTTGATTACAGAAGCTAGGACTTATGGCGTGCTTCCTCGCATCTGAGCTTGTGCGCGAGATGCCAATTCGGCCCGAAAGCAGCGACGCCCCAGGCCCCAGAAGCCAGTCCCCAAATCAGCAGCGATGAGCACGACTGAGCAGCGAAGATCCGCCGCAATCGAGGATTAGGAGGGACTATGCTAGGTTATGGTTTGCTCGGGACAATTCCGATGAGAGTTGCGGTTTTGGCGGTCGATGCACAACAGTGACCGCCGGGAGAGTTCCTGCAGCGAGCACCAGAAGTGGAAGCGATCTGTTGACAGAAGGAGGTACTCAATCTTGAAGCGTCGATCATTCCTGATAGGCGGAGCATGCGCCTCGGCCCTGGCTGGAATCCCGAAAGCATTCGGCCAGTCACCGTTCTTTCGCGGGCAAGTCCCTGATGGCCCGTTCCTGCCTTTCTGGGAGTCGCTCAAGGCCTACCGCTGCCCAGACTGGTTTCGTGATGCGAAGTTCGGAATCTGGGCCCACTGGAGTCCGCAATGCGTGCCTGAACAGGGGGACTGGTATGCGCGAAACATGTACATCCAGGGTCAGTCCCAATATGAGTATCACGTCAAGACCTACGGCCATCCCTCGCAGTTCGGATACAAAGACATCTGTCATCTCTGGAAAGCGGAGAAATGGCAGCCGGAGACGCTCATCAACCTCTGCAAACGAGCGGGCGCCGGGTATCTGGTTGCTCTCGCTACTCACCACGACAACTTCGATTGCTGGAATTCAAAGCATCAGCCATGGAACTGCGTGAATGTGGGCCCGAAGCGCGACATCGTCGGAACTTGGGCTAAGCTCGCGCGTTCGAACGGGCTGCGCTTTGGCGTGAGCTATCACGGAACGCCGCACCGAACCTGGGATGAATTTCTTCCGGTCCGATACAAGAGCGATACCACCGGGCCGCACGCCGGGGTCCCTTACGACGGCATGCAAACCATCGCCGATGGCAAGGGGAGGTGGTGGGAAGGCATGGACCCGCAGATGCTCAACGGCACACCCCACGCCAAGAACACGCCGTGTCCGGAGTTCGTCCAGCAGTTCCTGATGCGCGTGCAGGATGTGATCGACAGCTATAGCCCCGACATCCTGAACTTTGATGATGGCGCACAGTTCGTTTTTGACGAGGGTGGCAAGTGGGCCCCCGATCTGAAAGTGTGGCTAGGCATCCCCGATCTCGCACCGCAAATCATGGCGTACTACTACAACAAGAATATGCAAACACACTCCGGCCATTTGGAAGGAGTGGTTGACCTCAAAGAGGTACCCGAGCCTGTCTGGGGCACACTGACCCGCGACTTCGAATTTGGAATGGCAGAAGGACTTCAGGAAAAACCCTGGCAGACAGAGATGTGCATCGGGCATTGGCACTATGACAGACATCTGATTGAGAACCACGCGTACCAAAAAGCTTCTTCCATCATTCCGCTCTTCGCAGACATCGTTAGCAAGAACGGAAATCTTCTGTTGAGCATCCCGTTGCCCGGCCATGGCGAACCGGATAGCGACGAAATGTCATTTCTGAGCGAACTTGCGGAATGGCAGCAAGTAAATAGCGAAGCGATCGGGGGCACCCGCCCATGGAAGATCTTTGGCGAAGGTCCTTCGGCAGAAACAAAGGCGCCGTTCAGGTATGGATCACAGCCCAAGTTCGATGCTAAGGACATACGATTTACCACCAGGGGTGAAACGCTCTACGCCATCGCTTTGGGGTGGCCGTCGGACGGGAAGATTCTGATCAAGTCGCTTGCAGAAAATGCCGCGAACTATCCGCAGCAGATCCGAAAGGTGGAACTGCTGGGCACGAAGTCCGAGCTCAACTGGACGCGCGGACAACAAGGGTTGGAGATCCGAGTACCGGATGTTCCGCCGTGCAAGCATGCTTGCTCGTTCCGGATCGTTGCGAGCTGAGGGGATCGGGGCAGGGAGAAACGGAAAGCGCATATGCACGTTTCTTGATTTGTCGTGCAAGTTGCGACAAGGGAGTCACGCTCAGGTCCAGTTAGGCTTTGGTATCGCAGACTAAATGAAACGGTCTAGGGCTCATCGCCGCACAGGCTATCGGGGGAATTTGAATGTCGGACATCACGCGCCGTGATTTGCTTGTTTCTGGACTCGCTGTTTCTGCCTCCTCTTTATTGGTTCCCCGCGCATGGGCTCATGGCGCCGGATCTTCGGGCGAGGGTGTACCGGCAGCCCCCGTAGCAAATGGGTCAGCGCTCGAGCCACGGGAGCAACTACTGTTCGATTTTGATTGGAAGTTCGCCTTTGGTCACGGCTCGGACCCCTCCAAAGACCTGGGGATCGGATTTGGCCAAAGTGACTTTACGAAAACTGGAGATTTCAAGTTCTCCAAGGCGGGATTCGATGATTCGCAATGGCGCACGCTAAACCTTCCGCACGACTGGGCCGTAGAACTTCCATTTGTTCGTGACGATGCGGGAACCGGGGACAATCAACTGCGTTCACACGGGTATAAGCCGCTAGGCCGTCGATACCCTGAAACCAGCGTTGGGTGGTACCGGCGCGAATTCGAAATTCCAGTAAGCGATTTGGGGCGTCGCGTGTGGGTGGAGTTCGACGGGGCGTTTCGCGATGTGCTGGTGTTTGTCAACGGATGCTTCATCGGCCGAAACAACAATGGCTACGCGCCTTTCCGTTTCGATCTCACCGACTTCCTGAACTACGGTGCCCGGAACTTCATTGTTTTGCGTGTTGATGCCAGCTTTGGCGACGGCTGGTTCTATGAGGGCGCGGGCGTGTACCGCCACGTCTGGCTGACAAAGATGAACGCCGTCCATTTGGGCAGATGGGAGAGCACGGTTCGCGCCAGAGCGAGCGGCAACTCCGCCAGCCTGGCGCTATCGACTATCGTGCAGAACGAAGGTACGCAGGACGTTATCGCCCGGGTGAACTGGAAGATTATTGATCAGCAGGGAACGACAGTTGCAACCGTGCAGTCGCCGGCACAGACGGTCACCGCTGATGGCTCAGCGGCTTTCTCTGCCAGCGCCCGGATCGCAAATCCAGCCCTTTGGGCGGTCGACACTCCCAATCTTTATTCCGCGATCGTGACAGTTGAGTCGGAAGGCAAGGTTCGGGATGCGGAGCGCGTCGCCTTCGGAGTGCGGACCGCGGTCTTCGACGCGGACAAAGGCTTCTTCTTAAAC
>Ga0209067_10000679_pt1 | contig 21330 bp, 13 predicted proteins | sample ColStrG_CSR_2013_FD_187199 | JGI IMG/M metagenome (GOLD analysis project Ga0209067, IMG submission 187199) | Freshwater sediment microbial communities in response to fracking from Pennsylvania, USA - Cold Stream Run_MetaG_CSR_2013 (SPAdes)... | ecosystem: Environmental > Aquatic > Freshwater >...
CGCGATCACCGCCACCCTCACCATGGACCGCACCAGCATAGCGCTGCTAAATAAGGCCGCAGCATAGGCTTAGAAAAATCGTCGCAGGCTGCGACGATTCTGACGGATAGTAGTACAAACCGTGGCAACCTGGACATAGTGTTTAAGTAGTATTCATGCGTCGGGTGCGGCGGGGTATAATAACCGAGAATCAGGTACTGTAATCGCGTTCAGGTGGTCTGAGTGGGTGTGCTGATGGTCCTGTTTCTGGGTCTTCCGGTGGGAGCAGCCGCGTTGCCGGGTGCGTTTCTATACACCGAAGCACCGCGGTATGATGTTCACGCAATGCTCCACGGAGGGGATCGATTCCCCGCCGGGGCCGCGGTGAAGGTGTTTTCCAATGGCGCCTCGCGCCTGCTGGCGCCCACCCTCGCAGTTTCAGCCGATGCCGCCTTGTCGCCGGATGCCCAATCGGTTCTAATCGCCGGCAAACAGAGCGCCGGGCAGCCATGGCAAGTCTGGGAAGTCCCCTTGGCAGGCGGCCCGCCGCGGCAGGTGACTTCGGGCTCGGACGACTGCATCCGTCCGTTTTACGCCGCCGAAGGCAAGTTCATCTACGCCCGCAAGACGCCGCAAGGCTTCCAAATCGAAATTGCGCCGCTCCGTGGAGGCAATCCGCTGCGGCTGACCTGGCTGGCAGGCGACTTCCTCCCCGACGGCATCATGCGCGATGGCCGCGTGCTCTTCGAAACCGCCTTCCCCAGTGCGCCTTCCGCGGTTCGCGATCTGTACACGGTGTACACGGACGGTTCGGGTGTGGAGACGCGCCGGTGCGATCACGGACCGGACCGCCACTCGGCCGCCGAACTCGCGACGGGAGATTTGATCTTCCAAACCGGCGACGGGTTGGCGCGTTTCAGTTCGGCGCGGGCCGGCCAACTGGAACTGGCGCTGCCGAAAGGCCAATACGTCGGACCGGTGGCGGAGGTCGAAGGCGGAGACTGGCTGGCCGCGTATCGCGCGGGCGCCGAGGCGGCGTATTGGATCTGCCGCTTTCCGCCGCGGCAGGCTGCGCAACCCGTAAAGGTAGTGGGGCCGAATGCCTTTCAGCCGGTGCCGGTCGGCATCCGCCCTGTCCCGCCCTACCACCCTTCGGGACTGGGAAACCGCGAGGGTGCGAATCTGCTTTGTCTGAATTCCTATCTTTCGAAGACGCAGCAGATTCCCAAAAACTCCGTGGCCGAAGTGAGAGTCTGGTCGCAGAATAGGCAGGGCGTCGCGGTAGTGTTGGGCAAGGCCCCGGTGGAGTCAGACGGCTCCTTTTATGTGCAGACGCCTTCGGAAGCGCCGCTGCGCTTCGAACTTCTGGATCGCGGGGGCAAAACCGTCGCGGCCGAGAAGGGCTGGTTCTGGGCGCGAAAGGGAGAGCAGCGGGTGTGCGTGGGCTGTCACGCCGGTCCCGAACGGGCGCCGGAGAACGCCGTGCCGCAAGTCCTTCTGCGAACGCAGAAACCGGTTCCTATGTTGAAGCCTGTCGATTGAGGAGATGTGATGCTGACTCGCTGGTTGATTCCGGTTCTCTTCTTCGCAGCCGCGGAGCAGCCGTCCTTCGGGCCGATCCGGTTCGAGGACACGACCCGGAAAGCCGGAATTACCTTCATTCACAGCTTCGGCGCCGAGCAGTTGGGATCGCTGCTCGAAAGCACCGGAGCCGGAGCGGTGTGGTTCGACTACAACAACGATGGGTATGAGGACTTGTACGTAGTTTCCGGAAGACCTCTGGCGGCAGGTATGCATCCATACCCCCTGAAGAAGCTGCCGGATCCAGCACCGCACAACCATCTCTACCGGAACAACCGGGACGGCACCTTTACGGATGTCACCACCAGCGCCGGGGTAGCTCCGGATCTGTACAGCATGGCAGCGGTAGCCGCGGACTATGACAATGATGGAAACGAGGACCTGCTGGTCACCGGGTACGGCCGCGTCATCCTCTACCGCAACAAAGGCGATGGCACGTTCGAAGATGTAACTGCCAAGGCTGGGCTGCGAATTCCGGGATGGTCCATCGGCGCGGCCTGGCTGGACTATGACCGCGATGGCTGCGTGGATCTCTTCGTGGGCCGGTATGTGAAATTCGACCCGGAGTATCGGGCTTACTATGCCGCCGATAACTACCCCGGGCCGCTCGACTATCCGGCTGAGACCAACGTGCTGCTGCACAACAACTGCGACGGCACCTTCAGCGACGTCACCGCCAAGGCGGGGATCGCCGGGTTGAAGGGGCGCACCATGGGCGTCACGGCTGCGGACTTCGACCGGGACGGGTATCCGGATATCTACGTTGCCAACGACAAGAGCGAGAACTTTCTTTTGCACAACCAGCGCGACGGAACTTTTCGGGAGATCGCAACCCAGGCCGGCGTGGCATTCGGACAGAACGGCGAGAACACCTCTGCCATGGGACCGGTGTTCGCCGACTTCGACAACGACGGCAAGGTGGGTCTCTGGATTTCCGACTCCAAGTACAACCGCTTCTACCGGAATTTGGGCGGCGATCTGTTTGCCGACATGACGGAACGGGCCGGCATCTCCCAATTGGCCGCGCAATATGTGAGTTGGGGAACCGGCGCGCAGGATTTCGACAACGACGGATTGCTGGACATCTTCATCGTACACGGCGGATTGCTTCACCTGATTCCGCAGGAGCACTCGATCTTCCGCAACGCCGGGAAGGGCAAGTTCGTGGATGTGTCCGGAACCGCCGGCCCTTTCTTCAACGCCAGGACGGGCGTGAAATCGGTGGGACGGGGCGCCGCTTTCGCGGACTATGACAACGACGGCAAAGTGGATGTGTACATCGTGAACCTGGGCGGCCCGGGCATTCTGCTGCGCAACACGTCGGGTGGGGCCGGGCATTGGATCGGCGTTCAGCTTGTGGGCAGAAAGAGCAACCGGGACGGCATCGGAGCGCAAATTGAAGTGGTCGCCGGTGGGGTTCGGCAGCAGCGCGAACGGATCGCCGGTTCAGGCTATCTTTCGCAGGATGATGGGCGCGTCCACTTCGGTTTGGGCAACGCCACCGTCATCGACAAATTGACCGTTACGTGGCCCAGCGGCACCGTACAGACGCTCGAGAAAGTGCCCGCCGGCCGGGTGATTACGGTCGAGGAGAAGTAGCTATGCGGACAGAGGCGCTCAAATGCTTGTGGGGCAGGTTAACAACCTGCCCCACAATTCTGTGCGTCATTGCCAGCACGCTCCCCGTGTGCGCCCGGCAGGATGCAGTTCCGGCCTATCCGTCGCCGATCGAGATGGCGATATCGGCGAACGGAACCCGCCTGTACGTGGTATGCGAAGGGACCAACGAAGTAATCGAAGTCGATCCGATCGCGGGCTCCGTGCTGCGGCGAGTCCACGTAGGTGAACGTCCGAAAAGCATCTCACTCTCTCCCGATGGCCGGTTCCTGTACGTAGCCAACTCCTGGAGTGACACGGTATCCGTGGTCGGCGTGGAACCGCTAAAGGTGCTGCGGGAACTGCCGGCCGGGTTCGAGCCTAACGCTGCCGTGGCCGATGCGGAGGGCCGGTTCCTCTACGTGGCGAACCGCATCAGCAACGATGTGTCGGTAATCGACCTGGCTCGCGGTGTGGAGACCAAGCGCCTGCTGGCGGGCCGCGGCGCGGCGTACCTGGCGCTTTCCCCCGATGGGCGAAGCATCTATTGCACGCACATCTATCCGCAGCCCGGCGCGTTCCGCACGCCGCCCGAATCGGAAGTGACGGTGATCGACACGCGGCGGCAGATCGTAGTGGAGCGCGAACGGCTGTCCAATGCCGCGGGTGTTTTTCACGTGGCGGCCGCGGACCATGGCCGGCTGGTGATCGCGGCTCAACTGCGGCCCAAAAACCTGATTCCGCTGGCCCACGTGGAGCATGGCTGGGTGTTCGGGAATTCGCTTTCGGTATTCGGCGCTGAATTAGGCGAAGTGGTGCAGGTCCCCATCGACGAACTGGACCGCTACTACACTCCTCCGTTCGGCCTGGCGATTTCGCCCGACAACCGGCAATTGTTCGTCAGCACCACCGGTTCGGACAGCGTGACCGTAATTGAGATTCCTAAGATGCTGGCGTTCATTCGCGCGGCCAGCCCCGAGCAACGGCGCTCCCTGGCGAACGATCTTTCGGCCTCGGCCAATTACGTTTCGGCGCGTATCCCCGTGGGCCGGGCGCCCAAGGGCCTGGCGCTTTCGCCGGATGGCAGGCGGCTCTACGTGGCCAACCGGACGGACGACACCATTTCCGTGGTGGATACAGCCGCACGCCAGGTGGCCTCCACGATTTCACTGGGCCGGGGAGCGCAACTCTCTCCGGAGCGGCGCGGGGAGAGCCTGTTTTTCTCCGCGCGGTTTGCCTTCCAGGGCCACTTCGGTTGCGCCAATTGCCACCTTGAGGCCACGGTGGACGGGCTCTCCTGGGACCTGGAACCGGATGGCTTCGGCGTGGACATTGTGGACAACCGTATGCTGGAGGATGTCGCCGACACGGCGCCCTATAAGTGGAACGGGAGCAACCCGGACCTGGAAACCGAATGCGGTCCGCGAACAGAGAAGTATTTCTATCGGGCGCAGAGCTACTCACCGGCCGAACTGGCCGACCTCGTCAGCTTCATCAAAGCAATCCCTTCGAGGCCCAACCGGTACCGCCGGAAAGACGGCGAGCTGACCGCCCAGCAGCAGCGCGGCCTGTCCATTTTCTCCCGCACGTTAACCAAGAACGGCACGCCGATAGCTTTTGACAACCAGTGCATCGTGTGCCACAACGGTCCGCACTACACCAACCTGAGCCAGGTGGATGTAGGGACCGGGAAGCCGACCGACCGGTCGCCCGTGGTGGATGTGCCCCAGTTGAATAACATCGCCATCAGCGCACCCTACCTGCACGATGGCTCTGCCCGAACGTTGGAAGAGATCTGGACGGTCTTTAACCCTCACGACCGGCACGGCGTGACCAACGACCTCTCCAAGGACGAGTTGAACGACCTGATTGAATACCTGAAGACTTTATGAATACACGAATAGCGGTATTGATCGTCGTCGCGGCCGGAGCCTGGGCACAAACCCCCGTGCAGATGCCGCGGTACCGGTGGGAGAACTTCACGACGGAAAACGGACTGCCGGACAACCACGTGTTTCAGGTCAAGGTGGACGGAGCCCGGGTGTGGGCGGCCACGGAAAATGGCCTGGCGCTCTACCAGAACGGCAAATGGAAAGTGTACGGCACGCAGGATGGATTGGTGCATCGCGCCGTGCTGTTCATAGACGTGGACCCGCGCACGGGCGATGTCTGGGCGGCCACCATGGGCGGGTTAAGCCGCTTCTCGGCGGGGCGATTCGACAACTACACCCAGCTCAACAGCGGTCTGCCCAACGATGTGGTTTATGGCGTGGCCGTTCAAGGCGATGCGGTTTGGGTGGCGACGGCTGCCGGCGGCGGCCGCCTCGACGTTAAGACCGGTCAATGGAGACATTTCAACGAGCGCAATACCCCGATGTACGAAATCTGGACCTATGCCGTTACCGCCGGCGCCGAAAAAGTATACTACGCGGTCTGGGGCGGCGGCGTGCTCGAGTATGATGTGAAAACCGGCCGATGGAAGGACTACAACGACCCCGATGGCGAGACCGAAATCGTGCTGCTCAAAGACCAGGGCCTGATTCACGAAATCACCACCTCGGTAAGTTGGGCCGAGAAGGATCACGTGCTGTGGGTAGCCACCTACTTCGGCGCCAGCCGCTACGACGGCCGTTACTGGAAGAACTTCCTCGAAAAAGACAGCGGACTGCCCAGCAATTTCCTGAACCAGGTGAAAGCCCTGGACGGAACCCGTGCCTGGTTCGCCACCGACAAAGGCCTGGCCTACTATGACGGCACGAACTGGGCGGTCTACCGGCCGGCGCTGGTTGATACGGACGCGACGCGCGCGCCGGAAATGATTGTCCGCGACGCGCGGGGCGCTGTCACGCGCGTTCCCGTGGACACAGCTCCGGCGCATCACTACATTCTGGGGCTGGACTTTCAAGGGGACGATCTGTGGGTGGCCACCGCGCACGGGTTGAGTCACGGAATCCGCAGTAAGCTAAAGGAGACAGGAAACAAATGATGACCATTTCAGAAGTGCTGGCCGGAGTAATGGGCGCCGAGGGCATCGAAAAGAGGCCGGTGCGCGCCCCCAGGGCACTCAACGAGGCCTATGACTACGACCGGCCCAGTTCGTTTTCCCGGGGGTTGCGCCTGGATTTCGGAAATGTGGCGGTAGTCCTGATTTCAGGGACCGCCTCCATCGGACCCAACGGGGAAACGCTGCACCCGGGTGATTTCCGCGCCCAAATCCGCCGCACCTTCGCCAACATCACGGCCCTGCTGGAATCCGAAGGAGCCAGTTGGAAGGATATGGTGCGCACCACCTGCTACCTGCGGGATATCGAGCGCGACTACGCCGCCTTCAACGAGGAGCGGACCGATTTCTATCGGGCTCAGGAACTCGATCCGCTGCCGGCGTCGACCGGAATCCAGGCTATCCTGTGCCGCCCGGATCTGCTGGTGGAGATCGAAGGGATTGCGATCTTCCGCACCGGGCCCCCAACCAAGGAGTAACGATGCCACAGTCGATGCGGCGCATTCTGCTGGCTGTGACCCTGGCGGCGGCGTTGCAGGCCCAGGGTTCCGGCGGTTGCGCCTGCGGTAGCGATCCGCCCGGTCCCCCCAAGAATCGTGAAGTTCGTCCCTATGCCAACACGCCCGAGGACCTGCACCCCTACGGCAAGTTCACCGCACCGTACGACGAGTTTTATTTGAAACAGGTGGAGTACAACGGGGCGGCGCGCGACGTGGTTACGCCCAAGCCGCAGGATGTCGAAGAGGTGCGGATCGGTTTTCTGGGCCCGATCGAAAACCATCCCGATGAACGGCTCGGCCGGATGATGCTGAACGGCGCGCTGCTGGCCATCGAAGAGGCCAATGCGCGCGGCGGCTATGGCGGCAAGCCGTTCCGGCTCATGGTACACAACGACCAGGCGCTCTGGGGAGCCTCCAGCAACGAGATCGTGAAGATGGCGTATGACGAAAAGGTCTGGGCGATGCTTGGGTCGCTCAGCGCCGACTCCACCCATATCGCCCTCAGGGTCAGCCTGAAGACGGAGGTGCCGATCGTCAACTCCGCCGCCACGGACCCGACCATTCCCGAGACCATCATCCCCTGGTTTCTGACCACGCTGCAGGACGACCGCGTGCAGTCGTACACGCTGGCCAGACGCATCTACACGGACCTGGGTTTGGCCCGCGTCGCGCTGCTGCGCGTGAACGACCGCTACGGCCGGTTCGGCGTCCTCAAGTTCAAAGACGCCGCTCGCCGGCTGGGACATCCGGTCACCATCGAACAGAAATATCTCCCCGGGGCGACCGACTTCCGGCGCTCGCTCGGAATCATCGCCGATTCGGACGCGGAAGCCATCGTGATCTGGGGAGACCAGGCGCCAGCCGCCGCGATTCTCAAGCAGATGCGGGAACTGGGCATGAAGCAGCGGGTCTTCGGAAGTTTCCGGACTATCGGCGCCGGGCTGCTGGACGCGGCGGGAGGCGCCGCCGAAGGCATGGAGGCAGTGTTCCCGTTTGACCCGAGCCGCGACGACCCGGTGTGGACCGGCTTTCGCGCCCGTTTCGCCAAGCGATTTGACCGGCAGCCGGAGGTGTTCGCGTCGCTGGCGTTTGACACCATGAATGTCCTGCTCGAGGCCGTGTGCCGCGCCGGATTGAATCGCGGACGGATTCGCGATGCGCTGGCGGGCCTGGAAAGCTACAAGGGTGTGACCGGGGAAATGGCGTTTGACCCCAACTCCAAGAATATCGTTCCGATGTATCTGGCCACGGTACGCAACGGCGCGATCCAGTACCGGCGGTACGGGATGCAGAAACCCTACGCGACGGTGGGCGAAGGCGGCGTAGCCTACGCCGGCCCGCCGTTGGCCGATGCGGGAAGCGGCCCGCTGCGCCTGGTTGTGTTTGGAGCGGCCGCGGATCGGGCGGCATCCGCCGCCGAGGTGCGCGCGGTGCTGGATCCGCTGGGCGGGCGCTATCTCCTCGCGCCTGTGGATGCGGACAAGCCGTGGGGACAGGCGTCCACGGAGTTGGTGAACCTGCTTTACGAGGGGAATGCGGTGGGCATCATTGCGGTGGGACGGAACGCCAGCCACCTGGCGGAACAACTGGCGGCGAAGGCCTTCGTCCCGGTAATTGCGATTTCCGCCGACTCCGCCTTGACCTCGGTGAACCTTCCCTGGATCTTCCGCCTGCCGGTGGACACGGCGCTGGAAGAGGCGGTTGGGGCGATGACGTCCGCGGCCGAAAAGGCCGGCCCGAACCGGGGCCGCCTGCGCGACGCCCTGGCCGCGAGCGGACGCTTCGACAATCGGGGGGAGCCGCGGATCGCGATACGATGAAGTCATGAGCGCCCCGCTGAGAGGCCACCAGCGGCTCGAGCAACGTAGCCTCGCCCTGCATCGCGCCATCGCAGGCAAGCTGCGTTCGGACCCTACGCTGATCGAGATCGCGTGGGACAACCTGGAGAGGTGCTCCCTAACTATGGGCCGCTCCCAGCCGTATTGGGATGAGTGGCGCAAGATCCTGGCGCGGCCCCTTCCAGAGGTTCTGGCTTTACTGGAAGAAGAGAGCGAACGAATGACTGCGCTCCGGCAGGCAACTCCCTTTGCGGGCGTTCTGGAACCGGCGGAACGCTGGGCCATTTATTCGCGCTTCGAACGGGAACGGCATTGAATACATGACCCGGGCGCAGTTGGAGCACATCATCCGGGCTTCGGGGACTTATCGTGGATGTCGATGACGTCACCGTGTGGGAAGCCCAGGCGGTTCTGGGCGAGTTTCCGGATGCCCCGGCTGAATTGTTGGTTGCGAACAAAGCTGACGTTTTTCCGTCGCGTCATCCTGAGCGGGGCGATTTGATCGACGCCACAATCGGCGAGGGATCGCCGTTTCAGCGGTTGTTCGGATACTTTGCTCATGGTGTAGATGAAACCACAGCGACCTTACCAGCAGGGTGGCGTGAGCGATTGATCCTGGTCACCGGCGAGAACACCCGCTTCGTAAGAGGCTGGTGCCTGGAGATTCATGACCTGGCGATCGCCAAGTACGTAGCCGGCCGCGAAAAGGATCGCGATTTCACCAAGGCGCTCGCCCGGCACGCCATGGTCCGGCGCGAACTGCTCGAACAGCGGCTTGCAGCAACTTCTCTTGAACCTCAGCTTCGAAGCCTGGTCTCTTCCAGAATCCAGGCAGATTTCTCCGCCTCCGGCTGAGGCCTCAGCCAAAAGTGGGATCTCGGACCGTCGTCGCCTCCATCGCCACCTCTCAACCTACTGCCGCGTGGCTGGCCTCGACGCTGTTTGCCGCGCCGGATCGCGTACGAAATTCGCGATGCGCTGGCGGGCCTGGAAACTCAAGGTCGTGACCGGGGAAGAGGCGTACGCTCCCAAACTTGCCCGGCATCGAGGTTATCGGTAGCTGGTCAGAGCGAAGTGTGGTTAATTGAGGGTATGTCGCGCGTACGGTTTGCGTTTCGCAGCCTGGTGAAGGCGCCGCTCCTCAGCCTGGTGGTGATTCTTTCGGTGGGTCTCGGAATCGGGGCCAACACGGCGATTTTTTCCCTTCTGCACCAGATCCTTCTGGATTCCTTGCCGGTGCAACGGCCAGAGGAACTCGTGGTCCTGACCGCGCCCGAGGAGTTCAAGGGCGGCAGCAGCCGCGCCGGCGATTCCGGCGGCATGGACTTCATCTTCAGCTATCCGATGTTCCGGGAGTTGGAGAAACGGCCGCAAGGAGTCACCGGAGTGGCGGCGTTTTATGTATTGGGCGCCAACCTCTCCTTCCGGCAACAGACGGTGCCCAGCAGTGCAATGGTGGTCTCGGGCGGCTACTTCCCGGTGCTGGGCGTGAGGCCCCTGCTGGGCCGGACCATCGAGCCAGCGGACGATGCGGGGAGCGGCAACCCGGTAGCGGTGCTCAGCTACGGCTACTGGACCGACCGCCTGGGCGGCGAAGCCAGCGTGCTGAACCAACCAATCAAGGTGAACGGGCAGGTGTTCACCATCGTCGGCGTGGCGCCGAAGAAGTTCACCAGCACGACCCTGGGCGAGGAGCCGGCCGTCTTCGTGCCGCTCATCTTCAAGCCGCTGCTGACCCCGAACTGGAACGGCACGGACCGCTGGAACGACTACTACCTGTACCTGTTCGGGCGGTTGAAACCGGGGGTGACGCGCGCGCAGGCCACGGGCGCATTGAACAGCCTCTACGCCGGGCTGCTGGAGGAGCAATCGAAAAAGCCCGGGTTCTTTTACCAGAAGAAGATCCAGCGCTTTCTGAATTCCCGAGTGACGCTCAAAGACGGCAGCCATGGCCAGAGCAGCCTGCGGGACGACACCAGGACTCCGCTGACCATTTTGATGTGCGCCACCGCCATGGTGTTGCTGATCGCCATGGCGAATGCCGCGAATCTGCTGTTGGCGCGCTCGGCGCAGCGGCGGCGGGAGATGGCCATCCGCGCCGCGATGGGGGCGGGGCGCGGCGACCTGATGGGCCAAATGTTGGCGGAGGCGCTGCTGCTGGCACTGGCGGGCGGCGTGGCCGGGCTGGCCTTCGCCGGGGTTACCGTGAAACTGCTGCTGGCCGAGCTTTCGAGCGATGGCCCAATCCACTACCTGACTGCGAACCTGGACTGGCCCGTACTGCTCTTCGGCCTGGGCCTTTCGGCCGTGACCGGCCTGCTGTTTGGCCTCTATCCGGCATGGGAGGCCGCACGGTCGTCGTTGGCCGCCACGCTGAAGGACGAATCGGGCCAGTCTTCCGGCACCAAGGGCACGGCGCGGGTGCGCAAGGCGCTGGTCTGCGCGCAGGTGACGCTGTCCGCCGCACTTCTGATTCCCACAGGCTTGTTCCTCAAGAGCCTGGTGAACCTGCTGCACGTGGATTTGGGGATGCGGACCGAGAACCTGATCGGGTTTTCGGTTTCGCCGGCTTTGAACGGATACAAAGCCGAACAGACGCGCGCGCTGTTTGAGCGGATCGAAACGGAAATGGCCGCCATTCCTGGAGCTCGCGGCGTGGTCGCCGCCATGGTGCCGTTGATTTCGGGCAGCAACTGGGGCAACGACATTCACGTCGAGGGAGTCAAGGCTACCGACAACGACCCCAACGCCCGTTTCAACGAAATAGGGCCGGGCTTCTTCGGCAGGATGGGGATTCCGCTGATTGCGGGCCGCGAGTTCACCGAAAGCGACAACCTGGCGGCACCAGACGTGGCGTTGGTCAACCAGACGTTCGTCAAGCGCTTTCTGCAAGGCCGCAGCCCGGTGGGCACGCGGTTTTTCCGCGGACCGAAACAGCCCACGGTGATCGTCGGGGTGGTCAAAGACAGCCACTATGCGGGTGTTAAGCAGAATCCGCCGCCGATGTACTACATCCCATGGCGCCAGGACAAAGAGATCAACGGGCTGGAGTTTTACGTGCGGTCGGCGCTGCCGGAGAGCCAGATGGTTCCGCAAATGCGGCGCGTGCTGGCTTCGATCGACCGCGACCTTCCGCCAGGGAACTTGCGCACCATGGAACAGCAGATCGACCAGAATATTCAGTCCGACCGCATCGTGTTGCAGCTTGCCGCCACCTTCGCGATTCTCGCCACGGGGCTGGCCATGCTGGGGCTGTACGGCGTGATGGCGCACTCGGTGACGCGGCGGACGCGCGAGATCGGGATCCGCATGGCGCTGGGCGCGGGCCCACGGAAGATCCGCGGCATGGTGCTACGCGAGTTGGGGTGGATTCTGGGGATCGGCCTGGTGTCCGGCGTGCCTGCCGCGCTGGTGCTGGCGCGCTACACCAAGAGCCAGCTTTTCGGAGTGGAGGCTTTCGACGTGGTGGTGGTGGCGGGCGCGGTGGTGGCGCTGGCGGTGACCGCAGTGGCGGCGGGGTATGTGCCGGCGCGGCGGGCATCGAGAGTGAGCCCGCTCGATGCGCTGCGGTACGAGTAGAATACAATTATGAGCAGCAAGACGCTCCTCACGGCCGACGAACTGGAGCAGATGCCCGACGACGATTCGGTGCGACTCGAACTCGACGAAGGGGAACTGATCACCATGCCGCCGGTTGGATTGGAACATGCGGATTACGAGAGCAATATCGATACGCTCTTAAAAACTCATGTAAGGAAACACCGGTTGGGCAAGGTGTACACAGGAGAAGCGGGGTTTCGTTTGCGAGACGACACGGTCCGTGCTCCCGATGTCGCATTCGTCCGGCAGGAACGCGTCCCGTCCGTTCACAGGCGGGGTTTCGGCAAGGGCCCGCCAGACCTTGCGGTTGAGATCTTCTCGCCGTCCGATAGCGTGCGCCAGCTCATGCGCAAAGTGAAGCAGTACTTCGCCGCCGGCTGCCACACTTTATGGATCCTGTACCCGGAGGAGCGTGAAGTTAACGCCCTGGAAGCGACCGGCGCCGACCGCCTGCTGAAAGGCGACGACCTCCTCGAAGCTCCGGAATTGCTGCCGGGTTTCTCGGTCCGTGTCGCAGAGATTTTTGAGGAGTAGCGAGGCGAAGATGGGTAGGCCGGTTAGCTAACGCGCTTCCTCGAGAGTTTTCAACCCATGCCGGCAGGCGGATTGCCAATCTGATTGCCAATCCGCCGCAGATTCACAATCTGCCCCACAAACTCTAGCGGTCGGATTGAACGCTAAAGTTCGCCAGGAAGAGTGTCTGCCCCGCGGGAATCAGAAAGCCAAACTTGCCGTTGGGCACGGGAGTGATCGGAACTGCGCTCAGAAGCTTCCAGCTTGCTCCATCTTGAAGCTCTTGAGTGATTCCGTCCTGCTTTACACGGATCCGGATGGTGTAACTCGGCTGTCTGGCGACGGGCGTCCTCTTGGCCGCGCCTTTGGGTTTTTGTCCCTGGCTGATACTCTCGACCTGAAAACCAGTGTCATCCAGTTCGCAAAGCAAGTGGTTCTTCGAGTCGAGGTAGTTCAAAACCCACTGAACATGCCCCTTGCCAAAACGAGACCCACCCTCCCAGTGAACCGAGAAATGGATCAAGCCAGTCCCAATCGCCTTGGGGAGGATGACTGGTCCGGGCAGCTTTCTTTGATACCAGCCCTCCTCCTTCGTCCAAATACCGGAGCCCCAGTCATCGATTGTGAGCATGGCTGGCGCTGCTTGGACGGTTCCCTCTCGCACCTGCGTTAGGTCCAGTGGGTTGCTCTCCGCGGGTACGTGCACGGGCAAGACCTTGTCCTTATATCCCACGGCCCGTGCCGTGAACGTGTAGTCGCCTTCCAAGAGAGCCTGGCTGGTGCCGCTGAACGCATGGATTCCGGAGTCTCCGTTCCGGGTGTAGGTTACCGTACTGTCCGGAGGATTCTTCCTAATCTGGACCGTTACCAGTGCTGCGGCCAGTTGCAAGTCGATCGGCTCAACAGGTGGCTGCTCAGTCACCTCAATTGTTTTCTCGCCCGGCTGGAACTGTTTTCCTTTCTGCGACCTGAATGTGTGCTTTCCTGGCGTCACATTGAGTGCCGTGAATATTCCCTCGGGGGGCACCGTCCCAGCCAGATTTCCGTCCACGTAGATTTCCGCACCGGGACTCGACCGAACCGGAACAGAGACCGTTACCGGCCTTCGCCGAAACTCGAACGATACCGTTCTGTCCTCACCCTTCCGGATCTCCACTTGCTGCTGCGCCAAATCTGAATCGTACCCGGGCTTCGCGGCGCTGATCCTATATGTCCTTGCTCTCAGATTGGGTATGCGCAAACGACCACCCTTAGTCTCCCCTGTCCGCACTACGTCCTTTCCGTTCGCAAGGACAGAAATCGCGACGCCGTCTTCATTCGTTTGCACAAGTAGCGTTCCTGTATCAGGGTCGGAGTCGATAATCACCGTGAGGGTTCGATCCGGGCCGGTTCCGAAAATCTTCTTCCGCACATCCTTGCCAGCGCCAAGTTCCAGCTCATGATTCGCTTCACTAACCTTAGGCAAGTCGAGGCCACTCGCTCCGAGTTCACCTATGGCTTGGCCGTCGAGTTTCACTTGCAAGGGCGAATTGCCTGTGTAGATCCGGGCCTTATCCCCGAAGTTAGTCACTAAAAGAGCGGCAACGTCTCGCGCAGCAGGATCTTTCGTGACGACGGCCGGTCCATCCGGCACCGCCCGGAACGAAAATGACATGCGTCCACTCAGTCCGGTTTCGATTTTGAGGTCATAGTCGCCAACCGGCAACTGACGAACGAACTGGCCCTCCTGTATCGCCGTTGGTTGCTCATCATTCACCGTCGCTTTCCCATCGCTGGAACAAAGAATCTTCAGCGTTAGAGTCGGGGCCAATGTTAGTGCGACTGAAGATCGTGCGGCCGCCGTCAGATCTACTTTTGCGCCGGCCGACTGGTATCCAGGCAGTCTGGCTTCCAGCTCAATGGTACCCACAGGCAATTGGAGATGTAGTGGCTGTGTTGCAGTTCCACTCTCCTTGCCGTTCACCCAGACGACAGCGCCAGCGGGAAGGGTAGTGACCTCTATGACACCGACGCTTGCGGTCAGTGGCTTTTGGACTGGCGGCCGTCGGCGTTGGGACACGACGGCAATTACCAATAACACCAGCAAGCCAACAAGCACACCTGCGGTCCAGGTTCGCCTACGGGCAACGATTGCGGAGCGAAAGTGTTGCCACGCGCCGAACACCTGTTTTTGGGGTTGCACTGCGGGCACTTCGGGCACTTCGACCGGGTGTGTTACGGTGGTCTGCCGATCGCCCCGTTGCTCGTCCGCAATCGTCACAGTAGCCGCCAGGCGCTGCCGGGCAATCCCCGCGGCGGCCTCGAAATCCTCGTCGCCGGCATGACGCCCAACGATGTCCTCCAGGCGCTCTGAGTAGGTACGAACTGCAGGGAGATCGAGTGGGCTCTCCGCCTCACGGGCGATTCTTCCGAGTTCTTCCAAATCTCGGCGTCTGGCTTCCTCAAGGCCTTTTCTTAGAGAAGTCAGAAATTGAACCAGGCGCTGCTCTTTTGGGTACTGTCGCAGTCCTTCTTCGACAATACTTGTTGCTGCTTGAACGTAGCCCTCAGACTGAAGTTGGCGGGCCTCAGACAGCCAGCCGTCCACGCGTTCCCGGCGCCTGCGGTCATCGAGGACACTGATTAGCCCCTTTGCCAGCGGGTGTCCCGGCTCCAATTCCAGCGCTTGCTGTGAGAACCGTTCCGCCGCGATGGGATCCGAGTCCACCAACGACCGGGCTCGTTCCACAAGCGTGTCCAGGAGAACCAAACGAATCTGGGGATCCCGGTCGTCTAAGTCGCGCGCCGTCGTAAGAGTCTCCAGTGCATCTTGGTATCGCTGCTCGGTTAGCTCCTGTCGCGCCCGGGAAAGGAGCCGTTGCGCTTCAGCGGCCAGGTCCACTCCACAGTGTGCAAGCTTCTCCAGCTGTGCCAACTCAGCATCGGCAGGATATTCCTTTTGTGCTTGGGCCAGTAACTCCAGAGCGCGGCGATAATCGCGAAGTTCCAGCCAGCGGTTTATCTGATCGATCCAATGCCTCTTGCCTTCAGACCGAAGGTGTTGTTCCCGGCGGTGAACGATCCGGTCCATCTCCAAACTCAAGCCGGGGTAACGGCTGTAAATGGCCTGCAGTAATTCCCACTGCGAAAGAGCCTCGCCGAATTGGGCCTGCTGCTCGTATGTCCGGGCTCGCAGGACGATGCTTTCCACCAGATCGCGCTTCTCGCGAGTACGCTGCAGCAACTGCTCAAAGTGTGGCTCACCGGGATTCTCCCGGACGGCCTCCTCGAGTATGCCGACCCGCCGGTCCAGGTCGGGCTCGGACTCGATCTTGCGGTCCGTGTCGGCAACCCTCGCCGAGAGAGCTCGCCGGTATTGCTCCTCAATATCAATTTTCAACGCCTGAAGCAGGGCATCGCCGGGAGATTTCGCCAACTGAGCCTCGCAGAGTGACAAGGCTTCGTGGAAGTGTGCCGACTGAAGTTGCCGCTTAGCCTCCGCATACGCATTCTTAGCCGCTTCTTGTTTGGCACGTACGTTGTCGTAAAGATTCTGGTAGGCGGTGGAACGGCCGGGAGCGATTAGATCGGGAGCCCGGCGATCCAGATCCAAAACCCGCTCCAGCTTGTTGAGGGCGGAACCGAGGTCTCCACGCTCGTCAGCCTCTACTGCCGCTTGAAACAGTTGTTCCTTTTGTTGGCGCGACCGCACATACTCCTCTTCGAGCCGGTCCACCTCAGAGAGCAGTTGCAGGGCTTGACTTTCTTTCGGCCTGAGTTGAAGAATTCGCTGGAGGGCTTCGCGAGCTTGCCCGAACGCGAATCCCTCGATGTGATGGCGGGCCAATCCGAGCCACTGATGGATGTCGCCTTCGGTGCGCTTACTCTCGATCTTGCTTTGCAGGCCAAGAGCTTCCGGGTGAGCCGGGGCAGACTGCAAGACTTCACGGACCTTTTGGAGTGCGAGGGCGTACTCTCCTTCCTGCATCCGAGCGCGGGCGGTATCGAGAAGCTGAGCCACAGCCCTGTCTCGAACCGCCGCATCCACCTTGCGGCGCAAATCGACAATGGAAGGGTCCAGATGGCCTTCAGCTTCCAGTTCTCCCAGTATGTCCGCGGCAAATTGGGAATCGCCCTTTTCAAACGCATCGGTGGCCCGTTGGAGCCGTGGGCGGATACGTGCCGGGTTGAAGAGTTCTATCGGTTCGTTTCGAAGGGCCTTTTGTAGCGTCTCACCGAACTCTTTAGCGCTTGCATAACGGTACCAGGGCTGTTTGGCCACAGCTTTGTGTATGGCTTGGCTAAGGGCCGGACTCACGGAAGGGTTGAGTTCAGAGGCTGGCGGCGGAACGAAACGCAGAATCGCCTCGATAACGGAATCCTCGGTGGCGCGTTCAAAAGGCCGCTGCCGGGTCAAGGCTTCGTAGCACACGACGCCCAGCGAGAAGATGTCGCAAACCGCCGACAAGGGCTTCATTTCAATCTGTTCGGGCGCCATGTATAGCAGAGTACCCTTGCGGCCAATCGTGCGGCTGGTATCGATCCGATGAGCTACACCAAAATCGATAATCTTGACTGAATCGTCGTCCATCACGAAAATGTTGCTGGGTTTGATGTCCCGATGGATGAGTCCCCTATCGTGCGCCGCCTGGAGTCCCCGGCACGCCTGGCAGATGATATCGATCGACCGCTCCACCGTCAGCAGCAGGCTCGACGAGCGAATCAACTTGTCCAGGGTGACGCCTGGAAGGAGTGGCATCACGAGGTATGGCCGCAAGACGCCCTCTTCCTCAAATTCGCCGATGTCGAAGATCTCAATGATGTTCGGGTGTGCCAAGGACGCCAAGCCTTCGCATTCCTTCTGGAAAAGCTGGAGGGCGGTGTGGTCCGTCAAATCCAACAGGGTCTTCACAGCCACTTGCCGTTTCATCACATGGTCGTATGCTCTGTAAACGACACCCATTCCTCCCCGGGCAATGACCTCCTGAATTTGGTAACGGCTATTGAACTTGGCGGAGACCGGCATGAGAGATGGCCTTGCGATGTGATTATAAGCCGAAAAGAACCCCGTCAGTACCGTTCGAAAGCTTACAGTTCCGGTTGCTCAGGATTTGTGCGGAGGGGGACTCACGGCTATTTACGGGGCTCATCAATGGCGAAATCGAAGCCCTTACCGTAACTACCCTTGGGCGGCTCAGCGGAACCGAGCTGAAAAAAAAGATACTCTCCTTTTGCGAGCTTGGCTGTAGTGAGCTTGAACAGGCCCGGCCCAACTTCGAGAGAATCGAATTGCCTCATCGCCTGTGCCTTGAGTTCCTGCTTCGGGCCCGGAGGTCCCATTTCGATTTCCCTGCGATCGGCCCTGCGATCGAAGGCGACCAGGACAACCTCTTCAATGGCCTTACCTTCGGGAAGGCGCATGTAGAAAACTGGCGCCGGTTCCTTGATCCTGGTCTTGGAAGCTGGACCGACCAGGTAGGCGATGATCTTGCCCTTCTTCATCAATACCTTGCCCAGTCCAGCGTCTTCTTTGGTCCCCAGAAGTATTTTGATGTCCACTCTCACAGGCGCCTCTGCCGGGAACCGATACAAGCCGGCCTCGGACGGGACCTTGGATGCAAAATCATCGGGCGGATAGTGTTTAGCAGGAGGAGGTGCCGGTGGCGGGAGTCCACCCGACGCATCAGAGTTTTTCGACACGGGCGGAGGTGGCGGCGGCGGGGGCGTGTAGGGCTGCGAGGGATCCAAAAGAAACTTAATAATTGCATCGGTGATGCCGATTCTCTTGAGCTCAACAAGCTCAGCGGCGTTCAGATCAAACGCCTTGCCGTTTTTCCTGATTTTTGTAATGATCACTTCTTCCGAAAAGCCCGCCTTGGAAAGGTTGACAACTTCCTCCACTGTGAGGGATTCTCCGGTCTTGGGCGATTGCGCCCGCGCCATGAAGACGGGAACGGTGGCGAACACCGCCGTGAGGAGAAGGAAGCGCAATAGTGGACACCTCGCCATCGTAAATGAGCCCAAATTGAGATTAGATCAAATGCGTTGTTCATGCAAACGGCTCACCCGCCTGCCCCGCTTGCTAAAATGGTCTGGGTGGGTGTAACGTGATTTACCGAGGACGATGGGCATGCAGACGGACCAGCAAAGGGGCGTGGGGCAAGAGGTAAAGGAGCCGATCGAGGCGTCGTCATCACACGAAAACCTCGCCCTTCTGTACCAAGGCTTATTGACTGGCATCGTTCGGCTACAGTCCCAGCGACAGCATATCTCGGATGGAGAGTCTTTTCGGAGGCGAACCAAGGCCACTTTGCAGGAGGTTGAGCAGGTGGCCGTCACGGCTGGTTACGATGTTCGCGACGTGAAGGATACGCACTTCGCCGTGGTCGCTTTTCTAGACTCGGTTGTTCTGCACTCGAAAGACCCCGTACGCGCGGAGTGGGAACGAAAGACGCTACAGGAGGAACTGTTCGGGAAAAGCGAAGCAGGCGTGGTTTTCTTCGAAAAGCTGGACCAGTTTCGTACCCGGCGCGATTCAGAGCAATTGGCCGACATCCTCGAAGTCTATTTGCTTTGTCTGCTATTAGGGTTTGAAGGCCGGTATTCGGGCGGGGCGCGCGGGGAACTGGACGGGATCATACAACGAGCGCGGATCCGAATACAGGATATTCGAGGGCGCGGCCGCCAGATTTCACCTACAGGCGGCCTGCCCTCAGATCCGATACCTGTGGCGGCCGTGCAACAATCCACAGACCAATTCCGCCTGGTAACGCTCGGGGCGGTCATCTTCACTATTCTTTGTTTTGCACTGTGTTTCTTCGCGTTGAGCTCTGACGTGATCCGGACAAGCGAACAATTACGCAAACTGTTTTAAAGGAACTCCTTGTCTTAGCGGAACCTAAAGGACTTTGGTGACCATTAAAATTCTGCTCCTCATTCTGTTCTTGTGCGTATGCCTGGTCTGGGTCGGGGCCGCTTACCTGCACCCCGGCCCGGAGTTCCGGGAATTTGGGCTTCTTTGGACGGCGGTGGTCTTGATGGCGTTCTTGGTTCTTGTCATCGGCGCCCGCCTTTTTGGCTGGTGGCGTCTGTGGCGGGCCAAGGCGGCGGTTCGGCCAGTCGCTCCCACGAAACCCGCGCCCATGGTCCACGAGGACGATGCGGCGCTGGCCGCTCTGATCGCGGAGGCTAACGCGGCTCTTGCCAAGGCTCCTAGCTACTCCGGAGCGCGTGGAAAAACACCCCTCTCCGGACTGCCCTTGTACCTTTTGATTGGACCGGTGGGCGCCGGCAAGACCAGCACATTCCTCAACTCCGGCGTCGAACCGCAGTTGCTCGCCGGACAAACAAGCGGCACGGCAGGTTCCACGCGGCTCTGCAACCTGTGGCTGGCAAAGAACGCGGTCTTCGCCGAGTTCTCCGGGCGCGTGTTCGCCGGCGACATTGGCCGTTGGAGCGCACTCCTCGGCGTGCTGCGAGGAAAAGCCTCGATTCCTTTATGGCGTCGTCTTTGGAGGGAACCGGAAGCGGGATTGACCCTGCGCGGCGTCATCGGGTTTTCCGATGTCAAAGAACTCACAGGCGCGGCAGCGGACCCGCAGCGGCTGGAGGGCGCTTGCCGCGAGTGGCAGGAGCGGCTTAGAGCTGTCAGTGAAGTCTTTGGCATGGAATTCCCCGTCTACCAAGTATTCACGAAGTGCGACAAAATCCCCTTTTTCTCCGATTACTTTGGCAGGCTGCCGGAATCGGAGGTGAATCAGGTTTTGGGATGCACGCTCCCCATTGGCAAGCCGGATCCGTCGCGGCCAGGCGAGGTGTTTGCGGAGGTGGAAGCAAAGCGCCTCACGGGAGCATTCCGCCCGCTGTATCACTCGCTGGCCGAACGCCGGATTACCCATTTGGCTCACGAGCCCAATCCCGCCCGGAAGCCGGGAATCTACGAATTTCCGAGGGAACTCAAACGAATCCGAGGGCCGCTGGTTCAGTTCCTGACTGATGTGTTCCGGCCTCATCCCCTGCGTCCGGTTCCGCGCCTGAGAGGTTTCTACCTGACTGCCGTGCAAGAAGTCGAAGTGGCGGCCGCGAAGCCAGTCCCAAGTGAGGCCGATTGGAGCAGTCCCAACCTGGGTTTGGAAGCTACGCGATTGTTTCGTGGAGACGCTACGCAGATCTTCAACCCGGACGATCAGCCCAGGGCCGCCAACGTTGGCGGCCGCAAGGGGGTAGGGATTCGCTGGATCTTCGCCTCGGACTTGTTCCATCAGATAGTTCTCGGCGACCGGCCCCTGCAGACAACCGTGCCGAAAGACGCCCATCTCCAGCGGTATCGGCGTGGCTTTTTTGGCGCGGTTTGTGGTTTGTGTGCCCTGTTGTGTTTTGCTTTTGTGACATCTTGGGGTCAGAATCACTACCTCTTACGTGACGTCGCAGAGGCCGGTAATGCCACCGTTACCAAGCGGGGCAATCTGGCAACGGTGGCCGATCTGCAATCGCTGGAGCGTCTCCGTGTTCAAGTTGAGGGGCTGCAAAACGGCAAGTCACTGTCATACCACTGGGGCCTTTACTCGGGAAACGAGATCTTGGATGCCGCCAGGAATGCCTATTTCAGGCGCTTCCAGCAGCTTCTGCTCAACGATTTGAACGAGGTAATGCTGGGCCAATTGCGGAACTTGCCATCGACGCCGAGTCCCAACGATCCGGACGAGCCGGCCTATGACCTGTTGAAGACGCACTTAACGATTTC
>Ga0209067_10000681_pt1 | contig 21309 bp, 14 predicted proteins | sample ColStrG_CSR_2013_FD_187199 | JGI IMG/M metagenome (GOLD analysis project Ga0209067, IMG submission 187199) | Freshwater sediment microbial communities in response to fracking from Pennsylvania, USA - Cold Stream Run_MetaG_CSR_2013 (SPAdes)... | ecosystem: Environmental > Aquatic > Freshwater >...
GGATCGAAGGTACCGGGTTCATTCCGATTGTGAGTCGCTCTCCAAAATGAGCGAAGTTTCCTGGTTTGTACTTCCTGCCATTCAGGAATTTTACTTCAAGTCAAAGAACTTCGGTTACCGCTCTCTTCCACCCTGGCGAAGTGATTGTGTCAATACCAATGCGGTAACCTCGATGGACTTAATCTATCCGAAACCCAATTCCAATGTGTTTATCCCCTATGAACTGGATGGCAGCGCCGGTATGACATTGTTCGAAGCGGCCCACCGAAACCCCTCAGCGACAATTTTTTGGCACCTTGATGGCCATTTCTTGGCCTCTACTCATAAATCTCACAAACTCTCCCTGCATCCAGAACAGGGAAATCACACTCTATTCTTAGTAGACGATGCGGGGGAGTCAATTTCTAGGCCTTTTTCCGTCATTTCCACAAGGAAATAATAGCATAACTATTTGACATGTAAGGTTTTGATTATATATTGTTAAATTAATTAACGAATCATAATCACTTTTGCACACTCAAACTCCATTAAATTATGAAAACAGGATTGGCTTTAATTCCTATTTTTTGCCTTTTTCTGGCAGGGATAAAGGTATCCACCAGCACAGGGCAACCCCTCAATAAAGGGTCCAATTATGTAGTGATCGGCGCATTTTCAATTCCAAAGAACGCCATCGAATTCACAGAAAATGCTAAGAAGGACAAATATGAAGCAGAATTCTCAATCAATCCTGCCCGCAAACTCTTCTACGTCTATGTTCTGGAAACAAGCAGCCGGGAAGAGGCTTTTGAAAAAGCAAAAAAGATAAGAAAAGATACCCCTTACTTCGACACCTGGGTATTTACCGGGGTGCTTGGAGATGAAACCAGCCATGGCGCTGACATCAACCCCATTACCGGGAAAGGAATTAAAACCATCGAGGCCTCCGATGAACAAGAAGCTACCTATCGGGCCGCGCAGAGCAAGCAGGGGAATACAATTATAGCAAGCACCTCGCAGCAGCCCATGACCCTGGCTGAACAAAAGTCCACCTCTGCCTCTACGGTTGAAGAAGCAACGGATGGCAATAAGAAATTTTTCTTTAAGATTTTTACGTCCGACAAAGAACTTGGTGGTGATGTTGATGTGTTGGACATCGACAAAACAAAACCCCGAAAGGCTGCCTCCTACCGCGGCAATGAAGTGGTGTCCGTCAAGCCGGTAAATCGTTCGGGTAACATCGCCTTGGTGTGTGAGGTTTTTGGATATCGAAAAGTAGAGCAAGCGCTCAATTTCAACGAACCTCAGTTAACGGAAGGAGTCAAACTGGAAGACCATAAAATCACAGTTCCTTTCCAGTTGGTTAGATTGAAAAAAGGCGATGTGGCCATCATGTATAACGTCTATTTCTTCAAGGATGCGGGCGTCATGCGACCCGAATCACACTATGAAGTAACCAGTTTACTTGAAATGTTGAAGGAAAATCCAAACTACAAGATCAGAATTCACGGGCACACCAATGGCAATGGGGCAGGCAAAATCATTTCCATGGGTGATTCGAAAAGTTTCTTCTCCTTAAAAGACACAAAAGAGGGTTTTGGTTCAGCCAAAAAATTATCGGAAGAGCGCGCCAAAGTAATTCAACGTTATCTCGAGTCGCAAGGCATTGATCCGGCACGCATGCAGATCAAGGCCTGGGGCGGAAAGCGACCGGTGTACGCAAAAGATTCGCAACAAGCACATGCGAATGTGCGGGTTGAAATTGAAATTTTGGAGGACTGAGATTTTATGGTGAAATTTTCTGGATGCCTGAAATACGGGCAACACCGTCGATGAAAAATTGACTCTTGGCGGGCGACTTTCCGATAAACCTGCCTCACGGGCGATCCGGATAACACGTGAAAAAAATCAATCATCTTATTTTGCATCAGTGGCAACGACGATTTGAAATCTAGCCTATAATTAGGGGTGGTAGAAGTCATCTTTTAATAAATTATTGATAATATTGATTAGAGAATAACCCAACTGTCATGAAGATTTTTAAAGTTTACTTCACTGCGCTGTCGTTTGCTTTGATCTCCTTGGCCTCTTCCGCTCAGGTTGTGGACTCCAATTACGTTGTGATTGGAGCATTTAAAATACTTGACAATGCTATTGGCTTTACAGCCACGGCCAACAAAAATGGCTTCACCGCCCAATATGCTATTCAGCCTTCTCGTAACTTATACTATGTGTATGTCCTCAGCACAGACGATGGGAAGAAAGCGTTCAATCTACTGATCAAAATTAAAGTAGAAACCAATTATAAGGATGCCTGGGTTTTTACAGGAAAATTAGGGGCGGAAGAAATTGAAAAGCCGGCTATGAACAAGAAGCCCGTGATTGAGCCGGTGACCGAGCCGGTGATTGTACCCTCTCCCGTTAAAGACACCGTCAAGGTCGTTCCTCCAAAAATCGATTCCTCCTTGATTAAAAAGCCTGAGCCAGAAGTGAAGAAACCAAAAGGAAAGGCCTTTTATTTTAAAATGCTCAGTAAATCCGATGGCAAAGAATTGTTTGGCAATCTTCAGTTGCAGGACGCCGAGGGTGCCACGCAATTCGAGGTGGTACGAAGTGGGCAGCTTGTTTACTTGGAAGCGCCAAAGAATAAAAAAGGTTCTTACAAGGTGATCGCACAACTACCTGGGTATAAGCAAAGTAGTTTTGTTTTCACCTATACCGATGAATCCAATGAAAAAGGCTCGCAAAATGAATCCATCATCACCCTGACATTAGATAAAGCGAAGAAGGGAGATTATATCGACTTCAATAACGTGCACTTCTTCAAAAACACATCGGTAATGCAGCCAGAATCGCAAAATGAATTGGATGGATTAGTAACCCTGATGAAGGAAGAGGTGAAATACAAAATCAAAATCCATGGGCATTGCAATGGCAAGCAGGACCGGGAATCCTACACGATAGGGACCAGCACCAAATTCTTTGCCATGGACCCGAGCGGCAACAAGAAAGAAACCATTTCTTCGAAAGAACTTTCACTGGCTCGGGCAGAAACCGTGAAAGCGTATCTGGTACAACAAGGCATTGAAGCCGACCGGATCAGCACCAAGGGCGAAGGAGGGAAAGTACCATTATATCCAGAAGGAGGAACCTTAGCCCAATACAATGACAGAGTTGAGGTTGAGTTTGTGAAGAATTGAGTGGATTGGTAAGATCTGGTCAATTCCGCACAACTTTTTTTGTGGCCTCATTTTTATGCGGACATTGATTTAATATCTTTATAAGATAATTCAAGTTTAGAAATGCGTCATCTCCAGGCTTCCTATAAACTATATTTTTTTTCACTGACTATTTTATTGGTTGCGGCTTGTTCCCCAAAATCCAAAAAGGAACAACCCCTCGCCAAGGCGGATAGCACCAAACAAAGCATTGCAAAAACAGAGGCTCCCAAAGCAAAGGATAGTGTCATCGAAAAACCGGTTGAAAAAAAAGAAAGTAAGCCCGCTGTCCCACCGCAAAAAAAGCGGGAGACTGTCCCCGCCAAACCGGAGGCGAAAAAGGAACCCATCCAGGTGCCCGCAGTAGAACCCCTGAAGGAGCAGGTCAAGGAAACAGCCCCAGTGAAGGAGCCCATCAAAGAACCCGTCGTGGTAACGCCTCCGGCAAAAGAGCCGGAAAAAGTGCAGCCACCAAAAATCGATTCTTCCTCGCTTAAAAAACCAAAAGGCAAACCTTTCTATTTCAAGGTAGTCCGTAAAGAAGATGGAAAGGAGATATTTGGCAACCTGCAACTGCAAGAAGCGGCGGGAGCAAGACAATTCCAGGTAGTAAAAAGCGGCGAAATTGTCTATCTGGAAGAGCCCAACAACCGGAAAGGAGCCTATACGATCGTGGCTTTGTTGCCAGGTTACCGACAAAGCAGTCTGGTTTTTGGCTATTATAATCCCCCTATCGCTAGTGGACCTCATAACGAGGAGATCGTCACCCTCACCCTAGATAAAGCGAGAGCAGGAGACTACATCGATTTCAACAACGTCCATTTTTTCAAAAATACGTCGATCTTGCGGCCCGTATCGCAGGCGGAGTTGGACGAATTAGTGAATTTGCTAAAAGAAAATCCGCGGTATAAAATTAAAATCTATGGTTTCTGCAACGGCACGCAAGACCGGGAATCATATACGATGGGTACCAGCACCAATTTTTTTGCCATGGACCCCAAGACCAACAAAAAAGAAACTATTTCTTCCAAAGAACTTTCGATAGCACGGGCAGAAAACGTGAAAGCTTATTTAGTAAAACAAGGCATTGATCCCTCCCGGATCAGTACCAAGGGCGAAGGCGGAAAAGTTCCTCTTTATCCGGAAAGCGGAACGATGGGCCAATACAATGACCGCATCGAAATTGAGTTTGTAAAAAATTGATCCGCGTTTAAATCGTAAGCAACAATGACAACCCTGTTCAGGCGATTAACTTCAAAGGAGTTAGGAAGTCATCGCTCTGAGAATATCATGCTGGGTAATGATGTGGGCCTGTTCCGCTTCATCGCGCACCAGCAGCGCCCGGTTATTTTTATTAAGCATTGAGGAAAGCACATCCAACGTGCTGTCCAATGCCACCACTTGCATCGGTGCATCCATAATCTCCCCCACCGATTTATCTTTTAATGCCGGATCACTGATTATTTTTTCAATAAGGCTTGCGGTGGTAACGCTTCCAACAAAATCGTTTCCGTCCGTCACTGGCATTTGATCCACCCCCTCTTTGTTCATCAAACGGATCGCCTCACCAATCGTTGATTTCTTTGTCACAGTGAACAGGGAGTCTTTGCCATTTCTTCGCCCGATGATTTCACGTGCCGTTTCAAAAGTACGCTCCTCCAAAAAGCCGTGGTCTTTCATCCACATATCATTGTAGACCTTATTAAGGTAACGCGTTCCGTGATCAGGCAGAAGGATTACCATCGTGTCGTCTTTCTGCAAATGCTCACGAGCATATTCTAGTGCACCGTGCACGGCCGAGCCGCTGCTCCAGCCCACAAACAATCCTTCTTCGCGAGAGAGCCTGCGTGCCATGATCGCGCCGTCTTTGTCCGTCACTTTAATGAAGGTGTCTATCACATCGAAGTTTACATTTTTTGGAAGAATGTCCTCACCAAAACCTTCCGTGAGATAAGGGTAAATTTCATTGCGGTCGAAGATGCCCGTTTCCTTATATTTTTTAAATACCGATCCATAGGTATCGATTCCCACCGCGACCAGTTCCGATTTTTGCTCTTTCAAAAATTTTGCCGTGCCGCACATCGATCCTCCCGTTCCCACCGTGGCCACGTAGTGCGTAATTTTTCCTGCTGTTTGTGTCCATATCTCCGGGCCGGTGGTTTCGTAGTGGGCTTTCGAGTTAGAGGGATTATCGTATTGGTTTGGATAAATGGAATTCGGGATTTCTTTGTTGAGTTTGCGTGCCACCGAATAATACGACCGAGGATCTTCCGGTTCCACGTTGGTAGGACACACAATTACTTCCGCGCCAACCGCTCGTAAAATATTTATTTTCTCTTGCGACTGTTTATCCGCCATCGTGAAAATACATTTGTAGCCTTTGGCCACGGCGGTAAGGGCCAACCCCATTCCTGTATTGCCGGAAGTTCCTTCGATGATGGTGCCTCCTGGTTTCAATGTTCCGGCGCGCTCCGCATCTTCAATCATTTTCAACGCCATGCGGTCTTTGGTGGAGTTGCCCGGGTTAAAATATTCCACTTTGGCTAACAAAGTGCCTGCTATGCCTTTATTTAATTTATTGAGGCGTACAATGGGGGTATTTCCGATGGTATCGATAATGGAGTTGTAGATCATAAGGAAGATTTCGATTGCAAATTAAGAAAAAAGCCCTAAGGTCATTGGCGAGGTCAAGAGCGGGGAGGGCCTGCGGACAAAAAAATAACCAATCTTTCAAATCGAAAGACCGGCGATTATTCGACCATCGACACAACGAAAGATCCATTTATTAGCCAACGCAAGGAAACTAAATGACCCCTGGTCTCAATCATTGGGATTTTCCATGACAAAAGATGAAGTAGTTAAAAAAGAAAGCGGACAATCCAAAAATCAGATTGTCCGCCAGTCGTACCTGAGGCCGGAATCGAACCGGCACACCTTACGGTACACGATTTTGAGTCGTGCGCGTCTACCAGTTCCGCCACTCAGGCTTAAAAACCGGGTTGCAAATATGGGCAAACTTTAGTTTTGCGCAAAATTCTTTTCAAACTTGAATGATTTTCCCATTTACTTATTATATTCAAACGTAATTATACCCGTTCACGTCCCCTTGACCAATGTAATTTACCTTAACCCCGACTCCATGAAACAAGTAATGGTACCCTTTAGGACAGTGACACTGTTGGCCGTGTTGTTGGCGTTCCTCTCAAGTTGCGCGGGCCACTATTGCCCCACCTACGGAAAAGCTTCCGTGACCAAACCAGTAAAAAGAGACATCAGAAAACACTAAAGGCGTAAGCCCATGCCCGAACTATCCTTTGAACCTGACAAAGGTTCCCATCGGTAAATCAAATCCCTGAATCGACTTAAGATAAAATTCACCAAACTCCACCTCCGCATTTTTGAAATGCGACTTCACCACATTCAACCCCACGGTTGCCGAAAGTCCCACCGCATACATCGATAGAATAAAAAAATTATTTCTTTCTTCGAGCAACTGATGACTCAACGACACCAGCTCATCTAATTTTTCCTGAAGCGTCCACTTCTCTCCTTCCGGGCCGCGGCCGTAAGGCGGAGGATCCATAATGATACCATTGTATTTGTTCCCCCGTTTTGCTTCGCGCTTCACAAACTTAAGCGCATCTTCATACACCCAGCGAATGTTATCGAGGTGATTGAGTTGCCTGTTTTGATTGGCCCAATTCAAACCCGGACGGGAAGCATCAACATGGGTTACTTCGGCGCCGGCCTGCCTTGCGGCCAAAGAGGCTGCACCGGTGTAAGCAAATAAATTTAAAATGCGAGAAGAATTATGGTTCCAGCCAGAGACGGCATCAAAAATAAAATTCCAATTTTCACCTTGCTCAGGAAAAACACCAACATGACCAAAGGTCGTTAACGCCAACCGGAGGTTGAGTGATAATTCATGGTATTGGTAAAGCACATTCCAGCTATCCGGCATGGATTGATTTTTTTTCCACCCCCCTTTCACCTCGTCGCCAAAACGGAAGTGATCTTTCTGTTCACGCCGGAATTGAGCGTGCGCCAGTTTGCTCCACTCGTTTTCACTCTTTGATTTTTGCCAGATGGCTTGCGGCTCAGGGCGGATTAAAATGTATGTTCCAAAACGCTCAAGTTTTTCCCCATCGCCAGAGTCGATGAGTTCGTAATCTTTCCAAAAAGAAGGGTAAAGGAGTTTCATCAAAATCGATCTAAAAAAAATAAAAGTGACAAGTTTCTTAAAATGAACTCTCCCTTGCTCTCCTGCGGCGGTCATAAAGGCAAGTATTTCATTTAGAACTACCGGTCGAAATGTACCAAAATTTTCAATCTAACTATGACATAAATCATCCTTACTAAACTTGAAAAATCTATTCCTATTTCCATTTTTTTGCTTTACTTTCAATGACCGATTCATCTAGCTGGCGAAGCTACACTTCCAGCAATTTTTGCAGTCCGGCAAGTATCCAGGGAGTGACCAATGAGTTGATAAAATGTTGTTGCACTTAAACTCTTACTCCCATGAAAATCTATGACGACAAACACATCAAAAACATTGTGCTGCTGGGGGCGCCCAAATCCGGCAAAACCCTGATGGCCGAAGACATGCTCTTCGAGGCCGGCATCATCCACCGCAGAGGCACCATCGAAGGAAAAAATACAATAAGTGATTGCCACGAAATCGAACAAGAGCGTGGCAATTCTGTTTTTGCTACCGTCCTACATACCGAATGGCGCGATTACAAAATCAACATTATTGATACGCCCGGCTTTGATGACTTTGCCGGTGAGATGATTGCTTCTTTGCGAGTAGCCGACACCTGTGTGGTGGCGATCAACGCACAACATGGCGCAGAAGTAGGCACTGATCTGATCTGGAATTACGTCAACCAATTTGATAAGCCAGTGATCTTTGCCATCAACCAAGTGGACCATCCTAAAGCTGATTTCGACGCGGCGCTCTCTTCACTAAAAGAACATTACGGGAGCGCTGTTACCCAAATGCAGTACCCGGTCAACCAGGGCGAGAGTTTTAACGGCATCATTGATCTTTTGAAAATGGTGATGTACAAGTTTCCCACTACCGGTGGCAAGCCAGAAAAACTGCCTATTCCAAAATCAGAAGAAGAAAGAGCCAATCGCCTGCACAATGAACTGGTTGAAAAAGCAGCCGAGAACGACGAGAAATTGATGGAGAAATATTTTGAAAAAGGAACACTGGATGAAGACCAATTGCGTGAAGGATTAAAGTTAGGAATGATTCACCACGATGTATTTCCTGTCTTTGTGATGTCGGCCAAGAAAAACATGGGTACCGGCCGGATGATGGGCTTCATTGATAACGTAGCGCCAACTCCCCTGGAAGCGAAGCCGGAAAAAACGACCTCCGGTAAAGAACTCCCCTTCAACGGGAAACAACCTGCTGTATTATTCATTTTTAAAACTCACCTCGAACCCAATCTGGGCAAGCTTTCATTCTTTAAAGTGATTTCAGGTGAGGTGACGTCCTCCTCGGAATTGATCAATAGTCAGACCGGGGCCGTGGAACGCTTCCACCAACTCTTTATTATGGACGGAAAAACGCGCAACCCCGTAGAAAAACTTGTGGCTGGCGATATTGGGGCAACTTTAAAATTAAAAGAGACCTATACCAATCAAACACTTCACGCCAAAGGTTTTGACGTAACGATCGAACCCCTTGTTTTCCCGGAACCTCGGATCAAGGTTGCCGTGATGGCTCAAAGTAAAAACGACGATGAAAAAATTGGGGAAGTGTTGAATAAAATTCATCAGGAAGATCCAACGCTTGAGGTCGCATTCTCAAAGGAATTGAAACAGCTGATTTTGTCGGCCCAAGGGGAACTTCACCTCATGGTGTGCAAATGGTTCCTGGAAAACGTCTACAAGTTGCATGTCGATTTTGTTACCCCAAGAATTTCTTACCGCGAAACGATTCGCAAGCCCATGAGTTCTAGCTACCGTCATAAAAAACAATCGGGGGGTGCCGGACAATTTGGTGAAGTATACATGAAAATTGAACCTTACTATGAAGGCATGCCCGAGCCGACGGAGTTCAGCGTACGGGGCAAGGAAGTGATTGATCTTGAATGGGGGGGTAAACTTGCCTTTTATAATTGTATTGTCGGCGGGGTGATTGACACCCGTTTCATTCCCTCTATATTAAAAGGGGTGATGGAAAAAATGGAAGAAGGACCCATCACCGGCTCCTATGTGCGCGATGTGCGCGTGATGGTGCACGACGGAAAAATGCATCCGGTTGACTCGAACGATATCTCATTTAAGATCGCCGGTATGATGGCCTTTAAAGATGCCTTCATGAAGGCCGAACCACAATTGCTTGAACCTATTTACGATTTGGAAATCATGGTACCCGAAGAAATCATGGGCGACGTAATGGGCGATTTGCAAACACGCCGGGCGCTCATCATGGGCATCGATACCAATGGAAATAATCAGGTGATCAAAGCGCGGGTGCCACTGGCAGAATTAGACAAATACTCTACCACGCTTCGCTCTCTTTCGCAAGGTAGGGCCGGTTTCAAGCAACGCTTTTCAGACTTTGCTCCGGTGCCATTTGACCTGCAACAGAAATTAGCAAAAGCAACCGTTGGATCAGAGTTAGTGGGAGTATAAGGGCGGGTTACGCGGAGTTCGGCGTGAAAGTGTCCTCCATTGCAAAGGTGTAGGACACTTTTATTCCACCTATCGATATGCCCGCGGGAGCGATGGTAATTATACTTGATAATTCGAATTCTGCAAAGCAGGTCGGCTTGGCCAAAAACTTTGGAGGCAAGCCCAAATTGCCATTTCTCAGGAGCTCCTTTCCACTCTTTTCTGTCAGTCTGTCACCTTTTTAGCAAATATCGTCCATGGCATAATGGTTGTTATCCTGAGCCTGACTCGAAAAGCAACCAAAAACATTAAAATAACAATATCATGGGAAAAATAATTGGAATCGACTTAGGAACAACCAACTCGTGCGTGGCCGTTATGGAAGGCAATGAGCCGGTGGTCATCGCCAACAGCGAAGGCCGCAGGACCACGCCATCTATTGTTGGTTTTTTGGATAATGGAAAAGGCGAACGCAAAGTGGGCGATCCAGCAAAGCGTCAGGCTATCACTAATCCAAAAAATACCGTATCGTCCATCAAACGCTTCATGGGTAAAAAATTCGGTGAAGTAAGCGGTGAGAAAAAGATGGTATCGTATGAAGTAGAAAGTGGTGCCAATGACACGGTTCGCGTGCGGATAGGGGATCGTCTTTATACGCCACAGGAAATTTCTGCGATGATCTTACAGAAAATGAAAACGACTGCGGAAGATTACCTGGGCACAACCGTAACGGAAGCAATCATTACCGTCCCGGCTTACTTCAATGATGCAGAACGTCAGGCGACGAAAGAAGCCGGCCAAATTGCCGGTCTAGACGTAAAACGTATCATCAACGAACCAACTGCTGCGGCATTGGCATATGGTCTTGACAAGAAAAACAAAGACATGAAGATTGCCGTGTACGACCTGGGTGGTGGTACATTCGATGTGTCGGTTTTAGAATTAGGAGATGGGGTGTTTGAAGTGAAGTCCACCAACGGTGATGTGCACCTGGGGGGTGATGACTTTGACATGCGCATCATGAACTGGCTGGCCGATGAATTCAAGGCCGATAAGAATATCGATTTGCGCAAAGATCCGATGGCGTTGCAGCGTTTGAAAGAAGCTTCTGAAAAAGCAAAGATTGAATTGTCGAGCTCCAACGAGACGGAGGTCAACTTGCCTTACATCACTTCTGTTGACGGGGTACCGGAACACCTGGTAAAAAAATTAAGTCGCGCCAAGTTTGAACAGCTATGTGATGATTTGATCAAAAGAACATTGGAACCCTGCCGCAAAGCGATTGCTGATTCAGGCGTCACCATCGCGCAAATTGATGAAGTAATTCTAGTGGGTGGATCAACGCGGATTCCAAGAATAGTAGAAGAAGTAGAAAAATTCTTCGGCAAGAAACCTTCGAAAGGGGTAAATCCTGATGAAGTAGTTGCTGTGGGGGCTGCCATTCAAGGCGGCGTGTTGACGGGTGAAGTAAAAGATGTGTTGTTGTTGGATGTTACTCCGCTTTCTTTAGGTATCGAAACCATGGGTGGTGTGATGACCAAGCTGATCGAATCAAATACAACGATTCCGTCTAAAAAATCGGAAGTATTCTCGACCGCATCAGACAGTCAACCTTCCGTAGAAATACATGTGTTGCAAGGTGAGCGTCCGATGGCAAAAGACAACCGCACCATTGGACGGTTCCATTTGGATGGAATCCCTCCTGCTCCTCGTGGTGTCCCTCAAATCGAAGTGATCTTTGATATTGACGCCAACGGCATCCTTCATGTGGCTGCCAAAGATAAGGGTACGGGCAAAGAACAGAAGATTCGAATTGAAGCCAGTAGCGGTTTGACGGATGCTGAAATCCAGAAGATGAAGCAGGAAGCACAGGCCAATGCTGAAAGTGATAAACGTGAAAAAGAAAAAGTTGAGAAAATCAATCAGGCCGACTCGCTGATCTTCCAGACTGAAAAACAAATGAAAGAATTTGGCGACAAACTTTCGGATGGAAATAAGACAGCGATCAACGGTGCCCTTGAACAATTGAAGGCAGCACATACAAGCAAAGACCTCACTGCCATTGATGGTGCCATGACGGCGCTGAATGCGGCTTGGCAGGCTGCATCTCAAGAAATGTATGCAGCCAGTGGTGGCGCCGGACAACCGGGTGCTCAACCAAATGCCGGGGGCGGGGGTGCTGGCAATGCCTCGCCAGGCGGAAACGCCGGGGGCGGTGACGCGCAAGATGTGGAATATGAAGAAGTGAAAAAATAAGTAGGAAGTGAACAGTATAAAGTAAAAGGACGAAATGAACTGCCGGACGAAAGCTCGGCAGTTTTTTTTTGAAGTATTAGCACGATTCATCACTACACTGTAGTCCACATCCACCTATTCTGGAATAGAGACTTTAAAACATTTGATATCACCATGGACAACGGAATAGGGCCCGGCCCGGCTTTTCTTTGCCAATATACGGCGGGGCGAAAACCCGTTTTTTTTGAGCTGACCATAAGTTGAGTTTGCTGTATCTTTGTCCTTATGTCTTTATCAATTGCGTCTCTAAACTCAGGCAGTAATGGCAACTGCTATTACATCGGCAATGCAACGGAAGGGGTTTTAATTGATGCCGGAATTTCTTGCCGAGAAACGGAAAGACGGCTGAAGCGATTGGGTCTCTCCATGAAAATGGTAAAAGCTATTTTTATTACGCACGAACATGCTGATCATATCAATGGCCTTCCGAAACTGGTCAAGAAATATTACCTCCCCGTTTACATGACGCAACTCACCAAGAGTAATCTGCGAGCCGGATGGAAAGAAATTCGCGCAACCCCCTTTCGAGCTTATGAGCCGATTGCGATTGGAAATTTAAGCATCACCGCCATTCCAAAGTTTCACGATGCCGTTGATCCCCATAGTTTTATGGTGAGCTACAATCACATTCAGGTGGGTGTGTTTACGGACACGGGCCGATTTTGTGAACACCTAATCAAGAATTTTCAGCAATGCCACGCAGCCTTTTTAGAATCCAATTATGACGAAGTGATGTTGGAGAAAGGCGGTTATCCCCAACACCTGAAAGACAGGATACGAAATGGTCACGGGCATCTATCCAATAAGCAGGCCCTGCAGCTATTTTTGAATCATCGTCCCCCCTTCATGAGCCATCTCATCTTGTCGCATTTGTCTGCCAATAACAATAAACCTGAAATTGTGGAGGAGCTGTTCAAGGGCGTTGCTGGGGATACGGAAATCGTCATTGCGCAGCGGAAAAAAGAAACCATTCTTTATCACCTCCCTGCTGCCTTGCCGCTGCGTCCTTCAGAAATCACCAGGCCAGTTAACAATAAAACTAAACCCAAAATACAATTATCTTTGTTTGACGAGTCCAAAAATCAACAATCCATTGTAAGTTATTCTCCTGAAAACGCTTTCACGATCAATGAAAACCATACTACTCATAGAGGATAACATTGACATCAGAGAAAACACTTCCGAGTTGCTGGAACTGCAAGGTTATCAGGTCATTTCTGCCGAGAATGGAAAAACCGGCTTGGCATTAGCCAAAGAAAGGAAGCCGGATATTATTCTTTGCGACATTCTTATGCCCGGCTCCGACGGGTATGAAGTACTCCAGGGATTAACAAATGACATGGCCGTCTCTTCTATCCCATTTATCTTTCTAACGGCCAGTGTTGAAAAAAAAGAAGTGGAAAAAGCGTTTGGCTTGGGCGCCCACGGATACATCCAAAAACCATTTGAACCGGAAGAGCTGTTCCGAACCATTGAGGCATTTCTAAGCGAGTCATCAAATCGGTAAGCGCCAATTCACATCAAAACCAGATTCCCTAAACCCCGCTGTTTTTTTCGTTGACACAAGTCAAAGTTCTCCATGATAAAAGTCAGCAAATAGCAAGAAAGCAGTGCACTAATTGCAGCGCTTATTATCATCAAAACCATTACCGGATCACTATGGCCATGATTGAAAAAAAAGAAAAGAATCTAAATCTGACTCGAATTGGTGTTCTATTGGGCGCGGTATTCCCCGTGATTGCGATTCTTTCTGATTTACTTTGGAGTGATCTGCGTTTTTCGGCTTCCAATGTCTTTTCGCTTTTTGAGCGAGGTCCCCTGCATTGGATCATTCTTTCAGCCCCGCTTATTCTTGGATTTGTTTTCAGTTATTTCAAAAGGATTGTGGAACGGAGAGAAAACGTACTTCATGATGACCGCAACAAAAACCAGCAGGAACTAAAACAACTCGAACTGTTTATAGCCGATATTGAAAGGGGGGATTTTTCAGACAAAAAATATTCTTTTCACAACGAACATCTTTCCCAACTACTTATTTCTTTAAAAAAAAAGCTGGTCAGCCAGAAAGAGGAAGATGAAAAAGCAAGGTGGGTGGCGGAAGGACATGCCAAATTTGGAGAGGTCTTCCGGATGACCAATGATCTGGTCAAACTCTCCGATGAAGTAGTCAGAAACTTAGTGAAATACGTAGGGCTCAACCAAGGTTCGGTTTTTATCCTTGAAAAAAAGGAAGAGGATAAAGTTTTAGAACTCAAGTCATGCTACGCTTACGATCGAAAAAAATTTATTAACAAGACGGTTGCCTTGGGGGAAGGGCTGGTAGGGCAATGCTACTTAGAGAATGAAACCATCGTGCTTCAACAAGTTCCCCCGGATTATATCCGAATTACCTCAGGCCTTGGTCAAGCAACCCCAAGTTTTGTGGTAATCGTTCCCATCAAGGCAAATGATATCACCGAAGGAATTCTGGAGCTTGCCGGATTTTCTTCTTTGCCGGACTATCGTATTACGTTTATTGAAAAAACCTGCGAAGGGTTTGCCTCGATGATCCGGTCGGTCAAAGTAAATGATGAAACAAAAGCGTTGTTAACGGAGACACAAAATCAAACGGAAGAACTACAAGCGCAAGAGGAGGAGATTCGGCAAAACATGGAAGAAATGCATGCCACCCAGGAGCAACTCACCAGGCAACTGGAAGAATCCAAAATTCTGACGGACCGTATTGAGAGAAGACAACAGGTTATGGCACTCACGACCATTCTTTCTGAAACTGATTTGACCGGCACCATTACTTTCGTTAATGATAAATTCTGTGAAGTGTCTAAATACAGTCGCGAAGAGCTGATGGGCAGACCTCATAACATAGTGCGCCATCCGGATATGCCAAAAGAATTATTTAAACTTTTCTGGGAAACTATTAAGCACGGCAACGTATTTAGGGGAATTGTCAAAAATAGGACCAAAGACGGAGGCCACTATTGGGTAGATGCCACCATCGTTCCTATAAAAGATCACGAGGGCAAAATCATGAAATATACCGGTTCCAGGTATCATCTGGAAGACGAAGAACTGGCCGTGAAACTTTACAACAAACAAGCCGATCAACACCGTTGGCCCAGGGTACCCCTGGAACCTAATTATACTGTCAGTATCAAATAATTCCTGATTTCCTGCCTGGAAAGCTCAGGAAGTATTGAGAACTTACAATACTTTAATTGAATCTTGTCGGAAATCGACATACACTCCTCTATTGGCGTGGCTTCGAATCAACCCATGACATAAATCAGGAAAAATAAAGCAGATTTTATCGAATTTACAGGGATTGATTCAGGAAATAAAACCCCTTACAAAATCAAGGCATCTTGCAATTCAAACGAATCATGCCCATCCATAATGATCCTAAAAAAACGCCACGAAAGAGATCGGTAAAACGAATCATGCTATTTTCTTTTTTCGCCGTTCTATCGCTTGCTGGTATTTTATTATATCAAAACTTTAACCGTCTTCTTTCCCAAGCGCTGCTCAGAAGCTTTAACTCCAGCATCGCGTCGGATGTATATGAATTAAAATTTGAAAATCTGAGGGTCAACCTTTTCGACCGAACAATCAGGGTATTTAATGTAACCCTGCTGCCGCGCGAAAAACCACTGAAAGACTATCCCTACATCAACAGCTCTTTCCGTTTGAAAACAGAAAAGCTTACCTTAAAAAATGTTGAACTTTTTACGTTATTAGAATTAAGTCAGCTCAAACTGGAAAGAATCTCGATAACAAAACCCAATATCAAATTACTTCTTACCGGAAAGAAAAGTATCCTGTTGCCGTTTAAAGATTCAACCTCCACAACCACCCCGAAAGAAAAAACCAAAAAGACAATCGATTCATTTTTACTGACTGAATTTCAATTGATCGATGCGTCCTTTCATGTCACCAATGAAAACAGACAGCGGGAATTCATCATTCGCGATTTCAACATCTCTTTGTATAACCTATTGATAAACCAGAAGACAGGAAAAGATTTAATTTCTTTCAAGCAAGTTGAACTTTCCTTGGCTGAGTTTAGCGGGAACTTGAAGAAAGCACCCCTTAGACGTGTCCGCTTCAAAGACTTTAAAATAGGGATCACCTCCCTAAACCTTCAACTGACCCTCGACACGGTGCTTTTCCATTTTCAAGATTTTAATACCGGGCTAAGGGCATTGGACGTGCAAACGGCAGACAGCCTTTTTCATTTAAGCCTGCAGTCCTTCGATCTTTCTTATAAGGATAAATCCATTAAACTGCGCAACGTCTCCTTCCAGCCCAACATCAGCGATGCTGCCATGCAAAAAAGGTTTGCCTATCAGCACACGCAAGCCTCCGGCTCGGTGGGCTCCATCAATTTTGTCAATGTCAACTTTGACTCATTGATCTACTATAAAGGATTATCGATCCATGAAATCATCATCGAAAATCCAGTGATCTCCATTTTTAAAGACAACACCAAACCGGTTGATAAAAATCACCGACCCATTTATTTTGGTCAACAAATAAAGGGCATTTCCTCTCCCCTTTGGATCCAGCAAGTGAAGGCAACCCACGTTCAACTCACCAACGTCGAGCGAAAGCGCGATAGCAGTTACGCGAAGGTTATGATTTATCGTGGCACTGCTCAGGTATCAAACATCACCAATCACCCTACGAGACATCCGCTCACCCTCAATGTAAATGCCTATATTGAAGACAAGGTCCATTTTAATCTGACACTGGGTTTCGATTATGCAAACCCACAATTTAGCTACGAAGGGAAACTAGTGCAGTTTAATTTACAGGATCTTAATCCGGTGATCCAAGCCTACACGCCAGCAAAAATCAAGGCAGGGATTGCCGATGATATTTCATTTTCAGGGACGGTTTACCAAACCTACTCCAGTGGCACGATGAAATTCTTGTATCACGATCTGAAGGTTGACCTTGAACTTAAAAAGAAGGCGAAGTGGAAGAGTGCCGTTGTTGCCTTTGCGGCCAACACCATTTTAGATTCCCGTAATCCCGGCTCAAACGACTTGCCACCCCGCATTGTTAAGTTTCGCGCTGCGCGAGATATGAACAAAGGATTTATCAACATCATCATCAAATCGGTTTTAGGCGGATTAAAAGAAACCATGATTATGTCAAAGGAAAACAAGAAGGCCTATAAGGATGCCAAGAAGAAAATGAAAAAAGAAAATAAAAAGTAAAATTTATTATTGCCCCGGCACCCGAATAACAGTTAATTAACAGCATTTAACTTTTAGAAAACCTCAGTTTTAGTATCTTTCATTCTTTGGTTACCATTAAAACTTATGAAAAGTAAAACTTCGTACGTCATACTTCTAACATTGGTGGGCTTGGCATGCAGTTGCCACCAGCAACAACCATCCAACGCCATCATCTCTTCAACGACTTCCCATGAACTCGACCGCACCTCCCTACCAATAAAGGAGCCTGGTTACCCCGAAGACACCACGCTCGATGCACGCAATGCCAAGGCACCGGCACGATTTGAAGTGAAGGCGCCATCGAAAGCCCCCAATATTGTGATCGTTTTGATCGATGACCAAGGCTTCGGGCAATCCAGTGCCTTTGGCGGACCCATCCACGAACCCACGGTTGAAAAACTTGCCTCCAGCGGTTTAAAATATAATCGCTTCCATACCACGTCGCTTTGTTCGCCGACGCGCGTGTGTCTGCTGACCGGTCGCAATCATCATTTGAATAACGCCGGAGCGATCATGGAACTCGCCACCGGTTTTCCTGGCAACACCGGCGCACGCCCTAACAGCGTGGCACCCCTGGCAGAGATGCTTCGTCTGAACGGATACAGCACGGCGGCATTCGGAAAGTATCATGAAACGGCACCATGGGAAGTTTCGGTATCGGGACCGTTTGACCGTTGGCCAACACACTCCGGCTTCGACAAGTTTTATGGCTTCATCGGCGGTGAAACCAACCAATGGGCCCCAGCTATATACGATGGAACGATCCGGGTTGAAACCCCTCACGATCCTAATTATCATTTCACCACTGACATGACTAACCAGGCCATCAACTGGGTGAGTGCCCAACAATCCCTTACCCCGGACAAACCATTCTATATTTATTTTGCCACCGGGGCTACCCATGCTCCTCACCACGCACCCAAAGAATACATTGAAAAATATAAAGGCAAATTCGATCAGGGCTGGGACAAATTAAGGGAAGAGACATTCCAAAGACAAAAGGAATTGGGTGTTATCCCCCAAAATGCACAACTCACTGCTCGTCCAAAAGAAATTCCTGCCTGGGATGAACAAACACCTGAACAGAAAAAACTCTTTGCCCGGCAAATGGAAACTTTTGCCGGTTTTGCTGAACACACCGATCATGAAGTCGGCAGATTAGTCAAGACGCTACAAGACATGGGTGAACTGGACAACACCTTGTTTTTTTATATCGTCGGTGATAATGGCGCCAGCGCTGAAGGTGGGCCCGAAGGTTCTTACAATGAAATGATGGCCCTGAATGGAATCATTGGAAAGGCCTCACAAATGATGAACCATATTGATGACTGGGGCAGCCCAAATACCTTTCCCCATTATGCCATCGGATGGGCGCATGCCGGTAACACGCCATTCCAATGGACAAAACAAATTGCATCCCACTTCGGCGGAACGCGCAATGGCATGGTGGTGCATTGGCCAACTGGGATAAAAGCAAAAGGTGAAATACGCTCGCAGTTTACGCATGCCACCGATATTGCCCCCACCGTGCTGGAGGCAGCTGGGCTTCCCTTCCCAAGATCAGTAAACGGGACAGAGCAAACACCCTTCAGCGGCATCTCCTTCGCCTTTTCATTTGATGATGCCAAGGCTCCTGACCGGCATACGACACAATATTTTGAAATGTTTGGCAACAGGGCAATCTATGACAACGGCTGGGTAGCTTGCACCCGCCATTCCATTCCCTGGTTAATGGTAAAAAATCCGCCGCTCAAGGATGATGTTTGGGAACTCTATAACGTCAATGAAGATTTTACGCAGGCAAATAACCTGGCTGCTTCAAACCCTGAAAAACTAAAGGAGCTCAAGGAAATATTTAAAAGGGAAGCCACTAAGAATCATGTGTTTCCCATTGATGATCGTCGTTCAGAACGGTTCAGTGCAGAGATTGCCGGTCGACCCGACTTAATGGGCTCGCGAACCTCACTTACCGTTTATGAAGGCATGACCGGAATTTCTGAAAACGCATTTATCAATACAAAGGGTCGTAATTATACAATTACTACAGCGGTAGAACTAAGAGATGGAAATAGCAGTGGGGTGATCATCGCTCAGGCAGGTCGTTTTGGCGGATGGTCGCTTTATATGAAAGAAGGAAAGGCTCATCATGAGTATAACTTCTTTGGCCTTGAGCACACCAACATCGCATCACCGATCGCCCTACCAGCCGGCAAGCATGAAATCAAATATGAATTTATTGTTGATGCACCACAGCCTGGTGCCGGTGGAAAATGTATTTTGTATGTGGATGGAAAGAAAGCGGCGGAGGGAATGATACCGAAAACACAGCCCTTTGCTTTCTCCGGTGATGAAGGTGTTGACGTAGGCGTGGACAACGAAACCAATGTCTCCAACGATTACAAAGAGCGGGAGAATAAATTCACCGGTAAAATTGAAAAAGTGACCATAGACATTGCTCCAAAATTGAAGTAGTTAGGCAACTCCTTTACAAGGAATTCAATGGCTGTGTGAGGTCGGTATCGCTTCGAGGCATGTTAGTTTCCCAGATCCGAAACCTTGGAGGGGTTCGTCTTTCTCAGGTAATGCTTAAATCGCACTCGAATAACGTTGTCACTTGAACTGAACGTTTCATCGATGGCATCTCGCGACTGTTGATACATGTAAAGAAGTTCAAAACGATTGGAGTAACTAAGCCGATAGCCCGCACCAACACGCAACCTGAATCGGTTGGCAAAACGCTCTTGCACATCGGTCTGGGTGAACAAAAATTCAGCATCCATGATGCCATACCACAAATTGTCTTTGAAAATAGAGACCTGATTAATGGGGATCACCACCTCCCCTCGCACTCTAGGCCGCATGACACGTTCCCACGTATTGGTTTCCAGATTTTTAAAATTGCGTTGTTCAAGGCGGAGCAACAATCGCGTTTGGATCCTGCGATTAGGAGTAAAATGAACTTTTGCGCCCAGCGTGGGCCTTAACTCTAAGGTATTTTCCGCCTCCGTTTGTTGGGTATATGAAACCAGGCCGGCACCGATCAGGTCAATATTGGGATGCACTGAATATTCCAGCGTGGCATTGTAATCGAACGCCTGCCACTTGGGTTGCCCGATCACCGTGCTGTAGGTAAAAGCGTTTTCAAGATTGAACGAATGCGCAAAGGGATAGTTGAGCATATACTCATACCAAAGCTGCTTATTGGTCTGCGCCTGAAGGACACCACCGGTAAAGGCGAATAGCAAGAATAAGGGTATTGCAGTCTTAGGACGAATAATCATTTGCCGTGCGAACAATCAAAGCGTTGCCACTGTCCTTCAAATGACGCGTTCTCTTCAAAACCAAAATTAATTTTAATCTATTCGGTTATTTTTTTGCACCGGGAGGATACTTTGCCAAAATCCCTTTGACGGCATCGGTTATATTTTTTTCGCGTTTTTCTGCTGTGGCATCTCGATCAAGGGTCCTCACGCCCGTGCCCTGCCAGACCAATTCCTTTCTTGCGGCATCAATAAAGGAAATAATTAGCGTTCCATCTACGTAAGTCTGAACGCTAACGCTCGTGGTCTGGAACCCGCCACCATAACGATAACCGCCATACATGCCATAACCACCCCCGTTGGTATAGGCGGTGGCTTCTTTTCTTTCCTGAGCACTTACCCGAACATCCACCCAGATATCCCCTGTCTCTGATTTAGTAAAGCCCTTAGCGGCCATCTGTGTTTCAATCTCCCCCAGAATTCTCCTTTTGTTGAGTTCATTCACCGGCAGATTTTGTGATTCGGGGGCAAACGTATAAGTTTTATACTTACCGAAGGCCGCCGTCCGGTCATAGTCGGAAGTGACCTTTAAAGCTGGTGAACATGCCGGAAGCATGGCAACAAATGAGGTGAGGATAAAAAGGTATCTTTTCATAATGAATTTTTAATTACTCTAATTAATAT
>Ga0209067_10000683_pt1 | contig 21301 bp, 19 predicted proteins | sample ColStrG_CSR_2013_FD_187199 | JGI IMG/M metagenome (GOLD analysis project Ga0209067, IMG submission 187199) | Freshwater sediment microbial communities in response to fracking from Pennsylvania, USA - Cold Stream Run_MetaG_CSR_2013 (SPAdes)... | ecosystem: Environmental > Aquatic > Freshwater >...
TGACTGGCGACGCCTACGCCGAAATCGGCCGGCTGAAGGGCGCCCTCGGCAGGCATGCCGACGAGGTGTATCGCGACCTGGGAAGTGAGGCGGACCAGCAGCTTGCGCAAAAGATCCTGCTTGAATTGGTGCAGCTTGGCGAGGGAGCCCAGGACACGCGCCGGCGCCTGCCAAAAGAGGCACTGCTCCACATGGGCGCTCGCGAGGAAGTGGAGCGGCTGATCGCGGAACTGGCCTCTGGCCGGCTGTTGGCCACCAGCGGCCAGGGGCCTGGGTCACCGTCGGAGAACTTCGTGGAGGTTTCGCATGAGGCGCTCATCCGCGAGTGGCCGGCCTTGAGGGAATGGTTGAAAGACAACCGGGACGATCTTCGTCTGGGCCGGATTCTGGAGCGGGCGGCGGAAGAATGGCGCGAACTGAAGAGAGACCGCAGCGCCTTGATGCACGGTGCTCGGCTCGCGCAAGGGCGGGAGTGGCTTGCCAGGCACCGGGACGTATCCGTTCTGCTGGGGGAGTTCCTCAGGGCAAGCTGCGACGCGGAAGAAGAAGCAGCACGGAAGGAGCGCGAGATTCAAGAACGGGAGATCGCTCGACAGAAGGAACTTCTCCACCAAGCCGAAGCCAGGGCGGAAGCGGAAGAGCGGCTCCGAGTGACCGAAGAAGCCGCGGCTGCGCAGGCGCGGCGGTCCGCGGTACGAAGCCGAAGGCTTTCGTATGGGCTGGGTGTGCTCGTCCTCATCGCGGCTGGAGTAGCAATGTTCGCCCGGTGGCAGCAATTGACGGCGCAGTCCCGCGAGCTGGCGGCGCAGGCCGAGCAGATGCTGGCTCGCGACCCGCCTGAGGCCCTGACCTTAGCGATCCGCAGTTGGCAGACTGCAAAAACGGCGGAGGCCAACCTGGCGTTGGCCCACGCCTTCCCGCAACTGCTGGCCCGGCTCGAGGGCCACACGGACATGGTCGTGGACGCGGCCTTCTCGCCCGACGGCCAGCGCATCGTCACCGCCAGCTTTGACAGAACGGCGCAGGTGTGGAACGTGGCCAGCGGGCAACTGGTGGCCAAGCTCGAAGGCCACTGGGACTGGGTCCACCAAGCAGCGTTCTCGCCGGACGGCCAGCGCATCGTCACCGCCAGCGCGGACCATACGGCACGGGTGTGGAACGCGGCCAACGGGCAACTGGTGGTGAAGCTCGAAGGCCACACGGGCAGCGTCAGGCAGGCGGCCTTCTCACCCGACGGCCAGCACATTGTCACCGCCAGCGACGACAAGACGGCGCGCGTGTGGAACGCGGCCAACGGCCAATTGGTGGCCAAGCTGGAAGGCCACACTAACGAGGTCGGACACGCGACATTCTCGCCGGACGGCCAGCGCATCATCACAGCCAGTCGGGACCATACGGCTCGGGTATGGGATGCGGGCAACGGCCAACTAATGGCCAAGCTCGAAGGCCATACGGACACTGTCATACAAGCGGCATTCTCGCCCGACGGCCAGCGCATTGTTACCGCCAGCGTGGACCATGCGGCGCGGGTGTGGAACGCGGCCACCGGCCAACCGCTGGCGAAGCTCGAAGGCCACGCGCAAGCCGTGGAGCACGCAGCGTTTTCGCCCGACGGCCAGCGCATCGTCACCGCCAGCTACGACCATACGGCGCGGGTGTGGAACGCGGGCAACTTCCAACTGCTGGCTAAACTGGAAGGCCACACCGGCAGCGTCTGGCACGCGGCGTTCTCGCCGGACGGCCGGCGCATCGTCACCGCCAGCGCGGACCATACGGCGCGAGTGTGGAACGCGGGCACCGGCCAACTGCTGGCCAACCTCGAAGGCCACGGGGACAGTGTTGGGCAGGCGGCGTTCTCGCCCGACGGCCAGCGCATCGTCAGCGCCAGTTGGGACCATACGGCACGGGTGTGGAATCTGGCCAGCGGGCGACTGCTGGCCAGGCTCGAAGGGTCACACGTCCATTGTTGAGCAGGCGGAGTTCTTGCCCGGCGGCCAGCGCATTCTCACCGCCAGCCTCGACAATACTGCGCGAGTGTGGAACGCGGCCGACGGCCGACTGCTGGCCACGCTGGCAGGCCACAAGGGAGTTGTCGGGCAGGCGGCGTTCTCGCGTGACGGCCAGCGCATCGTGACCGCCAGCTATGACCATACGGCGCGGGTATGGAACGCGGCCAACGGGCAACTGCTAGCCAAGCTGGAAGGCCACACGAACAATGTCCTACACGCGGCGTTCTCGCCTGACGGGCAACGCATCGTCACCGCCAGCGAGGACCATACGGCGCGCGTGTGGAACGCTTCCAACGGCCAACTGCTGGCCAAGCTGGAAGGCCACGCGGACCATGTCCGCCACGCGGCGTTCTCTCCCGACGGCCAGCGTATCGTCACCGCGAGTTGGGACTCCACGGCGCGGGTATGGAATGCGTCCACCGGCCAACTGCTGGCCAAGCTGGAAGGCCACGAGGATAGCGTCTGGCAAGCGGCGTTCTCGCCCGACGGCCAGCGCATCGTCACCGCCAGCGACGACAATACAGCGCGGGTGTGGAACGCTTCCAATGGCCAACCGCTGGCCAAGCTGGAAGGCCACGCGGGCCTGGTCCGGCAAGCCGCGTTCTCACCCGACGGCCAGCGCATCGTCACCGCCAGTTGGGACAACACGGCGCGAGTGTGGAACGCAGCTACTGGCCAACCACTGGCCAGGCTCGAAGGCCACAGGGACAATGTCATTCAGGCGGTGTTCTCGCCCGATGGCCAACGCATTGTGACCGCCAGTGCGGACCATACGGCGCGGGTGTGGAACGCATCCAACGGCCAGGCGGTAGCCAAGCTCGAAGGCCACTTGGACGGAGTTGAGGATGCGGCGTTCTCGCCCGACGGCCAGCGCATCGTCACGGCCAGCTACGACCATACGGCGCAGGTCTACCGTGTGGTCACGCTTGCCGACATTGCCGAGTTGCTCGGAAAGTAACCTGGTGAGATCTCGCGATCCAACGGGCCGCTGCCGTCCGCGTTGCAGAACGAGCCCTGAGAAAGGCTCGCCCAGAATCAGGAACTCCGGATTCTGCAGCAAATGCGGCGAGCAAAAGGATCGTGTTCCGCATGCCTTTCGAGTAGCCGGCCAGCAGCGAGTGGCGGTCGTCCCAGAGCCCCAACCAGCCGCAACAATTCCTCCATCTTCTGTTGGTTTTTCATTGACGACCAGCATCAGACAACCGATTGGGACTTGGAAGAATTCGGCCAAACGCTTGGCCTGAGCCTTACTGATCGACCTGGCATACCTTCAGGTGCAGCTTGAGATTGGCGGCCCCAGCATACCCGCATGGCCGCCCCACGCTGCCCCAACACAGACAAGTAGAGACAACCAACGAATGCGGGTCATGAAATGCTCTCGTTAATCCTTCGGACCGGCCTGTCCGGTGCTGCTAACAGCCGAGTCCAAGGCATCGATGCGGTCCTGATATTTCCGCGCCAACCTGCGATGCTTCGCTGGCCCCCAAATTGCAAATACTATCAGCAGGAACACCGCCCAAGACCAGATGACCGGCGGGATGAATGGTGAAACCTGAGCAAAGAACTGAGCGAGACCGAGGGCGACCAGGATGAGAGGCACGGTAAGCATCAGGAACCGCCGGGGGAGGCCGCGATGCCAGTTACGTTTCCGTTCCAGTTCGGCCCGATAGAAGCGCCAGCCATCGGTTTCGCCCAGGTCGGGCAAGGCTCGGGCTCGCTTTACCAGGGTGTCAATCACCAGATACCCAAAAACGAGGAGCGCCAGGCTTGACTCGAGACGGGTCAAGGTGTTGTGGAATAAGTAGATGAAGAACGCGTAGGATGGCACCGCAGATGAGAAGACAACACTCAATACGAGGTAGTCTCTACGCTGCTTTGCCTGCAGTTTCTTCGCCTCCGCACGAAGCTGATCGGTCGAGAACATCGGCTGGTCCATTCCGGCTTCCTTCCAGAGAATTTTCAGATCATCGGGCAACTCGTCACAGGGCATTTCGGCCTCCTCGATGAAATCGGCGGACCAGCACGTTCTTGATGCGGTGAATCTTGCTCCAGACATTCGCCGCGGAGAGGCCCGTGATCTCGGCAATCGATCCCCCGTCCAGATCTTCCAGATACGCCAGGATCACCTGGCGATCCAGCGGATCGAGCTGCTGGATCAGGGCGAACAATCGGCTCAGCGCCTGGGCGCGGCCGGCGGAAAGTTCAACGTCTTCGATACCCGATTGAGCCTCGGCTTCTTCCAAGGTCAGAAAGGTCCGTACGCTTTTGCCCTTGGTTTGGCGGAGGACGTGCGACGTCGCCACGTTATGCGCAACGCGGTAGATCCAGGTTCGAAGCGAACACCGCCCGCTGAACTTCGCAAAGCTGCGCCACAACGCCAGATGGATCTCCTGTGAGAGGTCCCGGCGCAGTTCCGGATCGGCTTCATAGGCATAAGCCAACCGGGCAAGAGGTGCGCCATACTCCTGCGCGACCCTCTGGTAGAGTTCGTCCTGACTTTCGATCTGGTCCACCTCTACTCCTAATTTGCTCCACATTCAGGTAGTCGGCGCCGCGCGGAATTCCTTGCAGATTTCCCTTGTGTGGCAGAATGGAATCCTGCGACGCATAGCGGCAAGCCGCAAACGGTGCAGGCGTTTATCCAGAGGTCGAAGCCGCGCGACCACAGCCGGCAGGCGGATTGCCAATCTGATTGCCAATCCGCCGCAGGTTACCAACCTGCGTAGATCAATCGATGCGCTAGACGGACTCGATCACTCCCCATACGGGCGTGTGGCCTGGCAGGGAGCGCGAGCGGCGAGGCCACGTTCAGCGCGTGGAGCTTGAAGAAATAGCGGCCCGTGGCCTAGTGATCGACCAGCATCAGACAAACAAGTCGATTGGGACTCGAAAGAATTCGGCCAAACGCTCATTCGGTGAGACACGGGGCAAGGGATAGTGCTGAGCTTCATAGTCTTCGATGCGCACGGTCAGCATCTCGGCGATGGTTTGTTCCTCAGGGGAGAGGTCGTCGCGCTCATCCAGTTCCAACAGCAGCCGCGTCAGGCGCGCATTCTCTCGTCGGAGCGAATGGGGCGCGGCAGAGCGCGGCGCCCACCAGAACGGGTGAAAAAGGCCTGCGCGCGGCGGCGATTTGATCATTGAGATGGAGCCCGCAAGGCGGGTAAGGCAGGCGAGGACGCCTACCCCACCCGGTTTGCATCCGCGCTGGGAACGTATCATAATACGTATCGGGATACAGAGTCGATGCCTACCTTCAGCGGATCCATCACCACTACGGGCAAGTCGGAGGCTATCCGTCTCGATAAGGCCTTGTTTCGTTTGCACCCGGAATTCCGGCAGAAAGCGAAAGTCCGAGCCCAGGTCATTTCTCCAGGTCATGCCCTCATTTCCATTGTGGATGAAGAGGCAGCGCCAGCCCAGGAGGAAGACCCCATCGTGACGGCATTCCTCGCGTTGGTTGAAAAGGATTTGAAAGAACGCGCGGGCCGGAAAACCCGAATGTCCAAGCGCTCGCTCACGCGCGCCGTTCGTCTGACCAAAGGTGTAAAGGTTTCCGACGACGAGACGCTTCCAGATCACGTCACCCTCTGATTGTATGTATTCCGGACCCTTCGCCGACCGGAACGGATGGAGCCTTTACGCACACGCAGCTTTTGGAGATGCGTTCGAAAAGTTGAGCGATGCTGTGGCAGAGCTGAAGAAACAGAATCCCCAGAATTATACGGCGCATCCCAAAGCCAAGCTTCTCCGGCGAATATTGGATCTGATTCTGGAAGAGGTGCCACGCGATCCGAACGCCGCCGAGTACCAGCTTGGCAACACACTGGGACCGGCCCACCGGCATTGGCGCCGGGCAAAGTTCCTGGGCCGCTTCCGCCTCTTTTACCGGTTCAGCACGGCGCACAAGGCGATCATCTACGCTTGGGTAAACGACGAAAGCTCGCTTCGTAAAGCTGGCTCTCACACGGACCCCTATTCGATCTTCAACCAGCGACTGCGCGCAGGCGATCCCCCCGATTCTTGGGATGAGTTGTTCCGGAAAGCGGAGACCGCCAGCGTCAGGCTAAGAAAGCAGTTGAAGTAGAGGACGGGTCCGTACAGCTACCCAAGCGGGTGTTTCGGACCGAACGTCCAGTCTATTTTGCCGCGACTGGTATCGTAGATGGGCAGTTCATGCTGCGCATTTCACTTATTCTCAATTGTGAACTTGGCTGTCGCCGCGAGCGACTTTGCTTCGTCGGCGGTTATCGTCCAGCCGGGCGGCCGTCTCTGGCCGGAGGGAGGTCTGCCGAGGCGAATATAGGCGATGTCGCCGGACTTCAGTTCGAGCGAGGAATCGGCCAGTCCGCAGTAATCGCCATTAGCGACGCAAACATGCGTCAGTCCGCCGCCAATCGGCAATATGCTGGAAACGCGTCCCTTCACGATGCGGTGGCTGTCTACATATTCAAACATCGGTATTCGGTTTAGCTCGCCCTGCGTGGCGGAAAACTCGCGCGGAGCTTCACCGCCGCCCGTGCCAGGTCCGCCGGTGATGTAGAGCGCGAAACGTCTTTCTCCACCAACGTCCACGAACGTCAGGGCATAATATATCGCGACAACAAAAGCTAAACCTGCGAAAGCCGACGCCAGACCGGATAAACCTTGTACGACATCGACCTTCCTGTTGTTTGTTGCCCAACAACTGAAACGACCTCGCCGACTATCAAGGTCGGCCGCTTCCCAAATTGAGGCAAAGTGGTCAATCGCGAAAGTGGACGCAAATATGGCCGCAAACAGAGCAAAACAAGCCAACGAGATTAGTAGGAATACCATAGCGCCTCCTCTCAACCGGCATTTCCATTTTAGACCCCGACATCCTGTTCAGCATGCGCCCGTTCGAGGGATGATTTGCCACGAATGCCGATTCCGGCACATCCAGCGGCCGGGCGCGCCAAGCCCGGATTCACCGGGAAATCGTCTTGCGGGTGGTGGGCAGGCTGGCGCCAACTGCGCCGTCGGAAATGTCCGAGTCGTCCATGGTCCCCCTGACCACCGCATTGCGGCTCAGGCCCTCGCTGCGAATCAGCTTTGCACTGCCAGCGCGATTGTCTTGCGGGTGCCCCGCCCGACGCGTGATGTTGCCCTTCCCCCTGCACATCAGCACAAACGAAACAGTGACCGCCGAACCCAAAGCCGTATGCCCGTTGATGGTGGCATTCAGCGAGGCCCTGTTCAAATCTGCCGAGAATATTGGCGACGAGCCGGCGCCCCGGGTAGGGGTGGGTGATCTCGTTTCGGTCTGAAGCCGCGCAATAGTACTGAAGCGCAGGCGAAACCGCCTGGGCCACCAAAGTGGATCGGGAACCAAAGCATGTAACCAAGAGGCGCCTGCGGTATTCTGTCAATGGCCGCGACCGATCCAAACCGATCCGGGACGCGGCAGCGGAGTGACGATGGTATTTGGCGGAGTTCTTCTCGCGGTTCTCTCGGGAATCTGCAACGGCCTGTTCACGGCGCCCATGAAACTGGCCACCTCCTGGAAATGGGAAAATATCTGGCTTGTATTCATCCTGGTAGCTTGCGTTCTGATGCCCGTGGCCATGGTGTTTGCCCTGGCTTCGGGCTCATCGGCGATTCTCGGCGCGGCGCCGCGGGAGGCGGTTACGGCCGCGCTGACGTTTGGCTTCACGTGGGGCTTCGGAGCCATTTGCTTCGGCCGCAGCGTCGATCGCCTGGGCGTCTCGATTGCCAATAGCCTGGTGATCGGGCTCAGCTCCGCGCTCGGTTCCCTGGTTCCGCTCGTCATGAAAGGTTCGTTCCGAGCCGGGCCCAAGGAACTGGTTCTGTTCGGCGGCGTCGGCGCATTCCTGGCCGGCGTGGCGCTCTGCGGCAAGGCCGGCCGCATCCGCGATGGCAGCGGTCCCGCCAAGCCTCCCCTGGCCGGCTACATTTTCGCCATTATCTCCGGCATCATCTCCGCCATCTTCAATATCGGCTACACTCTGGCGCTCCCCATTTCCGCCACCGGTGTGCAACTCGGATTTTCCCAGTTCGCGTCCACCAACTGTATCTGGCTGCTCATGCTGGGGGCGGGCGCCATCCCCAACGTGGTCTACTGTTATTCCCTGGCGAAGCAACACGGTTCGGGCAAACTGTTCTTTGGGTGCCGCTCGGCGCGCCCCTGGATCTTGAGCGCTGTAATGGGGTTGCTCTGGGGAGGCAGCATCTTTCTTTATGGCGCAGCGGTTCCCCGACTCGGCGCACTGGGACCTTCGGTAGGATGGCCGCTCAGCCTGGCAGTAGGCCTGCTGGTCGCCAACCTGATGGGTGTGTTGCTGGGTGAATGGAAGGGCGTGGCTTGGCGCGGGGTTACTATCATGCGATTGGGAATTGCCATGATTCTCTTCGCTATTGTTCTCTGTTCCCTCTCTGCGAGAATGGGCGCATGAATCTGCCGGAACGTTGTCGCAGCCTGCGCGGCAAACTCATCGTATCGTGCCAGTCCGACGCGGGCGATGCGTTTCACGACCCGCACCTGATGGCGCGCTTCGCCCTGGCCGCGGTGGCGGGCGGCGCCGCGGGGCTCCGCGCCAACGGCCCCGATGACATCCGCGCCATCCGGCAAGTGACGGCAGTTCCCATCATCGGCATCCAAAAATCAATCCACACAGATGGACACACGCTGATCACCGCTTCCTTCGAGTCCGCTGCTGCGCTGGTGGAAGCCGGCGCCGACATGATCGCGATCGATTGCACCGCCCGCGGGCAGCGGTACGGCGCATTCGACCGCGTCCGCCGCATCCGCGAAGAACTCGGCGTTCCCGCTCTAGCGGACATCGCCACCCTGGACGAGGCCCTGGCCGCCGCCGACGCGGGCGCCGCTATGGTGCTGTCCACTCTGCGCGGCTACACGTCGAATACCGAAGATGTCACGGCTTTCGATCCGCGTTTTGTCCAGGAGTTGGTGCGCCGGCTCCCCATCCCGGTCATCGCCGAAGGCCGCATCCTCTCTCCCGAGCAGGCTCGCGAGGCTATGGCGGCCGGGGCGTTCGCGATCGTGGTCGGCACGGCCATCACTCGCCCCAGAGAGATTACCCGATCCTTCGCCACCGCGGTGGAAAGGGAATTCCAGCGGCAAACTCGCGAGACGTACTTCGCCGGCGTCGATCTGGGCGGCACCAACACCAAATATGGGGTGGTCTCTTCCAGGGGGAAACTGGTCTTCGATTCGTTCGTTCCCACCCCCGCCGGCAGCGGCCGACAAGCGCTGCTCGAAGCTGTGAAGCAGGCCATCCGCGAGGCCAGGCAACGCGCGACGGAGTTGGGCATCGCGATCGCGGGCGCCGGAATCGCCACCGCGGGATGGGTGGACGCTCGCACCGGCCGGATCGCCTACGCCACCGAAAACCTCCCCGGATGGACCGGCACTCCCGTCGCCGCGGAGGTCTCCGCCGATTGCGGACTGCCGGTCACGGTGGAGAACGATGCCAACGCGCTGGCTGCTGCCGAGAAGCACTTCGGAGCCGGCCGTGAGTTGACCGACTTCGTCTGCATTACGCTGGGAACCGGTGTCGGCGCCGGCTGCTACGTAGGCGGCACGCTCCACCGGGGGGCACATTTCTTCGCCAACGCGCTGGGCCACACGATCCTCATCCCGGATGGAATTTCCTGCAATTGCGGGCAGAAAGGCTGTCTGGAAGTTTACTGCAACGCGGGCGCCCTGGTACGCTACGCGGGTGCGAAACACCCGTCCGCTGCGGACGTGATAGCCGCCGGGAACAGCGGCGATGCCAACGCTGCCGCCGCCATTCGCACCCTCGGCAATTACCTGGCCCGCGGCTGTGCCTCGCTGGTACAACTGCTCGATCCGCAGGCCATCATCCTCTCCGGCGGTGTCTCCATCGGCAATCCGCAATTGATCGCCGCGGTCCGCGAAGACCTGTCGCAGCTCGTCTCCATGTGGGACCAGCGCGGCCTGAGCGTCATGGCGTCCGAGCTAGGCTATTTCGGCGGCGTCCTGGGCGCCGCCGCACTGGCTTCCGACCAATATTTCTAACGTCGTGGCGCTGTCGGACCATCGAGGGCAATCGGCTAAAGCGTACCCTACCGCTGTTACCTTTGGTAACGCCCCATGTACTGCGCCTCGGCCAGCACGCGTCCTTTGAGCGCCCGGTCCAATTCCGGGCGTGTGACTCCCGCCTTGATTCCCAACGAGGCCACGTTCAGCGCGTGGAGCTTGAAGAAATAGCGATGCGGCCCGTGACCTTTTGGGGGGCAAGGTCCGCCATAACCCAACTTTCCGAAGTCGTTCTTCCCGCTGACGCCAACGCGGTCCGGCTCGTATCCTTGCGCCAGCACGTGCACCGAGGCGGAAAGGTCATAGAGCAGCCAGTGATTCCAGGTGCCGGCGGGCGCGTCCGGATCGTCCAGGATGAGCGCAAAACTTCGTGTGTCCGAAGGCTCGCCGGACCACTCCAGCGCCGGCGAAAGATTCGCCCCATCGCAAGTGTGAAGCCGCGGAATGCTGCCGCCCTCGGGAAAGGCGCCCACGATCAGTCGAAATGCCATACGTTCCTCCCAAACTTGCCGTACCACTCGTCGCGGATGATTCCATGATAGGCGCGATCAGAACCGCGCACTCCTCTCGACCCCTCGCGTCGCCACGAGTGGCGACGCGGCACGCAAGAGTGCGTGCGCCACCGCTACCTGTTCCCCGCGGCGATCACCGTTGTCGCGATGGCCAGCAGCGCGAGTCCCGTCCAGAGGCCCCGCTTCGCGGCCGGAGGCGCTCCCTTCCACTCACCGGTAAGGACGCCCGAGAGATTCGCCGTTATGATCATGAAGATCTGAAACAGCGCCCAGCCGACAGAGGTTCCGAGGGCGCCCAGATAGACGGAGCTGACGCCGTAAATGGCGACTGCGCCCATCCAGAAAACACCCATCAGGCAGCCGAACCAAACATCCGGGCGCCAGTTGGCGCGGAAGTGTTTCCAGGTGCCGTTGCGCGACAGCAGCCAGAACGAGTAGCCCGCATTCGGGATGAGTCCGCCCAACAGAGCGATCGGCCAGACGGCGTAGCCGGCCGACTGGGATGATGTGCCTCGCCGCACCGCCTCTTCCGCGATCCCTTGCCCGAACGCGAAGGCGTAGTTGAGCATCGGCGCCATCAGCCCGCACAGCACCGCCACCGCCAGTGCCGCCGTATAACTGCCGCCCGCCGCGCGTTCGCCGGAGCCTTCGCGGGCCTTGCCGGCGCGCGCCGAGACGGCAATGCCGAGCACCATGATGGCGACACCGGAGAGGATCAGCGCTCCTCGCCCGGTGCCGATCACTTCACGATTCTTCACGAACAGCGGGACCAGAGTGCCGAGCAGCGCCCCGAGACCGACGATGATGGCGTAGCCCAGCGCCATCCCCAACCGCGCGACGGAGAGGCCGAACAACACCTGCGCGATGCCCCAGCCGGCGCCGAACGCGAGGGGCGCGACGAATACCGGGGCGGGCAGCGCGGCGTACACCGCGCCCACATGATCCACCATGATGAACGCCAGAGTCCACGGCAGAATCACCAGCGAGACCAGACTGAATACCAGCCACGTGTTCTCAAACGGCCAGCGCTTGGCGAATTTCATCGGCAGCATGCAGTTGCCGGAGAGCAGACCGGCGGCCATTGTGAGCAGCAGGCCGAGCCAGAGATTCACCGCCATTTCTACTACTCTCCCTTCAGATCGCACGAGAGCCCGGGCGTTTCGGGTGTGCGATACACACCGCCTTCGACCGAGGCCGGATGCACGAGGTAGTCGCGCAAGTGTGGGATGTGCTCCAGAAAGACCGCTTCGTGGCCCATGGCGATGTGGTTGAACAGCACCAGGTGTTGATGGATCTGGCCCATGTCGCCCACGTGCGGCACCACCGGCAGACCGAATTGGCGCGCCATCAGGCTCACCGTGAGGAACTCCGCTACGCCCGCCAACCGCGTGCAGTCGGCTTGCACGAAATGGACGGCGCCGGCTTGCATGTAGTTCTTGAACAGCACGCGGTTGGGCACATGTTCGCCCAACGCCAGCCGGATGGGCGCGATGCTGGCGGCGAGGGTGCGATGCGCCTCGACATCGTCCGGGTGGGTGGGCTCTTCAATCCAGTACGGATCGAAGACGGCCAGCGCGTGGCACATGCGCTCCGCGTCGCGCAGGTTCCATTGCTGGTTGGCGTCGAACATGAGGCGGCAATCCGGCCCGGCGATCTCGCGCAGCATGGCGGCGCGGCGCAGGTCGCGCTCGCCGTCGCGCGAGCCCACTTTCAATTTGAACGCGCGGAAGCCGGCTGCCAGCGCGGCGCGCGCGTTTTCGCCAACCCGCTGGTCCTCATACTGAAACCAGCCCACCGAGGTGTCGTATCCGGGATATCCGGTGAGCAGAATGGCCTGGCGTGTCTTTCGATCGGCCAGGTGACGGGCGAGGATCGCGAGCGCGTCCTCCGCGCTGAGCACATCTTCTACGTAGCTGAGATCGAGCAGCGCGACCATCTGCGCCGGAGTGAGGTCGAGCAGGAGGCGCCAGAGCGGCGCGCCGCGAGCCTTGGCCCACAGGTCGAAGCAGGCGTTCACCAGCGAGGCAAGCGCCAGGTGGACCGCTCCTTTGTGCGGGCCGAGCCAGCGCAGGGCGGGATCGTCGGCGAGGCGCTTCGACACAGCCCCGAACTCCGCCATGAGGTCCTCGATCTCGCGGCCGACGAGCGTCGCAGCCAGTTGCTCGATGAGGTCGCACACCTGGCGGTTGCCGTTGCCCAGCGTCAGGGTGACGCCGCATCCCTCCAGCCCGCACTCAGTGCGAAGTTTCGTGACCGCGAATGCGTACTCGGCTCCCGAATGCACGGCGTCCGACCCGGCGCCGCCGCGCAAGGGGAAATGGCGATCCTGCGCTTCCACCCGTGTAATCGCCACGGATTTCATCGTCGATACCCTAGTTCCGCCCCGCCGCTGACCGGCAGGATGCACCCCGTGATGAAGCGCGCCCGGTCGGACAGCAGAAACACCGCGGCATCCCCGATGACGTCCCCGCGCGGGCAGTAGCCGAGCGCGTGAATCTGATCGAGATAGGCGTGGATACCGGCCGGATCGGGCTGCTCGGCGGCCCACTGCTCCAGCATGGGGGTCCACACTCCGGCCGGGCACACGGCATTGACGCGGATGCCGAAGGGAGCGTAGTCCAGTGCCATGGATTTGGTGAGCGCGATCATCGCGCCCTTGGTCGCGGTGTAGGCGGCGTGATTGGCTTGCCCGATCAACCCGACCATGCTGGCGGTGTTCAGGATGGCGCCCCGGCTCTGCTTGAGCGCGGGCAGGGCCGCACGCGTGGTCCAGAAGATGCTCTTCAGATTCACGGCCAACAGCCGGTCCCACTCGACTTCCGAAGTTTCGTCGAGCGGCTTGGACGGCGTGGAGATCCCGGCGTTGTTGTGAACGGCATCGATGCGGCCGAAGCGCGCCAGCGCCGCCGCTACCGCGCGCTCCACAGAAAGTCCATCGGCCACGTCGCACTCTACGGCCAAGGCGGTTGGCCCGAGGTCCGCCGCCGTCTGGCGCGCCCGATCGAGATCGAGATCGGCCACCACAACTGACGCACCTTCGCGGGCGCAGGCCAACGCGCATTCGCGGCCGATGCCGCTGGCCGCCCCGGTAAGGAACACGATACGGTGCTCAAGCAGCATGAGCGACACACTCCTCGATCCGCCGTTCGATCTCGACTAGAGCGTCGGGGATCGGCGTCTCTCCCGTCATGGCCGAGCGCACATTGCGCCACAGGATGTCCTCGATGCGCGGGTAGTAAGCCAGCTTTGGCGGGATGATGAGGTCGTGCTCGATGGCGCTGCCGAGCAAGGCGAGACGCTCCGCCTCGCCGCCCTGCGCCGCCTTCTGCTGTTCCTCCATCACGCTTCGCCGCACCGGCACGGAGCCCTGCGTTGCTTCCAGCGCCTGCTGCTCCGGAGCCGTCAGGAAACGTAGAAGTTCGCGCGCGTGTTCCTTCTCCGCGCCGCCGCGCGTGAGGGCAAAGGTGTGGGAACCGGCGTAGCAGCAGACACGCCCCGTGCGCCCGGCGGGCATGCGTGCCACGCGGAAGCGATCGCGCACCGCCGAAGACGGATCGCGGTACGAGCTGTAGTAGCCTGGCCAGTCGCAGACCATCGCCGCTTTCCCTTCGCGGAAGTACCGATGGACTTCGTCGTAGTGCCACTCAGCGACCGCCTTTGGCACGGCGCCGTTTGCATAGAGTTCGCGCAGCACCCCGAGCGCCCAGCGCCCGCCTTCGTTGTTGACCTCCGCCACCAGCGATGGCGGAAAGATGCGGGCGCCACCGGACTCGGCCAGTTCGAAGAAGGTTCCAAACAGGCCCGATTCCATGCCAGTGAACACGAACCCGTGCAGTTCGGGCGCCCGCGTGGTGCGCCGGGCCAGCGCGACCAGTTCGTCCCAGTTCGCGGGTGGCGTTCCGATCAGGTCGGTGCGGTAGTGGAGCAAACGCAAGTCGATATTGCGCGGGATGCCGTAGAGCTCTCCGCCGATTTCGGCCATGGCGAGAAGCGCCGGAAAGAAGTCGGACGTATCGAAGCCCTCGAGCGCCGCGAGAAACCGTTGTTGTGACGGCGCGTACTTGGTGTGGGTGCTCACCAGGTCGTAGGGCATCGGCTCGAGCGCGGCCAGGTGCGCGTTCAACTCCGGATGCGTGCCGGTGAATTCGACGGCAACGGTCACACCGGTGGCACGCTCGAAATGCGGGATGCGCGCGTACAGGCGGTCGTACATTCCGCCGGCGGTCAGCGCGACTTTCAGATGCGATTCCATGTCAGGATTTCCAGCGCCGCTTGGGGCACGCCGGTGGACCCCATATAAGTGTTCAGATGGGTTATAGCACGCGGTTGGCGTCCCAATCAAGCCGGAGATGCGCTTGACAGAGGGCGAGATATGCACCTACACTCAGGCTGAACCAGCGCTCGAGCCCGGTATTTCCGGTGTGATTCAACGTTGACGAGCGCTCGCGGGAGGTCGACCGATGACCCGACGAACTTTCTGCTCTCTTCCTCTGGCTGCCGCAGTCCCGCTGGCAGCGCAGAACGACAGTGCCGCGGCGGACCCCGGCGCCCCTAAAGCCGCGATCGAGCGCTGGAAGGACCTGCGCTTCGGCATGTTCATCCACTGGGGTCCGGTGAGCATCGTGGGCACCGAGATCAGCTGGTCGCGAGGCGCCGAACGCCGCGGCCTTAAGGGGACCGGCGAGGTCCCGGTGGAGGTCTACGACAACCTCTACCGCATGTTCAATCCGGTGAAGTTCGACCCTGACCAATGGGTGCAACTGGCCAAGGACTCGGGCATGAAGTACCTGATGTTCACCGCCAAGCACCACGACGGCTTCTGCGAATTCGATTCCAAGCTCACCGATTACAAGATCACCAGCGAGAAATCGCCGTACCGCAAGGACATCGTCCGCCCGCTCTCCGATGCTTGCCACCGCGCCGGGCTCGACTGGGGCGTCTACTATTCGCAGCCCGACTGGCATCATCCGGATTATCGCAACGGTGAGGCGCACGCCCGGTACATCGAATACCTGCACGGCCAGGTGCGCGAGTTGCTGACCAATTACGGTCCGACGAAGGAGTGGTTCTTCGACGGACTGGGCGGCAAGGCGGCGGATTGGGATGCGCCGCGGCTGCTGCGCATGATGCGCCAGATCGAGCCCGATCTGGTGATCAATAACCGGGCCGGGCTGCCCGCCGACCTCGACACGCCGGAGCAGCGCATCGGCACGTTCCAGAACACACGCCCCTGGGAGACCTGCGCCACCGTCGGCACGCAGTGGTCCTACAAGCCGGACGACGCGCTGCGCTCCATAGAAGAGTGCCTGCGCGGGCTGGTGTGCTGTGCCATCGGCGATGGCAACCTGCTCTTTAACGTGGGGCCGCGGCCCGACGGGCGGATTGAAGAATCGCATGCCGCCCGCCTGCGCGAAATGGGCGCGTTTATGAAGCAGTACGGCGAGAGCATCTATGCGACGCGCGGCGGTCCTTTCGTCGCGCCGGACGAGAAGAAGCGTCCGGCCGGTGCCCGCGGCTTCGCGCTGGCGGAGGGCAACTGGTGGGGCGGCAGCACGCACAACGGCAACACCATCTACCTGCACATTCTGCGCTGGCCGGCGGACACCATCAGCCTGCCCGCGATGCCGCGCAGGATCGTCAGCCACAGCCTTCTCAGCGGCGGCGATGCCACGGTCAAGCAGAGCGAAAGCGGCATGCAGGTGAGCGTTCCGGCAGCGCGCCGTCACGCCGTCGACACCATCGTGAAACTGGAGTTGGACGGACCGGCGAACACGCTTCCGGTCCTGCGCCAGGGGTGAAAGCTCACGACCATCGAAGGCTCTAAAATTAGGCGCGTCGCCTGGGGCGAGCGGTGGATACGGTGAAGAAAATCAGACTGCAGATCAAGTGATGCGATTCCTGATCATGCTGGAACAAACCGAGACGGGATTTGCGGTGCAGGCGCCCGACTTGGCGATCGCCACCTACGGAGAGAACGTCGAAGCCGCCAAGCGCGCGGCCGCTGAAGCGATCCGGATCAACCTCGAAGCCTATCGAGAAGCCGGACAACTGGCGCCTGAAGGGCAAAGCGTTTCAAACCACCTTGAGAATCCCGAATTTCGGGATTTGTTATTCGCGTACGTCGAGGTAGCCGAGCCTCAGGGGAGAATCGCCGCCTAGGTCAATCCCGCGCCATCGGCGATTGAGGCAGTTCTCGTCCATCCTTCCGCTACTTGGCAGTCTGGTTCTGGTGGGATGGTCGGCGACGGACAGTTTTCTGGATAGGTCGCATTCATCCAGAGGAGTGGACGCGGTTCAGATCAACGAGACGACAAAGCAGCCAGGGCCTAGTCTAGAGTGTCGTCTTGGTTCACAGGACCGGGAACGCGCTACACCGGGCTGCCCGTTGGTGCCTCTGGTATCGTCGGCGGTTGGCCCGGGTCCACACCGCGCTTCCTTGTAGTATGCACCGCTCCGAACACCGCCGCGAGCGCACTGATTGCCGATAGTATGACGAAGACGACGATGTCGAAAACGTGCCCCCACCCGCTCCAAACGGAACCGGACGCGAGGTGAAGTGCACATGCCGCACAGGCAATGGACAGCAACGCCCAGGACAACCACCAGGCGCGTCCCCAGCGCCGTTCCGGCACCAGGAGGACGCCGACGATCAACAAGAGTGCGACGAAGGGTGTCCAGCCCATGCGGCGCGCGCAGTTGTAACGCGACGGATCCGGCAATTTTCAGATACCAACGGGCGACCTCCACGTAGTTCCGCGGGACTCCTTGACCCCTCCGATACGCATCGCCGAGATACACCTCCGCCGCCAAATCCCCCTGTTCGGCGGCTTTGCGGTACCAGCGGGCCGCCTCGACCGAATCCTGCGGCACGCCTTCGCCGTGATCATACAGGTAACCAACGGTGCGCTGACCTGTTGTGTCACCCTGATCCGCGCACTTGCGGTACCAACGAAGAGATTCGGCAAAGTCTCGAGGCACTCCTTTGCCCTGGTAATAAAGCGACGCGAGTTCGCATTGAGCCCTCGGATAGCCCTGGTCGACGGCTTTCCGGTCCCAGCGGATCGCCTCGGCGAGATCCTGGGGCACTCCCTGGCCGTAGAGATAGCCGTAGCCCAGCGCGTATTGGGCTTTGGCGATCCCTTGCTCGGCGGATTTCCGAAACCAGCGGATGGCCTCAGCATAGTCTCGGGGCACGCCTCTGCCGTAGTAGTACGCGGAGCCAAGGTGGTATTGAGCGTCCATATCCCCGTGCTCGGCGCGTACGCGGTATTGCGTCGCAGATTCGGCGAGCTTCCGCTGCATCGCTTTTTCCTTGTATGCCGGCCAAAGGATTGGCGCGACGCTGATCACCGCCAAGCATAATACTGTGGCTGCGGTTTTCCGATGCGTCATCATTCCTGACAAGCCATGAGAGTCGCTCTACCGACAATTCTAAACCGCACCCAAGACCTTAAATAGTCTCAAAGGTTAGTCCTTGGCAACAATCGCTCGGTTGCGCGGAGAAAACGAAAAACAGGGAGCCACCAGGAGTGCCCGAAAAGCGTTACTGGAAATTCCACTACAGTCACTAGGTCGCAAACGCCCCTAGTCGCAGAAGTGGCATCTTGCGGTCTTCGAGCAGTTGGTCGGACATCCAGAGTTGTCCCGCTGGTGCCTTCTGGAAAGGGAAAAACGCCCGAGGCGGGATCGCGCGAAGCCGAGTTCACTTTGGCAACTGCGCCAGTTTAACGCCTATGTTCTGGTTCACCGTCTGGACGGTTTACAGACGGTAGCCGAGGTGGATTTCCGAGGATGTCCGCCGCGCGGGCTGGAAGCGCAGGACCGTCGCAGGCAGCTCATGACCGATATTCCGGTCGAGAATACCGTTGCCATCCACAATGCCGCGTGAGACTATGCGTGTTTGGCGGGTTCGGACGACCAGGGTCTTCGCCACCACCAGGCCAAAGGAGCTGTGCCATGCCGCTTTCCAGTCGCATCTCGCGCCGTGCATTCGTAGTAACCTCAACACTCGCCGCCGCGCGGGCTCAAGAACGGCGCACCGTCTTCGTGATTCCCAATTTCCACCCGGCCAGTTGCGGGTGGTTGACCAATTTCTCCAAGGAGCGCGTTTACTGCGCCAACAGCTATTTCGACCATCTCGACCGCGTCCGCGACGACCCGAACTACTCGTTCGTGCTCTCCGAGTGCAACAACCTGATCGCCATGATGAACTTCAAGCCGGAGCGCACCGGCGAATTGAAGGCAGCCATCCGCGCCGGGCGAGTGGAACTGGTGAACGCGTTCTTTCTGGAATCCACCGTCAATCTTTCGGGTGGCGAGGCCCTGGTTCGGCTTGGCATCGAGGGGTTGCGCTGGCAGCAGGAAGTGTTCGGCGTGCGGCCGAGATTCGCCTGGTGCATCGACGTCTGCGGCACACATCCGCAGATGGCGCAGATCGCCGCGGGGCTGGGCCTGGAGGCACTGGTCTACACGCGCGGCAACACCACGGGATCGGCGATTCACTGGATGGACGCGCCGGACGGCACGCGCATCCTCGCCATCGCCCCGGGCCACTACTCGGATCTCGGCAACATCTTCGCCGCGACCGGCCCCATGACTGCCGCGCAGATCGCCGCGTTGCAGCAACAAATCGAAGAACGGACGAAGATCACGCCGGCCGGGGCTCCGGTGCTGGCGTTCGGCGGTAATGGCGACTACAACCTGGCGCCGAAGCGCGGCGATTCCCCCTCCGCCTTCCTCAAGGAGTGGAAAGAGATCGACCCGGCGACGGAGGTCCGGTTCACGACGCTCGCGAAGTACCTGGACGAGGTGGCGCCGAAACTCAAGGCGGGCGGGATGAAGATTCCCGTGATGCGCGGAGGAACCAGCTACTTCTTCCACTCGTTCTGGATTGAGTGTCCGAAGGTGAAGACGGCGTACCGGCGGTGCGAGCACGGGTTGCAGGCGGCCGAAATGCTGGCGGCGGCGGCGAGCCTGAAGACCAATCACGTCTATCCGGCGGAGCCCTTGTACCACTCGTGGCTGCAGATGTTTCTCAACATGGATCGCAACACGCTGTGGGGCGCGGCGGGCGGCATGGTTTTCGAGAATGAAAAGTCGTGGGATGTCGCGGACCGCTTCCGGCACGTGGAGGCCACTTCGCGTACCGTGCTGCAACAGGCGGGCGGAGCGCTTGCCGGAAAAACGGCCGGCGTGACGCTGTTCAATCCGCTGAACTGGCGGCGGCAGGATCCTGTGGTGCTCCCCGCTTCCGATGTGCCGGCGGGGCTCGCAGCCGAAGCTCTGGCGGAGGATTCGGCGCTCTGCCGGCCCTCGCTCGAGGCGGTGTCGCTGACTCCCGGACGCAGGACCACGGTGAAGCCGGAGGCGCCCCGCGCGATCACTCTGCCGGAGCGGATCGAGAACCGGTTCTATTCGGCCAGGATCGACGCCGCCAATGGTGCGTTGATCAGTCTCCAGTTGAAGCCCTCGGGTCGGGAGACTCTCGGTGGTGCGGGAAACGTGCTGATCGCGGAACGCCCGAAGACGCAGCAGGCGGATCCGGGCGACCACATGCTGTTCCGCGAAGAGCGCAACCGGCTGGGCGCGTCGTCGGATGGGCCGGCGCGGATTTCGGCAACGCGCGGGCCGCTCGCGACCACGGTCACGTGCGAGGGGACGTTCTTCGGCGGCGGGGCGTGCCGGCGGATCATCCGTTTCTACCACGACTCCCCTCGCATCGATTTCGACACGACCCTGAACGACATTCCGGACCGCACGGTGGTAGTGGCCGAGTTCCCGCTGGCGCAAGAGGTGACGGAGTTGCGGCGCGCCGTTCCATATGGTTTCACGCACGGCGCCTGGCCCGAGCCGACCGAAACGCTGCCCGGTTGGAGCAAGGGAATCGCGCCCGCCGTGCGCTGGTCGCACTATAAGCTGCGCGGCGGCGGCGGGTTCGCCATCCTCGATCGCGGGTTGAGCGGCCGGGAGTTGACCGGCAGGACCCCGGTGATCTTCCTGCTAAACACAACCAACAAGTATTACGGCTACCCGAACCCATGGCTTTCGGGCGAAGGGCGGCATGTCCTGGAGTACGCCATCGTGGCGCATGACGGCGAGTGGGAAGCGGCGGGGATTCCGCAAATGGCGTGGGAGTACAACTGCCCTCCGTACGTGGTGGAAGGCGCCGGGGCCAAGCCGGTCTCGTTTCTGGAGACGAGCGGAAATGTGATTGTCGAGGCCATGCGCCGCGACCGCGAATATCTGGAGGTGCGGCTGGCGGAGTGCTTCGGCCAGGCGGGCACGGCGCACGTTACCATGGCGCTGCCGCACCACGGCGCGGCTCTCACGAACCTGACCGGCGCCGAGCCGAAGCCCCTGGCGGGCGGGCCGCGCTACGAATTCCCGGTCCGGGCGCAGCAGATCGTAACGCTGCGCTTCCGCACGGACGGCAACGTGCCGGCGCCGAAGCCGCTGCTCGACTGGGAGCCCCTGGCGCCGCCGGCCAAGCGCGCGATGCTAAAAGAGTATTCGAGCGAGAAGGGCCACCCGCCCCGCGGAATCTGAGAGAGGAGTTCTTCGCTCTGGCGCGGAATCTGGTACCGGGCCGGAGAGCATAGCCCATGAGGTCGCCAAACTGCCTGCGCAAACTGGACCGCATGCTGCGCGCCTTGCGCCACGAGGCGCCGGACCGGGTCCCGATCAGCGACTTCTTCTGGGGCAGTTTCCTCAAGCGCTGG
>Ga0209067_10000684_pt1 | contig 21291 bp, 14 predicted proteins | sample ColStrG_CSR_2013_FD_187199 | JGI IMG/M metagenome (GOLD analysis project Ga0209067, IMG submission 187199) | Freshwater sediment microbial communities in response to fracking from Pennsylvania, USA - Cold Stream Run_MetaG_CSR_2013 (SPAdes)... | ecosystem: Environmental > Aquatic > Freshwater >...
AGGGGGCCAGGGTGACGAAATTTTCGTTTTCGCCGACTACGCGGGTGCCTCCGTCCATTTCCTGGCGGATGATGTCGCAGAAGACGCAGCGCTCTTTGTACAGGAAATACTGCTTGGCGCCTTCGAGTTCCTGGGTGACGTTGATGGGAAGAATCGGGAGTGCGATCAACTGGGAGTGCGCGTGTTCTAGCGACGCTCCGGCGGCCTCTCCGTGATTCTTGAAGAGCAGAATGTATTTGAAGCGGCGGTCTTTCTTTAGATCCAGGATGCGGTCGCGGAAAGTCCAGAGGACATCTTCGATGCGCTTGGGCGGCAGGCTGGCCAGGCTGGCGGTGTGGTCGGGGGTCTCGATGATGACTTCGTGAGCGCCGATGCCGTTCATGCGATCGAACATGCCTTCGGCCTGGCGGTTTAGAGTACCTTCGATGCCTAACGCGGGAAATTTGTTGGGCACTACGCGGACGGTCCATCCGGGAGTGTCGCGCTGCGGGGCCGGGCCGCCGTTCGGGTTGGGGCGGTAGGCCTGTATCTCCGGTGGCGTCTTGCTCTCGTTGCCGTAGCAGAAGGGGCAGAAGCCGCCCTTGATTTTCATGTTTTCGCGGACGAAGTCGGTGGGGCGCTTGGCGCGGTCGGTAGAGATGATGACCCAGCGGCCAACGATAGGATCTTTTCTAAGCTCGGGCACCTACAGAATCCTTTCAATGCGTAACAAAACCGTTATTCTACGCCAAGGAGGCGTTGCGAAACACTTCAATTTGCGGGCGGGGGTTCGGACGCCCATAGTATACGCTCACGACATCGAACCTCCACTGGCACGATGGTGGCAGTCGGCGCAGGTACTCCCGTGCCACCTGAGCGATTTCGCGGCGCTTGTAGCGGTCGACCGCGGCCTCGGGAGGTTTGACGTCAGCCGTCTTGCGGGTCTTCACTTCGATGAAACAGAGCACATCGTGATCCCAGGCGATCAGATCGATTTCCCCATGGCAGCGTGGCGAGCGGAAGTTACGGGCCACGATTGTATAGCCGAGTTTTCTTAGGTGGAAGTAGGCATCTTCTTCGCCTTGGATGCCCACGCGCAGGTGTTCCGGCCGGCCGTCGGTGGGGAGCAGATGATCGGCACTCCAATCCAGGCTGCGGATGATCGCTCGCGTGACGCTGGCTGCCACCGGCAACATAGGCAAAATCTTCAACCACTAAGGGCACGAAGGTACACGCAGGACATCCAGCGCGGAGACCTTGGCTCCGCGCTGAATCGCTACGAAATTGAACGTATAACGGAAGCGGGCGAATAGAATGTGATTGGGCGCACAGGGCGGGAAATTACCTGGCTCCATATCCCGATCCGGGAACGACATTTGAGATGAGGACGATCCGGCCATGAAATTGGATGATTCCCTGCTGAGAAAGCTGCCTAAGGTTTTGTTGCACGAGCATCTGGACGGAGTTTTGCGGCCGCAGACCGTGATCGACCTGGCTCGCGCCGAGGGCTATCCAGATCTGCCTACGACCGATGCGGAGGGGCTGGCGCAGTGGTTCCATCAGGGGGCGAACCAGGGGAGCCTGGCCAAATATCTGGAGGGGTTCCGCCACACGATCGCGGTGATGCAGACGGAGGAGGCTCTGGAACGGGTGGCGTACGAACAGGCCGAGGATCTTAGCCGGGATGGGGTGGTCTATTACGAGACCCGGTTTGCGCCGATTTTTCACACGGCCAAGGGACTCACGCACCAGCAGGTCGTTTCGGCGGTGCTGAAGGGGATGGCGCGGGGGCGGCAGGATTTCGGCGTGCGGTCGGGGCTGATCATTTGCGCGATGCGGAATATGAATGTTTCGCTCGAGATGGCGGAGCTGGCGGTGGACTTCCGGGCGCGGGGAGTAGTGGCCTTCGACCTGGCGGGCGAGGAGGGCGGGTATCCGCCGAAGAAGCACGTGGACGCGTTTCACTACATTCAGCGGGAGAATTTCAACATCACGGTGCACGCGGGCGAAGGGTACGGGAAGGAATCGATCTGGCAGGCGATTCAGTACTGCGGGGCGCATCGCATTGGGCATGGCACGCGGTTGATCGAGGACATCACCGTGGTCGATGGCAAGGTGGTAAAGCTGGGGGATCTGGCCCAGTATGTTCTGGACAAGCGGATCCCGCTGGAGATTTGTTTGCTCAGCAATGTGCATACTGGCGCGACGCCGAGCCTGGAGAACCATCCGTTCAAGATTCTTTATCAGGAGAAGTTTCGGGTTACGCTCAACACCGACAACCGGCTGATGAGCAATACCAGCATGACGCGGGAATTCGCAGCGGCGGCGGAGACGTTTGGGCTTACGGTGGATGACTTCGAGAAGATCACGATCAATGCGATGAAAAGCGCATTTCTGCCGTATGCGGAGCGCATTGAGCTTATTTATAAGACGCTGAAGCCAGGTTATGCGCGGGTGCGAGGCGAGAGAACCTAGTAACTGGGTAACCGTTCAGGGTTGACTTGAGCCGGCTTTCGGCTGTTGTTGCTGAACAGACGCCCACTTTGCGTGTTCCTGCGAAACGAGCGACTCGATCCTCTCGGCCAGCAGCGCGTGGGAGTCCGGTGTGCCGGCGTAGGGCGCTGCTTTTCCTAAATACACGTATTTCTCATGCTTCAGAGACTCGCAGGTTGATCGGTAGGCAATCCAATTCTGCTGATATTGGTTGAGCTGTAACATCCCTTCCAGCACGGTAATGAGAGCCCCGAGTCCGCCGATAACGTACGTTACACGCGGAAAAGTGAAGGCCGAGAGAAACGGGATTAGTGCGGCGGCAGAAATCTCAGCCATTTTTATGCGTTTGAAGTAGCGTTGGTTGATCAGACTCTTGCGGTCATACCAGGCAATCTGGTCTTCCAGCCGCTCCATGATCGGATCTTTCTCGACCGAGTTCTGGGCAGGCGTGTTCATGGCTTGCCGATTTTACGCGCGCCTAGGTCTGTAGCCAACATTTATTCGCAAAATCGCAGGCCGTACGAAACTACCGGTCACGCACGGCGATTAGGGTTACACTTGCATCTTTTGTGGCAGGAATGGGCACGTGTCCTAACTACCTCGCACGGCCTGATTGCGCGCGCCGGAAAGGGGACGACAATGAAGCTGCTGACGAAGTTCAATCTGATTCTGTTCGTTCTGTTTGGGATCGGCGGATCGGTTATCTCCCTCGTTGCGTATCACTTTCTGATCGACAACGCGCGGCGCGAGGTGCTGCAGGAAGCGGAGTTGATGATGGCGAGTGCGATGTCGGTGCGCGACTACACTTCTGCCGACCTGAAGGCTCTGCTCGAACAGAATCCGGAGCACAAGAAGAGATTTCTGCCCGAGACCGTGCCCGCATTCGGCGCGATCAACACCTTCAACCGGCTGAGGAAACAATATCCTGACTACTCTTACCGGGAGGCAACGCTGAACCCTACCAATCCGGAGGATCGCGCCGCGGATTGGGAGTCCGACGTGATTATGGATCTGCGGAACCATGCCGGGGAAAAAATAGTCACGGGAGAGCGCGAGGCGTCGACGGGGACTTCGCTGTACCTGGCCTCTCCGCTCACGGCGGATTTGACGTGCATGGAGTGTCATAGCCAGCCCTCCGTGGCCCCGGCGGCAATGATCGCGAGGTACGGTTCGAACAACGGCTTTGACTGGAAGCCGGGGTCTATCGTGGGAGCGCAGATCGTTTCGATTCCGATGTCGGTACCCGTCCGCAGCGCGAAGAAGGCGTTCCACCTGCTGCTGCTCTACCTCGTCATCGGCCTGGTGGCGACGATTGCTGCTCTCGATGCCGGACTTTTCTTTATCGTGATTCGACCGTTGCGGCTGGTTTCAGCGGCCGCTGACCGCGCCAGCAAGGGCGAGGTCGATCCGGCGCCGATTCCGGTGCGAGGGAATGATGAAATTGCGGGCATGACGACGTCGTTCAACCGCATGCAGGTAAGCCTGGCGAAGGCGCTGAAGCTCCTGGGATGAACTCGGCGTGTAGGGCATTCACGGGTTCACAAGAGAGAAGTCGACCGTGACTTGCGTCTCAACGGCGACGGGCTCGCCATTGACTTTGTAAGGTTTATAGCGCCATTGCTTCACCGCATCGATGGCGGCCGGAACCAGCATGGGATGTCCGCTCACCAGTTCGAGATTTTCGATCGTTCCCTCTTTAGAAATGTCGGCCTGGAGAACAACCGCGCCTTGAATCCGCGCTTGCCGCGCAAGCGGCGGGTAGACAGGAACTACTTTTCTGATAAGCAGCCCCCCCGACACTCCCGCTGGCACCCGCACTCGCAGAGGAGGTTGCTTCGGTGTTGCGGCAACTGCGTCCGTTGCGGAAGATTCTGAATTCTTGATGGCATCCAGCACGGGCGGCGGCTTTGGGCTGGTTCCGGCAACCGGTGCTTCGACAGGCTGCTTGCCCGGTGCGGATTCCGTCGTGTTCGGCTGTTGTTGGGAGGTCTTCTGGTTTCCGGGAGGAGTCGTTCTGTTGCCTGACAGAAAAACTCTGCCCATCACGAGGAGCAACAGGAGTCCAGCGCCGACAACGATGAGAAGCACATTCTTCCGGCTGACGGGTCGTGCCACGCCGGCAGTCGCAACCGTAACTGAATCGCTGGCGTCGGCGACGGGCATCGGTACACGAATTTGGGACGACCTAGATGGCTCTGTAACAGCGCGCTTTGACGCACTGAATGTGGTTGCAAGCGTCCTGGGCGAGGCGAAGGTGTGAAGGAATTTTTCGCGTCCCTGCGGCGAGTCGATCTCTTCGGCAACTTTTCTACAAAGATCTTCGGCGCTCGTACATTCATGAGCGGCGCGCTTCACCACAACTTCGGCAATCGGTCCGATATGCAGCGCCAGTTCGCGGGTGATTCTTTGCACGGCGGCGGGATCAATCAGCGCCGCGGTTGAGTCTTCTGATCCAGGAACTGCGGAGGCTTCATGAAGCGAGCCGTGTGTTTGGATTGGGCGTGCCCCCGAAATAGGCCTGACCGCTTGAACCTCGCCGGGAGCTCCTACCAGGCGGCGGAGCGGGTCGAGCAGCAACTGAATGTCCGACCGCCAGCGGGCGTGGGTCAGTTCCACGCAGTTACGGAAAGCAAGGTCTTTCAGGCAGTCCGGAAGTTGGTCGGCATGGGGCATCTGGGCGCCACGTACCAGAACCGGAATCACAGGGATGTCGCGTGTCAACGCCGAGGCGACTTCTATGCGGACGAAATCCTGGGGATCGTCGAGGCGGCGGGTTCCGTGCTCATCCGTGGCTGTGGCCCAGGCGGGGCCCATCACCACCAGCAGCACGCCGCACTTGGCGATGCCCTCCTCGATCGCCTTGCGGAAGTCGCGTCCGACTTCGATTCCGGCGACATCCATGAAGACCTTGTCGTCGCCGAACTGCATGACCAGGTCATCGAACAGGCGACCGGCTTCGCCTTGCGAGTCACTCCGTCGATAGCTGACGAAGATAGCGCCCAAATTGAACTCCGATGTGTAACTAAGATGCCGGGTCTTTTTAGGCCGGTTCATAGGCAAAAACTGGCCCAGCGGAAATCAGTTTACTCTCACGGAGGCGCCACAGCTTACCTAATTGGCACTGGGAGTAAGGCTGAGACTTACTCGACCGCAGAGAACAGGTAGGCCGCACAAAGTGCGGCCTAGTCGTCGCAGATTCGGTTATAGCTTGGTCGTTACTGTGCCGGCTCCAGGGTCTTCACGAGCCACGGGATTATGACCTGTTTGAAGATTTTCGGGTCAGGCCAGACGCCGACCTGCCGGCCTAAGTGACCGCCTGAGGGATTGATCCAGGCTTCCTTGGGGACGTCGCCTTTGTTGAGCAGGAGATACTCGTCGTCGATGGGCACTTGGGTGTCGAGGACGCCTGCGATGACTAGCATTGGCGCCATCGGCTTGCCGAGCAGGCCCTGATGGACGAGCGATATCTTGGGCAGGAATTCTCCCATCTCGTCGATGGTGTGCACGCCTTCGAGAATATTCATGAGGGCGGGGACCTGGTCGAAGAGGTACTCACGATTACCGAGCAGATTGTTCATCAGAAATTCTTTTTGGAAGAAATGGTCGACCGGCGGCGATTGCGCGCTGCAGCCGCGCAGGCGGGCGCGCTCGACGATCGCCATCTTCGTCGCCCAATAAGCCCCCCAGCTTACGCCGTGAATGGCGATGCGGGTCTTGTCGATCTCGGGGCGCGACTGCGCGTAGTCGATGACTTTTGAGAGCATGCGGTCGGCGGTTTCGCTGACCTTGATGGGATTCTGCCCAGTACCGGGGCCGTCGACAGCGAGAACTCCGATGCCGAAGGGAAGAATCGCGCCGAAGCTCTCCGTCAGATCTTCTTTGCGGCTGTCGAGGCCGTTGACCGCGATGACCAGCGGGACGGGGCCTTTGGAATTTTTCGGCAGGCGGAGATAACCGATGATCTCTTTGCCCTCGAACGGGATGTGCACGACTTCGAGCGGCGGATCGAAGAACTTGGCGTGATCGAGGAACGCTTCGAGAGCTTTTTCGTACGAGCGCTGTTTGCCGGGCGAGGCGGGAATTGGCCAGCGTCCGAAGGAGTAGAGGCGCCAGGCGCGGATGTAGTCGGCGTTGGCTTTCGTGGGATCCGATTTTTCGAGCGACTTCGCTTCGTTGAAGTACTTGTCGGCGACGCGCATGAATCCGGCAGCCCATTCGTCTTTGTCGGGGGTGTGAATGGTTTCGAAGGCTTCTTTGACGTCGTTGGGATCGAGGCCGATCAGCGGATACTGGCCGACTTCGGCGCGGTGCACGGCTTCGGTTTTGATTTCGTCGATGGTGCGCTCGCGGCGCTCCTGCGAGAGAGCGGCGACAGAAAGCAGCAGAGAACCTGTCAGCAGTACGAAGAGGATAGATTGCGTTCGATTGTTCATAGTCCCTGGTCCCATTTTTCAGACTCGCCATAGGAGCGAGCGGAGTTCATAAATAAGGGCCGGACGGAAATGAGTCCGGCCCGAAGGTCACACTTATTCGTCGAACTAGAAAACGAACTTTGCTCCGATCTGAATGGAGCGCGGTCCGCCGGAACCGACGGCAGGATTCGCCGCCGCGATGTCCGGCGTGGCGCAACCGCAGCCGAACGGACGCACCGAGGGATCGTTCAGACCGAAACCGTTTTGTCCGCCGTACGGATTGGCGAAGTTGGGGTGGTTGAGAATGTTGAAGAACTCGGCGCGGAGCTGAAGCCGCATCGAGTCTCCGAAATGGAAGTTCTTAGCGATCGAGAAGTCGAAATTCTTGAAGCCGGTGTCCTGGAACATGTTCCTTCCCATGTTGCCGAACTGACCCAGTGGCGGGGGAAGCATGATGGAACTGCCATTGGCATAGCAGCCATAATAAGCGAGCGACTCGGTGGCTGCGCCGGGGCTGCCGCCGTCCAGGGCGAGGGCTTTGGCGTTGCAGGCCGAGTTGTTACTCGGGGTGGCCGGATTATCATTGCCGCCGAAGTAAGTAATTCCATTTCCACCGCGGGTTGATTTGAAGTCCGAAGTCTTGCCGTAAAAGCTCCAGCGAATTGGAGTGTTGGCTGGGGGACTGACGGGCAAAGCACCAATTCCGGCGGCGTCCGTTCCCTCATCCATTGGGCCCCAGTACTGCGGACTCTCGAGAGTTGTGATCGAGTTGATCTCCCAGCCTTCGAGCATCTGACCGTAGCCTTTGCGGCCCGGGATGGCGTAGGTGAGGGAAAGGGTCAGGCGGTGACGGATGTCGAAATCGCTGTTGGCGTATTCGGCCTTGGTGTTGTAAGCGTTCTGTGGCAGGCCTGATCCATAGCCGAAGTCCCAGTTGGCGCCCACGTCATCGGATGCGTGCGAATAGGTGTAGCCCGCGACCATGCTCAGGCCATGGTAGTTGCGCGCGTTCAGTGTGACTTGCAGACCGTTGTAGTTAGACCGGTAGATGTTGCCCATCTGGAAAATGTTCGCGAGGTAACCGAACTTTGTGGCGAAGGGCCCATTCTCCGCGCCAGGCTGACAGTTTGGATCGGCACTGCCTCCGGTGTTGTTGTAGTTTCCAGTGACCGGGACCAGGTGCGTGGTGCACTCGATGATGCTTGCCGCTGGCCAGCCTGATCCCACGGGCGGCTGGTTGATGTCGCGAATGCCGGTCAGGTTTGAGCCGTGATTGCCTACGTACGCGGCCTCCAACGACAAGTTCTGCGTAAAGGCATGCTGCAGGTTCAGGGTCCAGTTCCAAACGTACGGAGTGGTGAGATTGCGGTCGACCGTCATGATGGGGCAGGGACTGTTGAAGCAATTGACGGTAGTGGCGTTTGCGCCGTAGAGCGGCAAGGTCGGGGAATCCCAGATCTGTGGATTCGCAATATATTTCGTGGTGACGTTTCCGGTGGTAATGGTGCCGCCGGAGGTATTACCCAAGGCGTCGATTGGGGCTCCCGTGGGGACGCTGCCCGGGCCGAAGGCGTTGTTGAAGGCGACGAAGGACTGCCAGTTCACAGTTTCGTAAACCAGTCCGCCGCCGCCGCGGAGAACGGTGCGGCCATTCCCGAGGACATCCCAGGCGAAGCCCAGTCGAGGTCCGAAGTTCTTATGGTCGGGATTCCAGAGGCTGCTGATCTGATGGCCGACCTGTACCAGACCGACGTTGGGATCGAAGTTGCCGAGCAGGTTGTTCTTTTCCTGAGGAACAGAACTGTATTCATAGCGGACGCCGGCGTTGATGGTCAAATTCTTGGTGACGCGCCAGTCGTCCTGAACAAAGAAACTGAAAGCGTAGTTGTGCAGGTGGAGTGTAGGATTGCCGACTTCGACCGATGACTTCAAAGGCAGACCGGCAAGGAAATCCTCAAGCGGCGTGGAGCCGGCTCCGGCGCCGAGCGCCTGACCGCCGATGAAAGTAATGCTGCCGCGGGCGTTGCCGTAGGCCGCATTGGTGACCCGGTCGTAATGGAACTCACCGCCGAACTTGATGGCGTGCTTGCCGGCGCTATAGGAGATCTGATCCACAAATTGGGTGATCGAATCGGGTCCCTGGAACTTGGGCCACTTGAAGCCGCCCAGGCCGGGGAAGAAGTATCCGCCGAAGCCGATGCGCGGCAGGCCGCCGGTGAAAGGCCCGCTCACGCCGGTATTCAAACCATAGCTGGAGGCGGTGGCATTGAGGTCGCCTGGCAAAGTGGGCTGATAGAGGCGGTTATAGCCGGCGCGAAAATCGTTGACCCAGCGAGCGTTTGGAGTCCAGACCCAGTTGCCGCCCAGGACTTGCGCCCGGGTGTGAATGTTGGAGAGCCACTTTTGTTGCAGTTCGGGAAAATCTTCGACGGTTCCGGAGTTGTTGCCGAAGAAATATTCGCCGTTGATGCTGTGATGATCGCTGAGCCGGTCGTCAATCTTGGCGATGAAGTTATCGACGTGAACAACGTTATTGAAACCGTTGGTGATGTTGATGCTGGGGGCGTTGTTGAGGGGAAATCCGGAACCATTGCAGGTGACGGTGCCGCCGGAAAGTGCGCAGCCCGCGATTTTCAAACTGGCCGCGTCAATGGGAACGCCGGCGGCTTGAAGTTCGGCGACCGCATCGGGAATGCTGTCTGCACAATCACCTGTGCTGGTGGAGAGCACACAGCTGCCGTTCAACGGCATCGAGACCATCGATGGACTGGTCACGCCGCCGTAGGAGTTGCCCACGTTGTAGCGCTGGCCTTCGTAAGCGCCGAAGAAGAACGCTTTGTCTTTGACGATGGGGCCACCGATGCTGGCGCCGAACTGTTCCAGGGTGCGGGTCAGCTTCGGATTCGGCGAAGTATTGAAGAAGTTTCTCGCGTCGAGTGCGCCGTCGCGGCCGAAGCCGAAGGCCGTGCCGTGAACCGCGTTGGTGCCTGACTTCAAACCCACGTTCACCACCGCTCCGGGCTTCCATCCGTATTCGGCGGGGGCATTCTGCTGGATGTTGAACTCCTGAATCGCGTCGATGGGAAGAATGGTGGCGGAATCGCCGGCGATGCCGGCGCCGTTGACGATGGCCTGTCCGGAGTAGGGCTCGCTGTTGAAGAGGCCTTCGATGAAGTAGGCGTTGTCTTCGGCGCGGAGACCATTGGAACTGGTGGTGGAGAATCCGCCGCCGGGATAGCGCACGACGCCGGGGCGAAGCTGCAGCAGGTTCTCGTAGTTTCGGCCGTTCAGCGGGAGATCGTTGATTTCCTTGTTACTCAGCGTGCCGCCGAGTGTGGCCGAGGTGGAGTTGACGAGGGGAACCTCCTCGGTGATGGTCATCACCTCGGTGACTTGGCCGGGATGCAGCGAGAAATCGGCGCGGACATCAGTGGCCACTTCGATCTGAATGTTGGGCCGCTCGATACTCTTGAAGCCCTTGGCTTCGACCCGAACTTTGTAGTCGCCGGGCTGAAGGTCGGCGGCGAGAAAGTCCCCAGATGCATCGCTGACCAAAGTGCGAGAAGTGCCGCGCTGCATATCGGTGACGGTCACGCTGGCGCCGGCGACAGCGGCTCCACTTTGATCGGTGATGGTGCCGAGGATGCGTCCGGCGGTCGACTGCGCGGCCGCCGCGTGGGAAAAGAGAAGCGCTACGAGAAGTGCGAGAGCGAGACGAGTCGCGGCCATCCGGCCGCTATACGTGGCGGCGATGACCCTGCGGGTTAGCATAGAACCCCTCCGTTGAATTCCGGTCCGACAGCCATACCATTACTGAGGAAACAGTGTCAAGCAAAATAACCCTGTGGGCGCAGTTTGGTGTCGGGCCGAGAAGCTTATCGCGAAGGAGGGAAGATGAAAAGCTATTTGAAAGGCACCTCTTTGTTCGGATTTTGTAATTTTGGGGTGGGAGCTTGCACAGGGCCGCGGGATATGCTAGCTTGGTTCTGGTTATACCATCATACCGCAATACCATCACAGTGCCGCCTACCGAACAAACCCGCACCGACGCAGTGGACATGGGGTATAGTAGCCAGACCAAATTCGACGTGTCGGCTGTTCGTGCGCCTAAACGTGCGGGGTACAGAGCAGTGTACAAATTAGTCCGAACTTCCCGGCTATACGAGCAAATTGTCGGTCAAATCGAAAAGTCCATCGTTAAAGGTGATCTGAAGCCGGGGGACCAGCTTCCGGCCGAGCGCGAGCTCGCCGTGCAGTTCGGCGTAAGCCGCACCGCCGTGCGTGAGGCCGTGAAGGCGCTGCGCGAAAAAGGGCTGGTGGAGGCCTACTCGGGCCGCGGCACTTTTATCACCGATGGCACCAGCCAGGCGGTGCGCCAGTCTCTCGATCTGATGGTGAAGATTGGGCAGGCGGAAGGCTCCAATCATCTGGCAGAGGTGCGTGCGATTCTCGAGCCGGAGATAGCCGGGCTGGCAGCCACACGCATTCAGGAACCGGAATTGGCGACCATGCGTGAAGCGGTCGCGGTGATGGATCGCGCGGGACAAGATCCTGATCTCTACATTGAAGCCGATCTTGACTTTCACCTGGCGCTGGCTGAGGGCGCGGCGAATCCGCTGATTCTCTCGCTGCTGGATTCTATCGTGGGGCTGCTGCGGGAACATCGCTTGCGAATTTTCCGCGTGCCCGGAGGTCCGGAACGCGGCCAGGTATTTCACAAGCGGATTCTTGACGCGGTGGAACGGCGTGATGCCGACAAGGCACGCCAGGCTATGCGAGAACATTTGAACCAGGTGCGCGATGACGGGCAAGCGAGTCCGGCGAAGAAGACGCCGGCAAAACAAAGCGCGCACTAGAAGAATTTGAGAGCGGAGGAAGTCAGCAGAATGGCGAAACTTGGATTTATCGGCCTGGGCGTGATGGGCGGCAACATGGTCGACCGGCTGTTGAGCAAGGGCCACAGCGTGACGGGATACAACCGAACGCGAGGCAAAGGGCAATGGCTGGTAGAGAAGGGCATGAAATGGGCCGATTCGCCCCGCGAGGTGGCCAAGAACTCCGACTACATATTCGCCATGGTGACGAATGCGGCAGCGATTCAATCGGTCGCGGACGGCCCGGATGGGTTGCTGGCTGGGTTGACTGGGGGAAAGATTTTCATCGATATGAGCACGGTGAGTCCGGCGGTGAGCCGCGCTTTAGCTGAGAAGGTACGCGCGCTTGGGGCCGATATGGTGGACTCCCCGGTTTCCGGAAGCGTGATTACTCTGCAGCAGGGAAAGTTATCGGTGATGGTCGGCGGCCGCAAAGATACGTTTGAAAAGATCAAGCCGTTGCTGCTCGATATCGGTCCGAAGGTGACGCATGTCGGAGATAACGGACTGGCGCTGGCCATGAAGATCGCGACGAACTTGAGCCTTGCGGTGCAGATGATGGCGTTTTCCGAAGGCGTGCTGCTGGCGGAGAAAAGCGGGATTGCGCGCGAGGTCGCGGTGGATGTGCTGGTGCACAGCGCGATCGCTTCGCCTATGATTCAGTATCGGGGGCCGTTCGTGCTGCAGCAGCCTGAGGAGGCATGGTTCGACGTCAACATGATGCAGAAAGATATGGTGCTGGCCATGGATCTGGGCCGCCAGCTTGACGTACCGCTGCCGACGACGGCCGCGAGCAACGAATTTCTCACGGCGGCGCGCGGCATGGGATGGACGAAGTACGACTTTGCCTGCATGTTTGACGTGCTGGCGGCGATGTCGGGTGTGAGCACACCGGTCACCATGGGAGGACCCAAGAAGTGAGTACTGCCATTACGAATCCGCAGGCCGGTACATCGGCGCAGCAAGAGTTGTGGTTGCGCGCTTACCGGCAGATGGTGAGAATCCGGTTATTCGAAGAGCAGGTGAACGAACTCTATACCCGCGCGCTGATGCCCGGACTGGCGCATCTTTACAGCGGAGAAGAGGCGGTGGCGGTCGGAATCTGCGAGGCGCTGACGATTGAGGATTACATCACCAGCACGCATCGCGGGCACGGACATTGTCTGGCGAAAGGCGCTGCCCCGGATCGCATGTTTGCCGAGTTGCTCGGGAAGGAAGCGGGATATTGCCGGGGCAAGGGCGGATCGATGCACATCGCCGATCCGGCAACTGGCAATCTGGGAGCCAACGCGATCGTGGGCGGAAGCGTGGGAATCGCGACCGGCGCGGCTTTTGCCGCGAAGCGGCTGGGCAATGGACGCGTCGCGATCTGCTTCTTCGGCGAGGGCGCTTTGGGGCAGGGTTCGCTGTATGAAGTCATGAACCTCGCGCAGTTGTGGAAGCTGCCGGTGATCTACGTCTGCGAAAACAATATGTACAACGAGTACACACATTTTTCGGAGACGACGGCGGGCACGATTCTGGGGCGCGCGGGAGCGTTTGGGCTCGAAGCGGCTTCGGTTGACGGTCAGGATGTGCGGGCGGTTTATGAAGTGGCTTCGCGACTGGTGAAGCGGGCGCGGGCGGGCGGCGGGCCGGCGTTTCTGCAAGCCGATACGTATCGCTACAGCGGCCACCACGTGGGCGACATCAATCGCGAGTACTACCGGTCGAAGCAGGAAGAGCAGCATTGGAAGACGGAGCGCGATCCGATCAAGCTGCAGGCGAATTGGCTGCTAAAGCAGGGCTACGCGGATGCGGCAGCGCTGGAGCACATCACTGCAGAAGCTCGCGCGGAAATGGAAGCGGCGGTGAAATTCGCAGTGGCGGCGCCGTATCCCAGCGTCGACCAGGTGGATCAGGACGTTTATGCCTGAGCTTTCTTGTTCCAGAGCGTTTTATGCCAGAGCGTGAAATCACATTTGCGCAAGCGGTGAGAGAGGCGCTTGCCGAGGAGATGCGGCGCGACTCGCGGGTGTGCATCTTTGGCGAGGACGTAGCTGAAGCTGGCACGCCCTTCAAAGTGCTCTCCGGCCTGGTGGAGGAATTCGGCTCCGAGCGCGTGCTCGACACCCCGATCTCGGAGGCGGGCTTCACGGGAATCGGCGTGGGTGCGGCGATGACGGGCCTGCGCCCGGTCGTCGACATCATGTTCGGCGACTTCATCACCTTGACCATGGACCAAATGGTCAACCAGGCAGCGAAGGCACATTACATGTCGGGCGGGCACTGGCGGGTTCCCATGGTGATGCGGACAACGCTGGGCGCGACGCGGCGCTCGGCGGCGCAGCACTCGCAATCGCTGCATGCGTGGTTCAGCCACGTGCCGGGATTGAAAGTTGTGCTGCCTTCGACTCCGTATGATGCGAAGGGGTTGCTGAAGACTGCGATTCGGGATGAGAATCCAGTGGTCTTCTTCGAAGACAAAATGATGTACAAGCTCAAGGGCCCGGTGCCGGCGGAGGACTATACGATTCCGCTGGGATCTGCTGATGTCAAGCGCGCGGGCGATGACATTACGCTGGTGGCGACCAGCAGCATGGTGCAGATCGCGCTGGGCGCGGCGATTCTGCTGGAGAAAGAAGGCATCAGCGCGGAGGTGGTCGATCCGCGCACGACCTGGCCGCTGGATGAAAAGACGATTGTTGATTCCGTGAAGAAGACGTCGCGGGTCATCGTGATGGACGAAGGCTACGGGCGCTATGGCGTGACGGCAGAGATTGCGGCGGTGATTGCCGAAGGAGCATTTTACGATCTGGATGCGCCGGTGAAGCGGATGGGAGCGATGCATGTACCGATTCCCTTTTCGCCGCCGCTGGAAGATCTGACGGTTCCGACGGAAGAAACGGTATTCGAAGCTGCGCGGGCGATGTGCAGCAAAGGACAGTGAGCGATGAGCGATGAGCAGTGAGCAATTCGCTGTGCGTAACCACTGAATTGATAGCTCAGGGCTCACTGCTCAGGGCTCATTGCTCATTGCTAAGGAGATTTTATGGCACTCAAAACTCATGGAACGATGGCGGTCGATTGGGAGAACCGGATTGATTTCGACCGGCTGCGCCGCGAACGCCTGCAAAAAGCGAAGGATCTGCTGAAGAAGTCGTCGATGGGATCGCTTCTCTGCTTCGACATGAACAATGTGCGCTATATCACGGCAACGCACATCGGCTCGTGGGCGCAGGACAAGGCGAACCGCTTCACACTACTTCCGCAAAATGACGAGCCGATTCTGTGGGACTTCGGATCTGCGGCCAAACATCATGCGCTGAATTGCCCGTGGCTGGGGCCGGAGCGCTCGCGGCCGGGAATCTCGATGCTGCGCGGCGCCATGACGCCGGAGATGGGACGGGCGGAAGATGTGGCGAAGAAGATTCGCATCGAGCTCGAAATGCGCGGCCTGCACAAAGAACCAGTCGGCATCGACATTATCGAACCGCCGGTTTTGTTCGCGCTACAGCGCGAGGGACTGGAAGTCGTCGACGGCCAGCAGCTGATGTCCGAAGCGCGCGTGATCAAGACGCAGGATGAAATCGCGCTGCTGAATACTTCCGCGATGATGGTGGACGCGGCTTACGACGAACTCTACCGCGCCATGAAGCCGGGGCTGCGCGAAAACGAGGCTGTGGGCCTGGTGAGCAAGGTTCTCTACGATCTTGGGTCGGAATACGTCGAAGCGGTGAATGCGATTTCCGGTGAGCGGTGCAACCCGCATCCGCACGTGTTTTCGGATCGCGTGCTGCGGCCGGGTGATCCCGTGTATTACGACATTCTGCATTCCTACATGGGATATCGCACCTGCTACTACCGCTGCTTCACCATCGGTTATGCATCGCATGCCATGGTCGACGCCTACAAGCGTTGCCGCGACTATTTGGACGCCGCGATCGAACTGGTTCGCCCTGGCCGCACCACGGCCGAGATCGCTTCAGTCTGGCCCAAGGCCACCGACTTCGGATTTCCCAACGAAGAAGCCGCCTTCGCTTTGCAATACGGACACGGCATTGGCCTCGCGATCTGGGAGAAGCCGGTGATCAGCCGACTGGTTTCGCTTGACCATCCAGTTGAAATCAAGCCGGGGATGGTATTCGCGCTGGAAACGTTCTGGCCTTCGACCGACGGCTGGAGCGCGGCGCGCATTGAAGAAGAAATTGTGGTCACGCCGACCGGGCACGAAGTCATCACGCGATTCCCGGCGGAGGAACTGCTGGTGGCGGGGGCACACTATTACACGGTGAACGGTCCGCTGCCGACGACAAGAGAGAGTGAAGCTCCAGCCAGCGAGCACGTTCTCGATATGATCGAAGCGAGCGCCAAGACGGAGCGGGTAGGAGTCACGGACTGAAGGCCATAGTCTTGCCTTCCCCCATATAAACGACTATGGCCTTCAGCGTAGTAATGCCCGCACTCGAGATGGCGCAGGAAACCGGCAAGCTGATTGCCTGGCGGAAGAAGGAAGGCGAGCGCGTCTTCAAAGGCGAGCCGCTGCTGGAAATTGAAACCGACAAGGCGGTGGTCGAGGTCGAGGCTCCGGCGGACGGGGTGCTCGCGGGAATCACCGCAGCGGAAGGCGCCGAAGTTCCTGTAGGCCGGACGATTGCATGGATCGTGGCTCCGGGCGAGGCGCCTCCGGCCGAAACTGAAACCGCTGCGCCGGCGGCGAGGGCTAGCTCACACGCAAAAGTGGAATCAGCGCCGGCCGTGGCACCCACTTCCAGCGCACCCGCGCCAACTTCGAGCGCGAAGATTTCTCCGAAAGCCCGTCGCCTCGCGAAAGAATTGGGCGTGGACCTTGCACTGGTGCAGGGCTCGGGTGCGGGCGGAGAGATTCTGGCAACGGACATCCAGGCGTTCGCTGACAGGCCAGCCGCTTCTCCGGCAAGCTCGAAAGAGTCCGGCAAGCTTGAGGTTCCCAGCTCGCTGGGCCGCATCATGGCCGAGCGCACTACGCAGAGCTGGACCACCGTTCCTCATTTTTTTGTCAGCCGCGAGATCGACGCGGGCGCGCTCAGTCAATTTCGGGAGAGCATTGTTGGGGATATCGAAAAGTCGCATCAGGTCCGCATCACGCACACCGATTTACTGGTCGCCCTGGCTGCACGCGTTCTGCTGAAGCATCCGCGCTTGAACGGTAGCTGGACAGCGAACGGCATCGAGTTGCATGACCACGTGAACATGGGCATCGCCATTGCCGTGGAAGATGGCGTGGTCGCGGTCGTAATCCCGAATGCCCACGCCGCATCTCTGGCGGAGATCGCGATGCAGCGGCGCGATATGGCGGAACGTGCACGCGGCGGTAAACTGCGTCCGGCCGACATTGCCAATGCAACCTTCACCATCAGCAATCTGGGAATGTACAAGGTAGACCAGTTCAGCGCGATCATCACTCCCCCGCAAGCCGCGATTCTGGCCGTCGGCGGCATCACCGACCGGGTGGTTGCCATCGACGGCAAGCCCGCCGTTCGGCCCATGATGAGTCTGACCATTTCCTGCGATCACCGGGTTGCCGACGGTGCCCGCGCCGCCATCTTTCTGAATGATCTCTCCGATGCGCTGCGGGAACCCGGGGATATCCTGAAGAAAATCTCTTAAAGACAGGCGTAAGCCGGATTAAAAAGCATGCAAGAACTTGCAGCCCGCCCGCGCTACGCTTGACTTTGCCCGTTGGCATAGTATGATTTTGTCCGCTCTCCCCCAGCGTCGCCGCTGATCAATTCCTGACAGCAGCGGTTGTGCGAATTCCGAGTAAGCCTTTCATTGCAGCCGATTTCAAGGAGCCTCGTATGCGTAAAAGAATTGGCATGCCGCTGACCCGTGTTGCCGTTTGGGCTGCGAGTGCAACGTTGATGTTTGCAATCAGCACGCTGGGTGCAGCCGGGCAATCGTGCCCCACTTCTCCGAATTACGCGCCGGACTTCAGCGCAAACCAGAATTGCGCAACACTGAACGGCAGCGCAGCGTATGTGGCGGGCACGAGCACGGTGCTGCAGCTCACCTCCAGCACGGGCGTTCAGGCCGCCTCGGTCTGGTACACCACTCCCCAGGTGGTGCAAAACGGATTCACCACGAGTTTTCAGTTCCAGTTCACGAACCCCTCAACGCCGCCGGCCGACGGCATTGCTTTCGTGATTCAAAATGCCGGGACCTCGGCCATCGGATTCACCAGCAACGGCGGCGCGCTGGCATACGGCGACGACGATGCCAACACGAATCCCAGCCTGGGCGAAGGCATCCCTTACAGCCTTGCCGTTGAATTCGATACTTTTCAGAACGGATGGGACCCCCAGGCGGTGAACAATGTGGACAGCCACGTGGCCATTCAGAGCTGCGGCACGGGACCGAACACCTCGCACCACAACTATCTTTGCGGCGGAACGACGGGGCCGAACTCGACGCTGGGCCAGCCGGTTCTTACCACGAACATGTCCGATGGCGCGATTCACAATGTAACGATCACCTACGTTCCCGCTTGCGCAACCTGCAATCCGGCGACGGTGGCCAACCTCCAAGTGGTGCTGGACGGAGCTTCGATCTATCCGAACGGGATTGCGGTGGACCTGAGCAGCATCGGCTTAGGCGAAGGCGGACTCGCGTATGTGGGATTCACGGGAGCGACGGGCGGTGACTGGGAAACGCAGAACATCCTGACGTGGACGTTTATTCCCACGCAGCAAGGTCAGCAGATCAGCTCAACGAACTCGCAAAGCTTGACGCAGAATTTTGTCAGCAACAACACGACCGGCCAGCACGTCGAGTTCGATTTCAACTACAGCACTTCCAACAGCAACGGCAATCTGACGATTCAGCCGGGTACGACACCGTTCGTCACCCCAGCCGGGATTAGCCCATTCGACTGGGCGACGATCGTGAATGGCACCGCCATGGCGGACGCGCCTTGCCTGATCGCGAACGGGCAGAGCACTTGCGTGGTGAACACGCTGACCTGCACCACGTCGGCGAATCAGACGGCATCGGGAGCGAACTGCCCGCAGTCGACCGCGAAAAATATTCTGTTCACGCAAGAGATCGACCTGGCGCAGAACCAGCCGGGCATCGTGAATGGCATCCTGACGGTTCCGGCGGGATACGCGCCGGGAATGGCGGAGGCTCCGGATGCTTTGGTTTCCGGCGCGGAGTGCAACTTCCCGAGCGGCGAAGGCCTGGCGAACTCGCTTTGTCCGCAGAGCATCATGACACAACTCGAGGACGCCACGGTCCGAACCGGTGGAACTGGAACTACCACCAACTCGACGTACGTATTTTTCTGTTGCGAACCGGAGTGGCAGACCACGCCCAGCATTCCGCTGTGGTACAACTCGCTGTCGGTGCCTGCGTCGTTCAGCAGCGTGCCCCCGGCGGCACCCAATCCGGACACGAATAACTTCCACGCTGCGCAGGGAGCTTCCATTGTGTTCGGAGCTGAACCACGCGGCACATTGCTCGACACAACTTTCCCACTGCCCGCTGAGCAGACGCTGAACAATCCGGTTCCCTGCCCGGCGCTGGGATTGCCGCCGGCGACGCCGTGGTCCACGCAGAATGCGCAGCCGTTCAGCGTGAACGGGTCAATTACCACGTATGACAGCAACGGCAACGCGGTGCCGTTGACCGAAGGCGCGTATGACGCTCACTACTTCTCGGTGGATTGCGATGCCTTCGAGGAGCTGGTATTTCCGCCGGCCCTGAATGTGCAGCCCGGCAACCCGGGTCCGAACGTGGCGTCGTTCAAGACCGTGCCGTTCAACATCGATACGACGAAGCCTCTGGTCAGCTCGATTACGCTGAATCCGTCCGGTGGTTACTACCAGCAGAATGCTGCGGTGACGGCGACGGTGAGTTGTACCGACCCGTCGAGCCCGACGGTGGCGAACTTCTTCTCTGGAATTGCGCAGTGCGGCATGATGGGCTCGGCGCAGACATTCTCGGGGAATCCGCAAAATGTAACCACGACGCCGATTGCGCTGAGCACGGCGACGGTGGGAACGCAGACGTTCAACGCCGTCGCAACCGATGTGGCGGGTAACTCCGTTTCAACCAGTCTTCCCTATCAAGTGGTGGGGTCTGCCGATGTTGGAACCGGAATGGTGGGCAACATATTGGTGAAAACCGGAACCAACTTGACCTACTACATCTTCGTTGTCAATGCCGGGCCGAACACCGCCGACCTGGTACAACTGACGGACGCGATTCCTTCAGGAACGACTTTCGTCAGTTCGGGATACGCCATCGAGAGCTGCACGATCACGAACGGTCAGGCGCATTGCTCGATCACTCCGCCGACGAATTCCTGCGGCAGCGTGGCCGGGTCTTGCAGCCTGGGAAACCTGGCGGCTTGGACGAAAACTATGCCGACGGGCGCGCTGGTGCAGATCACGGTGAAGGTAAGCGCGAAACCGAACACGATTCTTACCGACGTCGCGGTGGTAAGCGAAGCGAACTACGATCCGAACACGAAGAACAACACCACGAAGTGGTACACGCTGGTGACGAAGTAGCAGGCTGGGCGTGCGGCTAGCGCGCCGCGTTGGAGAATTGGGACGCTTCGGTGTAGATGGCCTTGATGTCGGGGCGGTCGAGTAACTTCTCGGCTCCGGCATCTTTCGTCATGTCGTCGATCATCTTGACCGCCAGCCGATAGTGTTGCGAGGCGTCGGCCTGTTTGCCATCGAGGCGTAGCGCGGTGCCGAGCAGAGAGTGGATGCGCGCACTTTGATAGCGCGATCCCAACTTGTCGCTTCTGCCCAAGCCGGTTTCGAGTTCCTGCTCGGCTTGCGGATACGCTTTGCGCTGGATCAGCGCGTCGGCCGCATCTACAGAACTCTCCAGCGAAAGATATTTCAGATTGCGGCTGTCGGCCTGCTGCTTCATTTTTCCGAATTCACGAACCGAGGAATCGGCGTTGCTCTTGTTGAGCGAAATTTCCGCAATGTGCAACTGGCAGAGAAGAATCTTGTCGAGATCGTGACTGCGCTGCGCCGACTGCAGCGCCTGCCGATAATACGTGGCCGCTGCCTTCCCATCGCCACTGTAGCGCCGGACGTCGCCTTGGGTGCTGAGCAGTTCGGCCTGCATTCTCTCGTTTTTCAGATCGTGTACCAGGGTCTGCTCTTCCTTTAGAAGCGCTTCGGTCTCGGCGCCGCGCCCCGCCTGGGCCAGAGCGTCGGCCAAGTCGTTGAGAACCTCGACCATTCCCAATCCCTTGTCGCCAACAGAACGGTAGCCATTCACCGCGTCCTGCAGCGAATTCACTGCGGCCCCGAAGCGACCTTGATAGAGAAAGACCAGTCCGATGTCATGGGACTCGTCGGCGGCGCCCCGAGCGTCGGCTGCTTTACGCCAAAGGTCGAGGGCCTTCATCGCGGTGCTTAGAGCCTCGTCGTACTGGCCGGTGCTGATGTAGACCTCGCCGATGGCGGACTGCGTTTCCGCAATTCCAGTGGGAATATTCAGCTTCTGGCGCACCTGCAGGGCCTGTTGCAAATAAGTGAGGGCGTTGT
>Ga0209067_10000686_pt1 | contig 21289 bp, 15 predicted proteins | sample ColStrG_CSR_2013_FD_187199 | JGI IMG/M metagenome (GOLD analysis project Ga0209067, IMG submission 187199) | Freshwater sediment microbial communities in response to fracking from Pennsylvania, USA - Cold Stream Run_MetaG_CSR_2013 (SPAdes)... | ecosystem: Environmental > Aquatic > Freshwater >...
TGCGTGTGCATGTGTACGGAGTGCCCATGAACACGTAGCCTGTATCATACACATACGTGCCCTCGCTAATATAATTGCCGCTGCAACGCCTCCCCATTCAGGGAATCGTGCATCCGCTCCAATTCCGCGTGGCCGGGGCCCACCTCCAGGTAGATGACGTTGGTGACCGGGAACATGCGGACCTCGCCCAACCCGACCGTAAACGGCTGTTGGTCCGCGCCCAAAGCCTGGACCTGGCCGCTCGCCGCCTGCCAATTCACACGCAGAGGGCGCGGCGGCAGCACGCTTACGTGCGCGTGCGGATTGCATCCGGGCGCCAACTCCCGACGTAGATCGTCCAGAAACCGGCCCAGCGGGTCGGGGATGTAGATCACCAGGGCATACACGTTGAGCCGCTCCTGGGCGGGAATCCGCCATAGGAGCCCGTTTGCATCAGAACCCATGTACCTCTATGGTAACCATTTTGTAGTTTTCTGCACGCTTACCGGTTAGCGGCCTTGTTACCCTAAAAGTAATGCTAAGTACCGTCGAGTTGAACCCGCTTCTGACCGTCGATCTCCGCATTCCCTTCGACCGCATCCAGGCCGCCCACGTCGAGCCCGCCATCGCCCAACTCCTAAGAGGCGCTCGCGCCCGCCTGGCCGCCATCGCCGCGGAACCCGCGGAGCGCACCTACCAGAACACACTGCAAGCTCTCGACGAGATGACCGAGCACCTCGACCGGGCACTGGCGGTGGTGCGTCACCTGGAGTCCGTCGCCACCTACCCCGAATTGCGCGCTGCGTTCAATGCCGTCCAGCCGGAGGCAAGCTCATTTTACACCGGAATCCCCCTGGACGCCGGACTGTGGAATGGCATCAAGACTTTTGCCGCGACCCCGGAAGCCGCCCGCCTGACCGGCGCACGGCGGCGCTTTCTCCACAAAACCGTCGACACGTTTCGCCGCCATGGCGCCGACCTCGACGCCGCCGGCAAGGCCCGCCTCGAGCAGATTGACGTCGAACTCACCCAGATCACCACCAAGTTCGGCGAAAATGTACTGGACTCCACCAACGCCTTCGAGCTGGTGATTTCCGACGAAGCCGATCTGGCCGGTCTGCCTCCCACCGCGCGGACTGCCGCACGCGAGAGTGCCGCTCGCAAAAACCTGGAAGGCTGGCGCTTCACGCTACAGGCGCCGGATTACTTCGCCGTGATGACGTACCTCGACAACCCGGCCATCCGCCGTCAGATCTACGAGGCCTTCAACGTGCGCGCCACCACGGGCGAGCGCGATAACCGGCCCATCATCACGCGCATCCTCGATCTTCGCCGCGAAAAGGCCAGGCTGCTCGGCTACGCCGACTTCGCCGATCTGGTGCTGGAAGACCGCATGTCCCACAACGGCGCCCGCGCCCTGGCCTTCCTGGAGGATCTCAAGTCCAAAACCGAGCGCCGCTTCCACGAGGAGAACCGCGAGCTGCTCGAGTTCCGCCGCCAGACTGAGGGCGCCGACGCGCGCGAGCTGGAGCCCTGGGACCTGTCGTATTACGCCGAAAAGCAACGCAGCGCGCTCTACGACTTCGACGAAGAAGCGCTCCGCCCCTACTTCCCCATGGAGCGGGTGGTGGCCGGCCTCTTCGACCTGGTCAACCGGCTCTACGGTGTCCGCGTGGTGGAAGAACCCGGCGTGCCCGCCTGGGACCCGCAGGTGCGCTACTACCGCGTAGACGAAAACGGCGCTCTGCTGGGCGGCCTATACGCCGATTGGTACCCGCGCGAAAACAAGCGCGGCGGCGCCTGGATGGATGCGCTCATCACCGGCGGACCGGCGAATGGCGTCTTTCACCCTCACCTCGGCCTGATCTGCGGCAACCTCTCCACCCCGGTCGGCGGTAAACCTGCCCTGCTCACGCACCGCGAGGTGGAAACCATCTTCCACGAATTCGGGCACCTGCTGCATCACCTGCTGAGCTCGGTGGAAGTGCGTTCCCTGGCCGGCACCAGCGTGGCCTGGGACTTCGTCGAATTGCCTTCGCAGATCATGGAAAACTGGTGCTGGGAGCGGGAGTCGCTCGACCTCTTCGCGCGCCATTGGGAGACCGGCGAGCCGATTCCCGACGACTTGTTCCAGAAACTCAAGCGCGCCCGCACCTTCCGCGCCGCCAACGCCCAGATGCGTCAAATCGGCTTCGGCGTCATCGACCTGCTGTTGCACACGAGGTATTCCCCCGAGCGCGATGGCGGCCCGATCGAGTATTCGCGCCGTCTCCTGGAGGAGTTCAGTCCCGCTCCGCTGCCTCCGGAACATGCCATGATGGCCGCCTTCACCCACCTCTTCGCCAACCCCGTCGGCTACGGCGCCGGCTACTACTCCTACAAGTGGGCCGAAGTGCTGGATGCCGATGCCTTCACCCGTTTCCGCGACGCCGGCATTTTCAGCCGCGAAGTAGGCCGCGAATTCCGCTCGAAAATCCTGGCCAAGGGCGACAGCGAAGACCCCGCCGATCTGTACCGCGATTTCATGGGCAGGGAACCCGACCCGCGAGCGCTGCAGGAACGCTCGGGTTTGGCGTAACGCCACAGCCAGGAATGGCTGTGCTCCGTTGACAGCACTCAGGCGGTGGCGTGGGTGGCATGAGCGGCATGGCGCCATGCCGCTTCGTATCCCCGCACCAGATGAATCACCAGGAGGTCGAAGAACTGCCCGACCCGCCGCTCCAACTGCTCCTCGTTGTACAATGCCAGACCGCCCTGGTCGATTCCCTGCTCATCGACGAAGTCGATCATCTTGTCTTTAATCAGACAGAGGCCCCGAACCGATTCGTGGAGGGGCACCGAACCCGCAAAGCGGAGCTTGCCAATGGACTCGTATTGATGGGCCAGCTTCTCTTCGTTTCCGGACGCCAGCCAGTGCCCGAGGTTCTTGAGGATCTCCCGGCCTCGCTCCCGCAACTCCGCCTCAGGCAGCTTTCCCAGGTGGGCCAGCTCCGGGTGATGACGGATCGAACGGACGATACGGCCGGCGATCTCTTCCTCGTGGCTCTCGATCAGACGAATCAAATTTCCAGAGAGCATATTCGCATCTCCACCCGGCGCATCACCAGGCGCGAGCCTCGGCAAGCTCCCGCACCAGCGGCGCGATGCGGGGCGCAACCAGCCGGCGGTATTCCGCCATCCGCATATGAATCACCTCGCGGTGCGTGCCGGCATTGAACGCGATCGTATCCTGGGCCGCGAGCATGCTGTCGAGGTAAATGGGCATGCCATACAGGGGCCCCAGCGGCGGCATCGCGCCCAGTTCACTTTCAGGGAAAAGCTTCGCCAGTTCATCTTCCGTGGCCAACCGGGCATGAGCGAGCCGCAGCGCGCCGTGGACTTCATGCAAGTCCACCTGCCTGCTGGCTGGAACGACAATCATGTGGTATGCGCCATCGCCGAATAGTACAACCGTCTTGGCCACCTCCCGTGGGGGCAGGTGTTCAGCCAAGGCAACCTCGCGTGCCGTGAAGGCCTTGGGATGGGTGGTAAGAGTATAATCCGCCTGGTGGGAATCGAGGAAACTACGCAGTCGCTCGGAAAGCGGCATAGGCACCTCCGCTGACCGAATTATACGCCTAAAGCCAACCGGCGGGTAGGGGTTACTGGATCGGAATGTCCACCTGGTCGTGATAGGCGTTGGCGGTTTGGATCGCCAGGGGCAGGTTGCCGCGGAACACCGCGTTTGTCCGGGTCCTCTCGACCGCGCGGTGCTGGCGGCCATGCTGCAGCACGACGCGACTGGGAACCACCCCTGAACGTTACGGCCGTCCATTGCGCGCATCGATTTTACTGGCCGGCAAGGAAACGCTTTCGTTGCAATGGTTTCGATGGCCGACCTGCCGGCCCGAGCCGAACGCAACGACGGCCGGTGAACGGTGCTTGGAAGGCGTCTGCGTTCCTGCGATACTGAAGGGGCGGGATTCCGCTAATGACCGTCAGCGCACACTTCGATGGCAAGGTTATCGTCCCCGACGAGCCACTGGACTTGCCGGCAAACCAAGCATTGATCGTGCAGATCGAGCCCGTGGATGTCGGCGACAAAGGCGAGGAATCCGTCCTCAGTTGGCTTGTCGCCAACGCTCTCGACAGCGACTCGCTCCCGGTGGATCTCGCGGCTGAGCACGACCATTATCTGTACGGCTGTCCGAAGAAGGGCCGCTAGTTGCGCTGTTTTGCCGATACATCCTACTGGATTGCCTGGTACTAATTTGTCATCAGGAGCAAGAGTTCAATCGTAACCACCGAGGCGGTACTGTGGGAATGGCTCAACGCTTTTTCCGCTCCAGACACAAGGCGGATTGCCTCGGGAGGATATCGGAGAGCTCACGCGGACCCGAACGTCGAGGTGGCGCCCTTCGAACACGAACTGACCAGAGACGCAGTACAACTTTACGATTCGCGGCCCGATAAATCCTTGAGCCTGACAGATTGCATTTCATTCGTCGTGATGGAGCGTCGTGGGCTGACTGAGGCACTGACGGTGGATCGTGACTTTCAGCAGGCGAATATGAAGCCGTTGTTGTTAGAGGCCCCCCCGCTCTGATTTCGAAACGCTCGGCTACCTGAGCGGAATGTGGATCACGCCGCCCGCCCGATCAGCTTCGACGGCGCCCCCGTCGAGCACCAGAAGGTCTTCGACCGCGGCTCCGACCGACATCGAATTCGGAATCATAACGATGGGAGCGCACCTGTGCGGTTGATAGCGACGCAATGCCCGCCGGTCTGCTCGACCAGCACGAGCTCGGTCATTCTTTACGCGCTCCAGGGAAGGCAGGAGCGGTCTCCGGGCCTGCCGCCCAAGACGAACACCTTCGCGTGCAGATTCGATACGCGGTATACGTCCACGCCGCGGTTCAGCAATTTCTCCAGGTCAGCCGGACACGTCAGCCCACCCGAGACGGTGTAATCACTGGCATCCACCACGAGGCAGCTGCCACTCGGGAGCGGCAGCCGACCGCTCGATCCCGCGCCAAAGTAGGCAACCGCTTCTGCGCATGCCTCTTGGCTCCGCTCGCGGCGTCGGTGATCTCTCGCCAAATGACGAGTCCTATCATCTCAATTCTTTAGAAGGAACGGCGATTCGTAGATGGGGAGCTGGTTCCCCGAAATGCCCGCGGGCGCTGTGGAGTATTGTCCCCGGCAGGTGCCGTTCACTGAAGCCCCGGAGTTCGGGCCGCGCCTGAGATTCCTCCGGGCGACGATGCACCGGACTTCGCTGCGGGGGCCGCCGCACGCGGGCCCGCTCGTCGGCCGCGACCCGCATGTTCGCGGTTACTGGATCGGAATGTCCACCTGGTCGTGATAGGCGTTGGTGGTTTGGATCGCCAGGGGCAGGTTGCCGCCTCCCGAGAGGAAGGTTGGCAGGGTGACGTTGATCTGGTATAGGCCCGGGAAACCAGGGGCGAGACCGTTGTACAGCACCGTGCCTTGTTGTCCGGCCACCCACACCACGACGTCCGAGACGGATTTGTTCAGCGGATTCGAGCCGCCCGCGGCGCCGTCGTTAACGGGTGGGTTGACGGCTCCCATACCGGTCAAATAGATCAGCACGATTTCGCCGGGAGCTGCGGGCCGGGCGGAGTTGACCAAGCCGTAATCGGCGTGGAGAATCGCGCCGGGGCCGCTGCCGGAGAAGTCCAGCGAGTAGACCCCCGGGGCGGTGGGCGCCACCGGAACCGTGACGGTATTGGAATTGACACCGCTGTTCTGGACTACGATGGTAGCGGTCGTGCCCGATGTCGAATAGGGCACCAGGGCGTTGATTTGCCCGGGGCTCACGAAGTAAAGCGGCGCTTGCTTGTTGTTGACCAGCACGGTGACGCTATTCAGCGTAGGTGGGTAGGGCGGCGTGGCGGTCTGATTACTTTTCGCCAGGCCGGTGCCGTACAGGGCAATGAACTGGCCGGGGGAGATCGGGTTACCCGGCGGCGCGGAGCTGGCGGCATTCACGACCCCGAGCGGGTTCAGGAAGACTCCGGCGCCGCTCAACGAAGGCACCTGCAGGCCAAAGAAGACCTCATAGGCCGCGGTATCGTTCTGGCTGATCGACGAGCCCACGAAGGCTTTGCCTCCAGCGCCCAGACCCACCTGCGTCAGTTCCATGGAGCCCGAGCCGTCGGCGTTGAGCGAATAACTGTTGATGCCGGTGAAATCGAACACGCCCGCTCCCAGGGCCTTTTCGCGCTTGGTCCAGGTAACCTTGCCGGTTCCGCGGGCGGCCAACGACCCGGAGTAACCATACACGGCGCTCGAGTCGACGCGCAGCCCAGCGCCCCAAAATGTGGCGTTCCAGGTGGCATTGGTGGCGCCGGAGACGGCTTTGACGGCGATCAGGAAATCGTGCGAGCCGGTGGTTGGCGAGCCGCCGATCAGGACGTTGCCGCTGGCCGACAGGTAGACACTTTTCGATCCGCTGATCAGTTGGGTGGCGGCGGCCGATCCGAATGAGGCGGCGCCCGTGCCATCGGCATTGAGGGTATAGGTTGCGCCGGTGACTTGCTGGGTTACGGGACGGCCCTGGGAAAGGTTGGCGGCGTGGCCAGTCACGCTGAAGTCGGCGAGGCGGCCACCGGTGGCGGTGTTCAGGCTGAATTGGGTGTTGCGGGCATTGGCAGCCGTACCGCCTGGAAACTCGAGGGTCACGGCCCAAAAAGGACCGCTCAGCGCCGCGGCGCCGGAAGGTGCGGGAATCGCCACGAACAGGTCGAAGGTGTTGTCGGTGGTTTCGGTGGCGGAACCGATCAGGGCTTCGGGCCCGTAACGCGCATTGATCCTGGCGCCCGCGCGGAGGGTGCTGTCCAGGCTGACGAAGCCGCCGGGGTCCACACTGTAGGTTCCAGATCCGGCCGCCGGGGCGGGGGCGTTATTCGCCACCACCTGCTGGCCGGTGAAGCTGTAGTGTCCGCTGCCATCGAACGTTATGGTACCCAGGAGGCTGCGCGGGTCCGTAAGGTTGCTGGAGCTGACTCCATCGGTTCCGAGAGATACGTGGCGGAAAAAGTACTTCCCGTTCAATGCCTGATTGGTGAGAGTTTGGGCCGATATTGGGAGGACCGCCAGGAACATCCCCACCAGCCGCCATCCCCACCTCATCTGATTGACCATGACTCGATAAACCCTCGCGCTTGGTGTTAATCCCACCATGTATGGTACCTGAGGAAAATTTAATGGAACCCCCGCAGCAACTCGGCAGGCATGGAGGGTTTAGACTATCATCATGAAGGACTGGGTCAGCATGCGGAGGGTTGCATGAAAAGGCCTCATTGGCTAACGGTTTTAGGCGGAATGGCCATGCTGAGTTCCGGTGGCCTGCTGATCGGCCAAACTGGCGACAGCATTGTAATGTCCGAGGGGGAGCAATTGACGGTTGCGCACCCCGAGTGTTCGTTTTTCGGGCCGAAGCGCGAGCGCTATGTCCGGGAGGCTTTGCGGGCACGGGGAGCCGGCGGCTCCGACACCTTCGCACTCAGCTCGGCCACCGAGAAAGTCAGCGCCATGCTGGGGTTTGTGCCGGGCGGAAGCCGGACCTATACTTACGATCAATCGCACCAGGCCGGTTCGATCGATTCGTATATCTTCGCGGACTTCCAGGCGAATTCCATCACGCCCGCGCCCAAGACGACGGACTGGGAGTTCATCCGCCGGGTGACTCTGGATTTGACCGGCCGTATTCCCACTCCGGATCGCGTGTTGCTTTTCGTGGCCGATACGTCGGCGGACAAGCGCGCCAAGCTGGTGGACGAGTTGCTCGCCAAGCCCGAATGGGTGGACAAGTGGACCATGTTCTACGGCGACCTGTATCAGAATACGGTGACACGCCCGAGCACCAGCCTGAACCGGTTTGCGCAAGGCCGCAACGCGTTTTATCAGTACATCCACGATTCGCTGGCGAACGGAAAACCGTATAACCAGATGGCCACCGAGATGATCTCGACCGCCGCCGAGAACAGCTACAGCACGGGACCGATCAACTTCACGCTGAACGGTTACATCACCGGAGGGCCGATGCAGGACCTGGTGGATGCCATGACGGCCTCGACCTTCGACACGTTCATGGGGATGAGTCACGTCAACTGCCTGCTATGCCACAACGGGCGCGGCCACCTGGACGCGGTCAGCCTGTGGGGCGGCAGCGTCACACGGTATCAGGCCTGGCAACTGGCTTCCTACTTCTCGCACACCCAGATGGCGCGCGTGACCGCCGACGCGGTCAATCCGAACCCCAACGTTTACTACTGGTCGGTTCTGGACAACACCAAGAACTATACCAACGACTACACGCTGAACACGACCACGGGCAACCGCCCGGCGCGCGTGGCTCCGGCGGGCTGCAAGGCGGGGCAGCCGTGTTACTACGTGGCGCCGCAATACATTTTCAACGGCAATTCACCGAGGCCGGGCGAAACCTACCGGGCAGCTTTGGCGCGCAACATCACCACGGATTTTCAGTTTGCGCGGGCATCGGTCAACTACATCTGGGCCCAGTTCTTCGGACGCGGCATGGTGGATCCGCCGGATTCGTTCGACCCGGCGCGGCTCAATCCGGACAGCCCGCCCCCGGCTCCCTGGACGCTCGAGCCCTCCAACGCGCGGCTGTTGAATGGTCTGGCGCAGCACTTCATCGACAGCGGATACAACCTCAAGTCGCTGATGCGCGAGATCGCGACGTCGGACACCTACCAGCTTTCCAGCCGTTACAACGGCACGTGGAACGTGGCGTGGGAGCCATACTTCGCGCGCAAGTTCGTGCGGCGGCTGTGGGGGGAAGAGATTCACGACGCCGTGGTGCAATCCAGCGGAACGTTCCCGAGCTACACGTACACCGGCTTCACGGATCTCGGGCATGCGAACTTCAGCTATGCAATGCAGTTGCCCGACATTACCGGTCCCAGCGGCAACGGTAATGCGGTGAACCTGCTGGACGCGTTCCTGCGCGGCAACCGGGACGATAACCCGCGCCGGCAGGACGGCTCGATTCTGCAAGCCCTCAACCTGATGAACAACGTGTTCATGGAAAACAAGGTCGCCTATACGGGCGCCACGGCCAGCCAATTGGTGGTGGGCGTCATTGGCAAGGGCAACACCGATGTGGTCAACACGCTGTTCCTGAACATCCTGTCGCGGTACCCATCGTCCGCCGAGATGTCCACGGCGATGGCGGCGATTCCCACGGCCAATGGAAGCGCGCGGTCGCAGGCCATTCAGGACCTGGCCTGGTCGCTCTACAACAAGGTGGATTTCATTTTCAACTACTGAAGGGAGGAGGGCGTCATGACCAAGGAACAAGAGCAGGCCAACGAGTTTTTCAAGAAGTACCCGTGGACTCACAAGACGTTCTTCAACCGGCCGCACTGGACGCGGCGGCGATTCTTCGAGGTCCTGGGAGCCGGGGTCACGGGCTCGTTTTTGGCGCATCGCAGCCTGATGGCGGCCGATTCGGCGGCGGCAGGGGCCACGAAGGGCACGGCGCATAACGTGATCTTCATCCTGCTGGCCGGCGCTCCGAGCCATACCGACACGTTCGACTTGAAGATGGTGAATGGCATTACGCCCACCAGCTTCAATCCGGCCGCCATCAACGGCGTCCAGTTCCCCACCGGGTTGCTGCCCAAGCTGGCGCAGAATTTTCAAGACCAGGATTTTGCGATTATCCGCTCGATGCAGGCGCATGCGCTGGTGCATTCGCTGGGACAGGTGTGGACGCAGATCGGACGCAACCCGGCGGCGGCCTTGGGAAACATCGCGCCGAATATCGGCAGCGTGGTGGCGCTGCTGAAGGACGGCGAACGAACGCCGTCGCAGAAGTTCCCCACCTTCCTGGCGCTGAACTCGGCGGGCGGAGTGGGAGCCGGTTACCTGCCTGCCAATTACGCGCCGTTCCGTGTGGCTCCGAGCACCGGAGGCATTGCCAATACCACGACTCCGGCGGTGGGCGGACAGACGCGCTACAACTCACGCCTCAAACTGCTGCATTCCCTGGACGACAATCTGCGGATCGACTCGCCCAACGGCCAGCCCATGAGCGATTACAACGATTTTTATACCGAAGCCAACAACCTGATGTACGACCCCATCGTGAACCAGGCATTTGGGTTTGTGACCTCCGACAGCGCGCGCTACGGCAATACCGGCTTGGGCAATGCGTGCCTGGTGGCCTACCAGGTTCTGAAAGCGCAGCAGGGCACGCGCTTCATCCAGATCACTTCCAACGACGGCTGGGACATGCACCAGAACATCTATTCGGCAAACGTCCTGCCGGCCAAGGGGGCGATTCTGGATAACGCGGTGTCGGGCCTGTTGAATGATCTGAAGGGTTCCGGCCTGCTCTCCGATACCCTGGTGGTGATGGTGGGCGAATTCGGGCGCACGGTGGGGCCGCTTTCGGCCGCGAACGGCCGCGACCACTGGCCTCAACAGTTCGCCTTTTTTGCCGGCGGCGGCACCAAAGGCGGCACGATTGTGGGCGCGACCAATGCCTCCGGTTCGGACACGGCGAATTTCGGCTGGTCGCAGAATCGCTACGTTTACCCCGAGGATATCGAGGCCACGGTTTACTCCGCGATGGGCATCGACTGGACTCAGATACTGCACAACGACCCGCTGGGCCGCGGATTTGAACTGGTGCCGAAGACCGGGCCATTCCAGTTCTATCCGGTGCACGAGTTGTGGGGGTAGGAGGAGGGCACGCCCTTCGGCGCGTTCATCCAGTTCTGTCCGGGTGGGTAGGTACGCGCCGAAGCTCAACAGCGGCTCCTACGGACCTCGAGTTCATGCGGCCCCTTGAAAATCTCGTAACAGTAGCTCATTGCGCTCCAGGGGCACTCCGGGGGCCAGCGGCGGACCGCGGAACAGGCCCCCCTCAAACCGGCTTTCCCGAGCCGCGACGCAGCGTCACGATGCGGTCGGATTTGATCCCGTCGAAACGCTCTCGCGAACCCCCGGGCCAGTAGACCAATACCGCCTCGATGTCCGGCTTATCGCCCAGTCCAAAATGCGCGCGGACATCATTGGCGGCAAGATAGCTCGAATCTGTATGAACGCGGCGCCATAGCGGGTCCTGGCCCTGCCTCAACACGGCGACGCGCGCGCCGATGGCGAACCGGTTGGTCCCTGCCGATTCGAGCTTCAGGGTGAGCCAGTGGCGGCTCTTGTCCGCCTGGTTACGAAGCAGGCGCACGAGTCCGTTGTTGTTGGTTACCAGAACGTCGATAGCCCCGTCGTTATCGATGTCGCCGAACGCTGCCGCACGGCTGACTTCCTTGACCTGAAACGCCGCACCAGCCATGCCGGAGGTCTCACGGAAGGGTTTCCGGCGGCCCTGGTTGTGAAACAACTGCTTGCGCTGAGCATAACGGGAAATTCCGCCGCGATCGGATCCCGTGAGCGCTACCGCGCCGTTCGCGATGAAAAGATCGAGCCAGCCATCGTTGTCATAGTCAAACCACTGCGCGCCAAAACCGGTGAAGCCGAACGTCGATTGAAGCAGGCCAACTTCCGCAGTCACGTCGTCGAACTGGCCATCCGTGTTCCCGCGAAATGCAGTGACCCCTTCGCCGGTGAGGTTCGTCACAAGCAGCATGGCGCCGCCGTCGTTCTGAACGTCGGCGAGCGTCACGCCCATGCCCGCTTTAGCGAGCCCATCGCCGCTGTAGGCCACGCCGTGTTCGAGCGCCGATTCACGAAACGTGCCGTCGCCCTGGTTCAGCCAGAGGTGATTCGCGGCCGTATCGTTAGCCACATAGATGTCGGTGCGGCCGTCGCCGTCGAAATCCGCGCACAGAACCCCGAGGGCCGGTCCGTACGTACTGTTGATACGGGAGGCCTCGGTGACATCCTCGAATCTCCCATTCCGCAAGTTCCGGAAGAGCCGGGAGGGCACCGCATGATACATCTTCGGCGTGCAATAGTCCGGCTCGCCCGTCGGGGAAAAGCAGCCGCGATTGCCTTTGACGGTAAAGTCGACATAGTTGCAGACGAACAGATCGAGATAACCATCGCCATCGAAATCCACCCAGGCAGCGCTGGTCGACCAGTGTGGATCACCAACTCCGGCTTCGAGGGTGACATCGGTAAACGTGCCATCGCCGTTGTTGTGATACAGCACGTTATCTCCGAAGTTAGTAACATACAGGTCCAGAAATCCATCATTATCGTAATCGCCTACAGCCACTCCCATACCGTAGCCGATGTGCCCCACGCCGGCTTTTTCGGTGACATCGACGAAGCGCAGTTCGCCGGTCTCCGCCAGCATGTTCTTGAACAGGCGATTCCCGGGCTTCCAGCCAGGCGGGGGCGGCGAGAGAAGCTTGCCAGCGGGATCGAGCCGGGCGCCCTGGACGAGATAGATGTCCAGATCCCCATCATTGTCGTAGTCGAACAGGGCCGCTCCGGCACCCATAATCTCAGGCATGTAATGATGGCCAGTGGCGAAATTGAAATGATGAAAGTTGAGACCAGCTGCGGCCGCAACGTCACGGAACACCGACGGCTCGGCGCCCCGGGCGCCCGGTAGGCGGACAGCGCCGGCAGCGAGGCCCTTCAGGAAATGGCGGCGATGGAATATCATCGATTAGCGGAGCGTCTTCAGATCATTGTCGATGCTGGTTAGCATCTGCGATTGGCCGTGGGCAACAGCGGCATCGTGCGCCTTTTGGAAGTATTCCAGCGCATGCGCGCGATCGCCGGCGCGGGCATAGGTTGCGGCCAGCGCATATAAGTAGACAGTGGTCTCGTCGTCCTCGGGAGAAAGCGCCCTCAGGAATTGCTGGATGGCTTCGTCGTATCTCTGTCCGTTCACTAAGATGCGGCCCAGGTGAAAGCGGGCCATGGGATAGTCCGGCCGTTCCTCAATTGCTTTGCGAAACTCTGCCGCGGCATCGTCGAGCCGTTCTATTTGCTCGTACATGGCACCTAGATTGTTGTGAGCCTCCGCATAATCCGGGTTGATATCCAGAGCCTTACGAAAAGCGGTTTCGGCAGCGGCATAATTCTGCTGCTTGAAAAGCAGGACGCCCTCGTTATACCAGGCATCGGAGCGGCCCGGGTCGAGCGCGATGGCGGCTTCAAAGTGCTGTTGGGCTTTTGCCGGGGCGGACCGCCGCGCGTGGAGCGATATGAGATTGATGTGCGCCTGCACGTCGCGGGGATCGACGGCGAGAGCGGCTTCATTCTCGCTTATGGCTTCGCCCGCGAGACCCGCCTTTTCCAATTCGGCGGCGCGCTGCAGGTGAGCCTGGACGCCCATGTTGAGCTCGTGGATGCGCTTGAATAAGGGATCGTCGAGAGGTGGTTCCGCGGTTACGTTCTTCGAGTAGGCCGCGAGGTGCTGTCCCATCTCCGCCTTGTTACCCAAGAGGCGCAGTTCGCCGGCTAGCGCGAAGTGAGCGGCACCGAATGCCGGAAACAGCTCGCACGCTTTGGCATACGACTTCAGTGCCGCGGCATGCTCCCGTTTCGCCGTTTGCACGCGTCCGAGCCCGTACCAGGCTTGCGCGCAGTCGGGGCACCTCTCCAGGATGCGGTGGTAATGCGCGCCCGCGTCATCCCACTTCGCGAGCGCGGTGAGGCAGTCTGCGAGACGCAACTCCGCCACGAGATGATCCGGGCGAATCCGAAGCGCGTTTTGAAATGACTCTACAGCGGTATCGAACTGGCCCCGTGCCATCTCGACCGCGCCCAGGAGGTAGATCCAGTCGAAATTCCGCGGCTCCAGGAGGTGCGCGCGTGTGTATACGGTCGCTGCTGCATCGTACTGGCCGTAGGTGTGCAGCGTCAAGGCGAGCATACCGGCGGCTTCCGGGTCGTGCGGGCGCGCCTTGGCCGCAGCCGCCCGGTGCTCAATCTGGGCTCGAATCACCGGAAGAAAACCGGAGGTGTCGACGAGCGGCAGCTCGGGAATGCCGGCGCCGGAAAGCGCGCATGCCAGGAAAACCCAATAGAGCCGCATATAGGGAGGCCGCTGCTGCCCAACCCACACTCGCTTAGAACTGGATACGCAGACCAAATCGAAATTGCCGTTCGTCGATGCCCTCGCGCGCCAGGTCTGTCACGCCGTTGTTCAGCGTCATGAACGATCCGGGGTCAATCACACGGCCGGTCCTCTGATCGATGGAGTTGGCGTCGCCGATACTGTTGTCGGGGTTGGCGAAGTGGGGCGTGTTCGTGAAGTTAAAAACCTCGGCGCGGAACTGGATGTGGAACCGCTCTTTAAAAGCGAAGTCGCGGAACAAGCCGAAATCCCAGTTGAAGACACCGGGGCCGCGCAGGTTATTAAAACCGGAATTGCCGAGCGACTGGCGGCAATCACCCGGACTGTTCGGGTTAAATACCTCGGCGAATGCAGAGGGATCGTACCAGTAACCGGATCTGTCGCCAATCTTATTGGTCTTTCCGACGATATCGATCATGGTCGGAGAATTGCCCGGCCAAGCCGCGTCGCAGTCTCCCAATACGTTAAAGGGCGAACCGCTAAACACGCTCACGATATTATTCACCTGCCACCCGGAGACGACGGCGGTGATCGGACCTTTATCGGATGCCCACTTTTGGCCGCGGCCGAGCGGCAGGTCCCAGATACTGGTGATGGCGAGGTTATGCGTCTGATCGTAACCGGTCAGCGCGCGGTTCATGCTGAGGTAGCTCAGCGACTGAATGTTGGGCGTTCCGGAGCTGGCATCAACCAGATTGATGGCCTTGGACCAAGTGTAGTTCACATTGAACATCAGGCCTTTGGCAAACCGGCGCTGGAGCGACGACTGGAGAGAATCGTAGTGGCCGGTGCCTAACGGCTCCAGGAATGTGGTTGCGGCAGTTCGTCCGAATCGCTGCAAGAGCGGCTCCGAGTCGGTATTCGTGAATGGAGTCTGACCTGCGTTGATGTCCACGAAGGCGAGTTGGCGAACAGAGCGCGTGGCGACGTAGCCGGTCTGTGCGGTGAACCCCCAACCCAGCTCTTTCTGAAGAGTAAGATTCCACGACTGAATGTAGCCGCGGTGCAGATTCTGGGGTTGCCCTTCGAACCCGACATCAAGCGGCAGATTAATCACGCCGTTGCCAAGACTTGGCGCTACGGGGAGCGATGGGATTCCCTGGGCCAGGGTGGTGGCGGGAGTGAAACGGTTCGGCGGTTGGATTCCAAACGGCTCCATGATGGGGTAGTTGTTACGTTGCAGCTCCATGGCTTCGTATGGGTCATTAGTCAATCCGTAGCCTGCCCGGATCACGAACGTATTCGTGGCGCGCCAGGCTATGCCCAGGCGCGGGGAGAAGCGCTTTTTGCTGATTTCAGCGCCGCAGTTGCCTGGAACCGAACCGACGCCGCAGATCAGGACCTTGTTGATATTCGGGTCGTAACGTTCCAGGCCGCGATCGGCGCGGGTGGGATAGGGGAAATACTCCCAGCGCATGCCGTAGCTGACGGTCACCCTGGGGGTTACGTTCCAGCGGTCGCGTATATAGGCGCTGTATAGCATGGATCGTATCGAGTACACGTCGGGAAACTGCAATGATTTGCTGGCCTGATCGGCGACGCCCAGGAGGAATGATGCATAACTGTTGGCACGGTTGGTAGAAGTGCTGCTGCTGCACACCGGCGGGTCCTTACAGAGCGCCGTGGTGCCTCGGCCGAAGTCGAAACCGCCCTGGGATCCGAAAAACGAGCCGCCGCCGATCCACTCCGCCTGGGTCTGGTTGAGGCCCTGGCGGTAAATATCAGCGCCGAACCGGACATTATGCCGGCCGTGGGTCCAATTGAAGTTCACCACATATTGGTATTGCGGATCGTGGCGGTAATACGGCATGAAGTTCGTATCATTACCGGCGACCGCAAAATCGCTGGTGCCTCCGTTAAACTGAAACTCGGGCCAGCCGCTCTCAAATTTGCGAGTGCCGTTGGTCCCGGGGATTCCCAAGACGTCAGCACCAACGTTTTTACCGAGCCCCACCTGCTCGGAGTTGGTGCCCTGCCTGGTAAAACCGAAGTAGGCGTCGGTTACGAAGGACGGTGTAAATGTGTAGGTCCCGCCGAATGTCGCGCTATATGTCTCGCCGTGCCCATTCCCCGGATTACTGCTGCCGCCGATGGGCCGTCCCTGCAAAGCCGTTCCAAAAGCGGTCGGGGTGAAATCCGTATAATGCAGAAAACTGAAGCGCCCGAATACATTCAGTTTGTTATTCACGTTCCAATTGACCTTGCTGTCGATGGTGTTACGGTTGAAGGCGAAACCGCCCGAAGCAAAGTAGTTATTAGTCAGACCCGGCAGGTTCGGATCCGGGAAGAGGCTGTTAATCTTCTGCGCGATGAGCGCGCTCGGCGTGTTCAACAGGCTGCGAGGAATAATATCCAGACAGCTCGGGTTGGTAGCCGTGTTGCAGCGCGGGTCGCCGGGCGCCGCCATCGGCAGCCGTTTCGAGGGGTCCGCCAAGGTGGTTCCGGTGGCGTCGGTGTAGGGGTTATAAATGACGATTCCGCTCGCCAGGAACTGAGAGAAATCCCCGGCCTTCATGGCATCGGTCGGCACCGTCACCTTCCTTTGGACGTTGCGGTGATCGTAGCTGCCTTCATAGCTCAGGAAGTAGAATAACTTGTCCTTCTTGACCGGTCCGCCGACCGTGCCGCCGAACTGGTTATAAACCAGCTTGGGTTGTTGCGATTGGCCTGCCGGCACCGATTCCGGCCATGCCTTCAGATGCTGGTTGCTGTGATATTCAAACGCAGATCCGTGTAGCTGGTTAGTGCCGCTCTTGATCTGAACGTTTATGGCGGCGCCGCCGGCCAACCCCTGCTCAGCGTCGTAGCTGCTAGTTACCACGTTGACTTCCTGGATGGACTCGAGCGCGGGAATGTACGAAACGATGTGCGGCAACTGCACGGTGGTAGAGCTCACGCCGTCGATGCGTGTATTGTTCTGATCGTCACTGGTGCCGTTTACATGGAATTCCAGGGAGCGCGAAGGGTTCGTTGGTATGGAGTGCGAATTGAAGGGGGGCGAGATGCCGGGAATGGTGCGGTACAGCTGCTGGTAATTGCGGCCAATCGGAACGGGGAGGTTCTCGAGTTCCACCGAACTGACCGAGCTGCGCGTTTCGGCGCGATCCGTCTGAAGCGCCAGCGCCTCCCCTGTAACCGTGACCGATTGTTCGATGCTGCCGACTTCGAGCGCGGCATCGTCGCGCGTGACGTTATTCAGGGTGATCGGAACATCGCGCCTTTCGTAGGTCTTGAACCCCGGGACGGAAATTTTGACGATGTAATCGCCCGGCTGTAGAGCGATGAATTGATACAAACCGGTGGCATCGGTGATAGTGGCCGTCGCGACCCCGGTAGCCTGGTCAGTGACCGTAACCGCCGCTTTTGGAACAGCCGCCCCGTTAGGATCGGTGACGTTGCCGACCAGTGATCCGTACAAGACTTGGGCGGATGCAGGAGGCGCCCATATCGGAGCCACGATGGCGATCGCCAGAAGCGCACAGAACCAAGAGGTCCCGTGGAATCGATTCAGAATGTCTTGCATTGAGGAGCTCCTTTGCCGCCAGTGAAGGCACACTTCGCTGGGTTGAGAATCGGGAGCGTTCTTCCCCTTTAGTAAATCCCTCGTTGCGCAGCGCGCTATCGGCGTCTACCCGCCGCCCCCTCCCCCTCGGGTCATCGCCGCCATTCAGGCAGAATGCTATCACAGCCCAATGCACGGCACAAGGCTTAGCTCAACCGCTTGGCTCAACCGCGGTGCCAACCGCTGGCAGGCGAGGACGGCTGCCTCACTACTTCTCCGGTAACTGGTTATCGAGGCGCCTGAGTTGCTGCTCTTTGAGGGCCTTCTGCACGTCCGTCAAGGACTTTTCCAAGCGCTTCGTCCGCTTTTCCTGGGCAGCCAGGTCAGACTTCAGCTTGGCGGCTTGCTGGGCCAATTCGTCGCGCTGGCGGCGAATTTCAGGGTCTTCGGGCGGAGGTAAGAGCTGGGGAAGAGCGCCCAAATAGGTGGTGGCCTCGCGGACATCGCGGCCGTCGGGCATGCGGATCGTCAACGCGACCTCGACCTTCGCGGCCTGGCGGCCGTAGGTGAAGACGCCGGCTTGCAGGTGTTGTGGATCCATCGCAATGGATTGCGGCTGCGCCTCTTGGCCGTCCGAGATTTCTAATATGGCGGCGATGCCGGTTCGCGCGGGAAGCGAATTACGGTCCCAGCGGATCTGCAACTGGCCGCCGGTGTCGAGAGTGTTCAGGCCTAAGGACGGCGGAGCACTCGGGGGCGCGGCGAATCGTGCGGTAGACGTGAGGCGCGGCAGCCAAACCTCTTTGGTCTGATAGGCCACGCCGCCGATCGCAAGCCCGGCCGCGATTGCCAGCAGGGCAACCCAGCGGTGCGCGGGCTCGGGCTGGGTGAGCAGAAACCTGGGCGGTGGGGGCAGGGACGGCTCGGGCGCCGGTCTCGGGGCTTGCGCAGCGAGCGCGGGCGCTGCTGGAGGCGGTTCGGGGACGGCCGCGGGCGGCGGCTCGGGAGGCTTGACCAGTACGGGCCGGCGAGGCGTCGGATCTGCCGCCGGCTCGACCTTGGCAGGCATCACGTCGATGGCCGGACCAAGGGCACCCTGGGTTTCGGTCTCCGGGCGGTACGGCGCGGACCACGGGGAACGGAACAGAGCATCGCGGGATGGGACCTGGTGGATCGGCAAGGGCTCCAAGACCATCTCCTGGTAGGCGGCGCTGGCGTGGATGGAGCCATCCGGCTCGCGGAAGAAGAAGCCCATGCGCATCGGTTGAAAGGCGTGCGGCTTCAGGACCAGGGCGACCTGCCAAGGTTCAGGAAAGTAGCGCTGGTAGAGGTCGAGATCGGCTTCGGACAGGAAGATGTCACTGCGGGTGTGGGAGTGATACCAGCCGACCACCCTTCCGCGCAGCGAGACCAGCAAGTCGGTCAGCTTGGCCTCGTCGTTCTTCGAGAGGGTGAAGGAGGGTCCGGTGGCGTGCTCGCAATCGATTGGCTGGTAGGCCGAAATGGTGATGCGGCCGGGATCGTGCGTACCGATGAGGACGCCTCCGATTTCGGCTCCGCCGCGCGGCAGAGCGAAAAAGGCGTCCACCACGGCCAGGCGGATCTCGTCCAGGATGCGGGTCGAGTATTCCAGGGCAAAGGGACACCGCGGCACGGTCCATGTTGCGGGCGCAGCATCGGTCGCAAAATCGGCCATTCTCCTCTGATTGTAGGCGATTTAGCCGCTTGTTTGACAGGGGTGGTGGCTATAATAGGTAGGGAATGCCCAAGGCCAAAGAGCTGGAAACCCGCCTGCAACGAACCGAACAGCAGTTGGCTCTGTTCCAGAAGATCAGCCGCTTCATGGTTCGGGATATGAGCCTGCCGGAAGTGTTGAAGGGCATCGTATCGCTGGTGGTGGAGTTCACCCAATGCGATGCTTGCCTGGTGTATCTGCTGGACGGCGAGGACCTGGTGCTGTGCGCGTCGAATACACCGCATCCTTCCACCATTGGCAAACTGCGGTTGCGCTCGAATGAGGGCCTCACGGGCTGGGTGGCGCGCGAGCGGCGCTTGCTGGCGATTTCGCGCGAAGCCTACAAGGATCCACGCTTCAAAAAGTTCGGCGAACTGGAGGAAGATACCTATGATGCGTTTCTTTCGGCGCCGGTGATTGCACGCAACCGGGTGGTGGGCGTGATCAACGTGCAGCATCGCACGCCGCACCAGCACACCGGCATGGAGATGGAGGTGCTGACCACGGTGGGAGAGCAGGTGGGTTGCGTGTTGGTGCTGGCCCGGATGCCGGCGGCGGCGTTGGAGTCGGCCAACCATGTGGAACTGGTGCTGTCTTCGGGGCCGGTACAAATGAAACAATAGTGGCGCAGGGCTCCCGAGTGGCGCAAGCCTGCCGGCCTGCGAAGTGAATTGAAATGATGATCTGGTCCATCCGCACCGTTCTCCTTCTTACCGTCTTTCTGGCGCCGCTCGGCGCCGAGAAATGGCAGCTCCAGTATTTTTACGATAAAGAGAAATCCCACCTGGCGATCTCAGACCTGCAATTCGCCTCGCCCACACGCGGCGTGGCGGTGGGGGTGATCGTAGAGGGGAGAAAGCAGGATCCCGTGGCCGTGGTCACCGCCGATGGCGGCGCGCATTGGGACACGGTGCCGTTGAAGGAAACGCCGATCTCGCTCTTTTTCCTGAACGAGAACTTCGGCTGGCTGGTCACGGACAAGGGGCTGTGGCAGACCACCGAGGCCGGAAAGAACTGGCGGAAGCTGCCCAAACCGCCGGCTCCGCCCATCCGCGTCTACTTCTCCGACGAGAATAACGGTTGGGCGGTCTGCGGCAAGAAGACGGTGCTGGAGACGCACAATGGCGGAGACACCTGGACTCCGGTGGCGGCGGCGGCGGCCCAGCCGGGAACGAAGGAGAGTTCGGGCTTCAACTGGATTGCGTTTGCCACGCCGCAGTTCGGACTGATCAGCGGTTTCAATCATCCACCGCAGCACTTGTTCCAGGAATTTCCGGCGTGGATGGACCCGGAAGAGGCGTTGAGCCATCGCGAGTTGCCGCACCTCACTTACACCCTGACCACGCGCGATGGGGGCAAGACCTGGAAGTCCAGCGCGGCGTCTCTGGTGGGAGATGTCACGCGGGTGCGGTTCGGGCCGCAAGGGTTGGGGGTAGGACTGATCGAGTACGCGGAATCGTTCCTGTACCCGAGCGAGGCGTACAAGATCGATTGGACCACGGGCAAGAGCACCACGATCTTTCACGATAAGCGATTCGCCATCACCGACGTATGGATTGCGGCGGACGGCACCGTGTACCTGGCGGGGATCGTGGTGAGCGGTGAGTTGCACAGCGTGGTGCCGGGCCGGGTCCAGGTGCTGAAAAGCCAGGACTATTCGGCTTGGACCGAGATGGACGTGGACTACCGGGCGGTGGCGCGGCAGGTGACGTTGTCGGCACCCGACGAGAACAATCTCTGGCTGGCCACGGAAAATGGCATGATCCTCCGGTTGAAATAAAACAGACAAGTAGATCTGTGGTTTATCCACAAGATAGTCACGTGGATTTGCCTGTAACCGGTTCGAAACAATGCAAATAGATGTTGAGGAAAGCGCTGGTAAAAGCGCGAAAAAGGGTTGACGGAAAAGCCCGGCAAGAGCATAGTGAGAGAGGTTCCAAGAGGTTTGAGGAACAGCAAGCCTCCGGAAACGTAGCGAACCTGGAACGTTGATCCGTAGCCGCACTTGAAAAAGGACCGGCAGCGGGGAGCGAGAGGAGATCGG
>Ga0209067_10000688_pt1 | contig 21263 bp, 23 predicted proteins | sample ColStrG_CSR_2013_FD_187199 | JGI IMG/M metagenome (GOLD analysis project Ga0209067, IMG submission 187199) | Freshwater sediment microbial communities in response to fracking from Pennsylvania, USA - Cold Stream Run_MetaG_CSR_2013 (SPAdes)... | ecosystem: Environmental > Aquatic > Freshwater >...
ATTTGGAAGGGCGGGTAGCGGGTGTTCAATTGAGAGGCAGCCGAAGTCTTACGAAACCAATCATCACAACGGTGGTAGAGAATCAAACAACAGTTGAAATAGAGGTTGTCAATCCCTACTCTATTAAATCAAATGGTGAAAAACTTCAAGTTGACTTACGGAGATATCAAATTGATGCGCTGTATGAATATTATGCTATCCCTAAGTTGGACAAGGATGCGTTTTTGATCGCGCGAATTATAAATTGGGACCAATATAATCTACTCGAGGGAGAGGCAAATTTGTATTTTGAGAACGCGTATGTGGGTCGATCAATACTCGACGCTAAGTCACTGCAAGATACCCTTGCGATTTCGCTAGGCAGAGATAAAAGCATTGTCATTGGAAGGGAGAAAAATGAGCAATTTTCAAGAAAAAAGACAATTGGTAGCAATGCCGTGGAAACGCGTAGCTTCAAAATTATTGCTAGGAATAAAAAGCCCCAACCCATTAAGTTGACTGTCTTTGATCAAATTCCAGTGTCGGTTGTAAGTGATATCATTGTTAACCCCATTGAATTGACAAAGGGGCAACTGGACATAAAATCAGGAAAAGTGCAGTGGGAGTTGAATATTGACGGTCAGCAGCAAAAGGACATCAACATTCGGTACGAAGTGAAATATCCAAAGAGAGAAAAGATAATTTTGGAGTAAGCAAAACTACGTACCCGTTACACATGCCCCATGGACATCGAGCCGCCCATCTCAAAACGAACAACGGGTCAACTACTTGACATTGTCGAAACTGCGCAGGAGTGGAGACCTGAGGTATTGGAGCTGGCAAAAAAGGAGTTGGTCGCAAGAGGGGTTCCCGTCAAGACGCAAGAGGCCAGATGGAAGATTCGCACAAAATGCAATGAACGAGTCAAAAGAGCCAAGGAAAGAGCGTCCTATACCAACGTCGAAAAACTGCTGATCGTTCTGACAGGACCAATTCTGATTTTCTTATTGAAGGACTTTTTCATGTTTTATGCCGGTGCGGGATATAAGAAGAAGAACCGACAAGGGTGGTTTTATTTGTTGCTTGGATTTTGCCTGTGGGCAATGATCCTATATTGGTATTTGAAATTTGAAAACGACTGAAAATAATACTAGGCTTTATTTGACCAACCACCCAAAAAACCGTCAATGCTAAAATCACAGATTCGAACGCTCTTTACGTTGGCCATCGTCCTCGGACTTTGCACGCTCAGTAATGGACAAACAAAACCAAACGAATCCGCCAAAGTGCCGGTATGGACGGAGGCCGACCGAAAATACCTGTTGGACAACCTCATTCGTTCGAAGGAAGAAATCGTGGCGGAAACACAGGGCCTGACCACCGCACAATGGAATTTTAAAGAAAGCCCCGACCGGTGGAGCATTAACCAGATCGTGGAGCACATCTGCCTGTGGGAACTAATTCAGATGAATGAAATTTCGGTGGCCCTGCAAATGGGCCCTATGCCCGACTTTTCACAGTATCTCCCCGACAGTGTGTTTGTCAGCAAAGATCCAAAACGATTGAATAAGAATATCACCACAGACTATACCAAGCCTTTTACCTACAGCGTGCCGTTGGGCAACAACGAAGGCAAGAACAATGTAATCTGGTACACCACCATGCGAAACGAGTCCATCGACTATGTAAAGAAGACAACCGATAACCTGCGCATTCACTACATCTGTTTTGGTCCCAATATCCATCAACGGTACATGATGTTTTTCCAACACTCATTCCGACACCTGGGGCAGATCCGGCAGGTGAAGACCCATCCGAAGTATCCGAAATAGTTTACAAAAAGGACAACTTGTGGCGCTGTTGCACACCCAAACTTTTGGTGTCAATGCGGAGCAATGAATCACCATTTTTGGTAAACCTGTGTTAGTGGCTGGCCTTCAATCTTGCGTCTGATTTGTCCCTGGCATCTTGAATCGTTTGACTTGTCAACAAAAGGTCAAGCATTGCCCAAACTCTCATACTTCTAATTATTTTCTTTCCAGCTTTTACTTCATGGCTCGGTCTTATGGCCGGCCCTAGATCATAAATATAATGCGGGTCCCAAGTCCCTTTAGGTATTGTCTTGAAATGAATTGAAGGGTCTGTAAATACTTCGTATTTGGCAATGTGATGAATGGTTTGAAGTTTACCATCATAACGAAATGCAATGTGGTTTGGCGGCTCGGCAGGCCAACCACCTTTGCTTCCGCCAACTGGATGAAAATACTTTGAATGCTTGTTAACAATGTCTTGCCACGAAACACTCCATTTGTCAGGTATGCCGCTTCCTAGTGAAACAACGTAAACCCAATTGCTGTCTATTTTTTGCATACTGCTTATTTTGTCAAGGTAAATATTGAGTTCTTTTAACAGTCTATTTTCTGTGTCATGACCGATTGCTTTTGAAGATGATGCAATTTTTTGTATGTCCTTCCAGGAAATAACTTCTACAGGAATTGCCCCGATTGTCGTGATGCCAAAATGTGTGTTGGTAAATGCGGGAATGCTTTCGTTAAAAACAACAATTCTTCTGTCTTTTACATTGGAAGAAATAAAAGTAGGTCTAGTTGCATATTTTTCTAGTTGGGCCTTGGAAGGAAATGTCCAACCGCGTTTAGCTTCTACTATTATATGAAATTCATTGTCTTGAATTATTTCAAAGTCCGTAAACCCCTTTTCTTTTTCGTGAGTTTGAAGTCTGATTTTGATTTTGTCAGGGTCAAAAGGAGTTTTGATTTTGAGATGTTGTAAAAACCGTTGTAAAAAGTGTCGGCAATTTGAAAAAGCATAACCAACACTGTAAGAAATATCATTTTCTTTTTGTCCAAGTAATTGAAAAACGCTTTCAATTTTGTCGTTAAATATGTACAAATCTGCCATTTTTATTTTTCGTTAATGCCTTGTTGAACGGTCATCATAGTCTGCCGCTAACGACTCGTGCATGTGACGTTGCGGGGGATCGAGCTCTAAAGGATGGAGCGGAGTGTTTAGCGCGACCAAGACCGAACCTTTCCCACGACACCGGACGTTGTTAGAATCGAAAGCTACGGATTAACTTCTCACGTCACAATGCAATTTTAAAGAAATCCCGACCGTTGGAGCATTAACGAGATCGTGGAGCACATTTGCTTGTGGGGACTAATTCAAATGAATGAAATTTCGGTGGCTCTGCAGACACCTATTCTTTTTGGTTTTGTGAATACCTGATTTGTATTGCCATTTGAGGTTGCTGAAATAATGCTCACCCACCAAATTGCTCACTGAAACAATCGGAATATTTTCGTTTATTGATTCTTGAAAATTCCCTTGTTTTTATGACCCAATCAGAAGCCCATAACCAATTGATCCACCACTTCCTTGAAATGATCGCGTTAAGCGAGGCGGAGCAAGAGCATGTGAAGAAGGCTTTTCATTTGGTGCGTCTTCAAAAGAAACAGATTTATCTTCACCAGGAGGACGTCTGCAACTTCTACACGTATGTCGCGAGCGGCTGCCTGCGGTCGTATTTGAATGACACCAAAGACGATCTCCACATTCTCCGGTTCGCCCCGACCCACTACTGGATTCATGACCTGGGCAGCTTTCTCGACAAAACACCGGCGCAATTTTCGATTGATGCCGTGGAAGATTCGGTGCTCCTGCAAATTTCAAGAGAAGACTACGAGTGGCTTTTCACTACCGTTCCCCAGTTTAATAAATTCTTCAGAATCAAACTCCAGCGCTCTTTTGTGGCATTGCAAAACCGTATTTTGTCCATGATCTCCAAGACGGCCGAAGAGCGCTATGCCGAATTCATCCAGCATTATCCGAAGCTGGAGCAGACCATTCCGCAAAACCAAATTGCATCCTACCTGGGCATCAGCCCCGAGTTTCTTAGCCGCATCCGAAAGAGTTGGGCCGGCAAGGCTTAGATGCTTTCTTGATCTGGATCAAGACCTGTTATTGAACTAAGTCAAGCGGTCCCGCGGGTCGCACCCCCCACCTTTGCCATGCAATGGCCGAGAAAGCCAGGCACACAAAGGATGAAAATAAAATTTAACGTACCACGACGCGACGAGCTGGACCCCCAAGGGCAACGGTTGCATGATGCGTTCGTGGGGCAATATGGCAAGGCACCGAACCTGCTTTCGTTTGCGGCGCTGTCGCCGCATACGTTGGCGCATCACCTGGCGGCAAAAGAACGCAACAAGCGTACACCCTTTACCCAAAAGGAAATCGAAGCGGTGAACCTGGTGGTATCGGAAGTGATGGGCGACCAGTACGGGCTGGCCGAACATACGGTGTGGGGAAAATTGAATGGCCTGTCGCAGGACGAGTCAGTTGAAGTTCGGATGGGTCGCCACAGCAACCCACGCCTGCATGCAATCATCCGCCTGGCGCAGACAATCGTGCGCACGCAAGGACGGCCGGCCGCCGCCGCACTAGAGGAGTTTTTCAATCAAGGTTTTGGAAATGCCGCCCTCGTAGACGTGGTGGCGATCATCGCCGACCAACTGCTGTTCAACTACCTGCATCATATCGTCGGGATCGACATTGACTTCCCACGGGCGGAGGCATTGCCGCAAAACAGCGCTAACAATAAACTAAATCAACTAACAAAAACTAAAACAACACAACTATGAAAACAAGTATGGACGTAGCAAATGAAGTCAAGTTCCTTGGCTTAAATGTAAAAAGTACGGCGCAAGCAATCATCTGGGCCGCGCTGGTAGGCGGCACGCTGGATGCGGCTGCCGGTGTCATTGTCTATTTCATTTATTTTGGAATGAACCCGTTTCAGGTATTGCAGCTAATCGCCAGCGGCGTGTTTGGTCCCGCCGTGATCAATGGCAGCTTTGTCTATGTAGTGGCCGGCCTGCTGCTTCACTATTTTATTGCCTTTGCGGTAGCAGTCATTTTCTACGGGGCCGCTTCACAAATTAAATTTCTGGTGAATCAAAAAGTAATCGTGGGCCTGGCCTATGGATTGGGGATTTGGCTCGTGATGAACCTACTGGTGCTGCCAATCTCAAACACGCCTAAGAATCCTTTTAACCCCGGCCTGGCTGCGTTCGAAATAAGCTGGCACATGGTGCTGGTGGGGTTGCCCATCGCTTGGGTCATCGCAAAGCACTTTGAAGGAAAGAAATAGCCAAGGGTCTGGCGCTTTTGCCAGCGCGCACATCCGCGAAGTGTGTTTATCGGTCTAGCGGCACATTCAAAAAGGAAACGCGATCCAATAAACAAAAAAGCCCCTCGGGGCTTTTTTTGAATTGCTAATATCCAATAATTGTTTTCTACGGATTCTTTTTCGCCTGTTGCTTGATGTTGTTGCTGTTCTGGTTCAATTGTTGGTTCAGGGACTTTTGGTCTGCTTTGGTCAGGTGGCCATGGTCATTCTTGCGCATGGTTCTCTTCTCCTGGTTAACGGCCTTCACGTTCTGCAGGTCCTGCCGACCTTGTTGCTGGGAGATTTTGCCGTCTTTTTCATCGCGGTGAATACGCCGTTCTTGTTTGTCTTCCCGGCGATTGACCTGGTTGACGCGCGGATGATTTTTGATGTTTGTTTTCTGACGACCGGGTCCCTGCGCGTTTGCCGCGACAGCCACCCAAGAAAAGACGAGCACTGCAAATATGGTTTTCATATGATGTTTGTTTTGGTGGCTTTGACAACCAAAATGGGTATGGGTTTAATTAATGTCGGAACCAACTGAAAGTACGGTGGTTTGTGCTAAAGAATTTGTGGTATAAAACCGAAAAACCTTAAACAGGCGTGTGCTTCCGAATCCGCAAAACTGCCCCGACGATATTTTTTTCAGGGTGTCGCGGCCGAAAATCAGCTCCATTATTCTCATACCTCCATTTCGAGCGCAGCCATAGTCTTCTCAAAAAAGCGCAAAAAAACGAGACCCTTTCTGCTATTTTTACGGTCAATCTAATAATACTATGCGGTTCTTGAATTTAACACTACTTCTCGCTGTCGCTGCTTTTTTAAAGGTGACGAGCGCGAATTCGCAATGGACGGTGACGAGCCCATTTGGCGGAGCCATTGTTGAAGCATCTATTGCGATTGGAAATAAAGTACTCGTAGGGACCAATTCGCGCGGTATCTATGTTTCTGGCGACAATGGGACGACCTGGACTACCAGCAACACCGGACTTACAAACAACAATGTCAGCTCGTTTGCAATAGTAGGAGGCAACCTTTTTGCGGCAACCATGGGAAACGGTGTATTTATTTCCACGGACAATGGAGCATCATGGACTAATCCAAGTAATACGGGCTTGACCAATCCATTTATTCAGTCGCTAATTAGTGTTGGCAATAATTTGTTTGCTGCCACAGAGGAATGCATTGGGTGCAACGGGGGAGGAGTTTTTATGTCGAAAGATAATGGATCTTCGTGGGCTGCAGTTAATAATGGAATTCCCGGCAATAGTGCCAATTCGCTGGCATCAATTGGCAACAACCTTTTCGCTAGTTCTCCCGGCGTGGGAATTTACCGTTCATCGGACAGCGGTTCATCCTGGGTATCCGTGGATTCCGGCTATTATAATTCCGTCATTTCATTGGTTACAGATGGCACTAACTTGTATGCGGCAACCACGCAAGGTCTCTATCGATCAAGTGACAACGGTAACTCGTGGAGTGATCTAAACGATGGTCTCATAAACTCTTACAATAATCTTCCCTACGCGATTGGCAGTTTTGCCCTGCATGGAAATTATCTGTTTGCGGGAAGCACAACAAATATATATATGTCAGGAGACAATGGTGCCTCATGGGGTGAAGTAAACTCCAGCGCATGGGGTATTCAATCAATATTCTTTATTAACGGCTTTGTCTTTGCGAGCGGTTCAAATGGTTTTTACTCCCAATCCCTTCTCAGCTTTCCCACCATAACTTCCGTGGCGCCAAGTTCGGGCATTATTGGAACAACTGTAACGATCAAGGGCAGTGCATTCAGCACCACTCCCTCCAATAATATTATTAATATGGGCAATGTATTTGTTACCGCAATAACCTCGGCAAGTGATAGCATTAGTTTTATAGTACCGCCAGAAGCTCAGACAACTCAGTCGGGAAAAAATATTTCCGTTACAGTGAATGGCGAGACATCTACTCTTCCATATCACTTCCAGGTAGCACCAAACATTATTTCGTTCACCCCGACTTCTGGACCTCCTGGCACGTCTGTCACTGTTTCCGGAACAGGATTCGGTAACACGCGATCAGGAGTTACCCTTAATGGGCACCCCACGATGGTGTATCCCGGCACTACCACAAGCTTAGTCATGGTTGTTCCCGATAGCGTGACCAGTGGCCCGATTACCGTTTCAGTTGGAGGACTCACCAGTACCTCCGCAGTCGAATTTGTGGTAACTGCTTCCGCGGCACTTCCAAGTGCTGGTGGATATGGCAGTGTCACCTGGAGACAACCCATTCGGGCGGGAGCTACGTGCCAGACGATAGCCATGGATTCAAAGTATAACTTGTACTTCGCTGGTGAGGCAAATGCTGTGGGATCACAGCCGTCCTACTTTGGCTATACGTTATTCCCTGAGAACACGAATAATTCTTACCTCATTAAAACGGACACATCCTACAATATCAAATGGAGAAAAGTCATTCAGGTTAATAATCATGGAACGGTCCAGACAAGTAAAGTCCAGGTAGACAATAATGGCAATATTATTCTAACAGGCACGTTTTCGGGGCCTGTAACGATCGATTCAGTAACCCTTACGGTATCAGCCTCGCCTTTTGTGTTTGGTGTATTTATTGTGAAGTTTAACAGCGATGGAAAATTACTCTGGGCCAATTCCGCAGTCGCTAATGGCACGCTGATCCCCAATAGTTTGAAAATTGATGATTCGAACAACATCTACATTGCAGGCAGCGGCAATGGATTATGTAGATTCTATAACAATGGCATCGCCGCAGATTCAATCAATGGACCAAGCGGCTATTACGGATACTACGCTAAATACGATGCCAATGGAACGTTTCTATGGGTTAAGAGTTTTGTTTCAGGAAGTGACAATTTTTTGATAAGGGCAATGGCCATCGATAAAAGCAAAAATATATACCTGACTGGGTCGTGGCAAGGATCTGGAAGTTTTGCGTCAGTTCCTAAAGAATATTCATCTTCGATTATCATCATCGCAAAGTTTGATAGCACACGGAACCTTGTTTGGCTAAAACAAATCGGTTCGTTAAATAACATATCGTCCTACGGACGTGACATTGTGGTGAATGATCAGCTTCAATGCTTTTATGTTACCGGCTATTTTATCAGCGGCGACTTTGGAGGCGGAGTTCTTGATGCCAATGGCGCTAATGTTTTTTTTGCGCGATATACCCTGGAGGGCAAATTTCAATGGGTAAGGCAATTAGCATCAGGTGCGAATAGTGGGGTGGGAACTAATCTGACCCTTGACAAGGATGGGCTTGTTTATTTGGGAGGAGTTATCGGCCCATGTGAAAATGGCCAATGCCCAACTTTCGGTGAAACTGCACTTAGTACATACCACAACCCGTCCAACCCCTTTTCATATGGCGATGCGTTTCTGGGTAAATATGACGCCGATGGAGTAATGATGTGGGTCGAGCACATCGGCGACCCTAATACTGACGACACAATAACTGGCATGGCAAAAGATGACAAAGGTAACCTGTACTTCTCTGGTCAAACAGGAAGACGAGGGATTTTTGGGCCGTACCAAATGCCTTATGACTACTCGGTCTCTCTTGGGTTTGCCGCAAAAATCAATGACGGCAAGGTTTCATACTTCCAGGTATCCAATAACTCCTTTACCATCAAAGCTGACTCGAATCTTACCCGGTCATTTCAAGTTATTACCAACCAGAAATGGTCCGCATCAAGTAGTGTCGATTGGCTATCCACAAATGTGACGCAGGGCAATGGCAGCAGCGAAATAATAATTACGGCTCAGGTTAATTCTTCCCTTCAAAGGTCGGGTGCAATCATGGTGCTTTCTAACATGGGCAGCGTCTTAGAGGTTCTTGTTATGCAGTCAGGTCTTCCACCAACCGTGACTGCCATCGCTCCAAGCAAAGACAAATTGAATTTGGTTTACCCCAATCCCGCAAGAGATGTGCTTCAACTCCTAACCGAGAACAGTGGCATGGACACAGAAGCTTCAATTATAGACGTTACGGGAAGAGAGGTAATGAACTTAGTTGTAACGACAGGCGAGATCGACGTCAGGTCTCTGGAACCTGGCGTTTACATCTTAAAGCTTATTACATCGGAGGGCGCAACGATCGGTCGCTTCGTAAAGATCGAAAAGTAAGTGATCGAATTTGCCAAGTACCATCATTCTTCACGAAGATGTGGTGGTTAGCTTTTCAATTTTCAACTTTAAACCTTTTTAGGCTACAAAATTAATGTGTGCAACGTCAATGAACTCTCGGAAACTTGGCATCCGGAAATCATGACATCACTGATTTTAGGGTAATATAATTTTCTCGGTTTCATCCGCTTCCCAGATTCGATTCCCAAACTCTATTAATTTGCGGCAAATTTTATTATCGTTGCACACTTCTTCTTGTGAAACGTAGTAATAGTTGTTTAGCGGTATCAGTTGTCAAAGTTTTTAAGTGAAAGTGGTCATTTCCGAACATTTTGATTCTAAAGTTGTTAAGCCGAAATCGACCACTTCATCGCAACACAATACTTGGCATTGAAGTTCATTATTGGACCGATAGTCAAATACATCGGATTTCAGAACGCGGCAAAACTTTCTCTACAACCGCACCTTCGACAACATTGAAATGCTCAACGACGATGCCTCGGAATGGCTCAGTGGTACAGCTAATGCTGTTCCTCACAGCTTCACCAAAAAAGAGCCCATAATGGAATGGCATATTGAACAGGATTTTTTAAAACCTTACCTAGTCCAAGCCTAGCTCGATTCCCCGCTGTCCCACACCGTGCGAAAAGATAACACCATCCTCCTAGAGAGGAAATTTGCACTCTCTTCCCTTGTAAGCGCCTTGCGCTGAACATCCTGTATAAATTTGTTCAATTAGCATGGCTGTAATCTTTTTTAATTTCTTGTCTATTTGAGATTACAAAAATATGGAAGCGTTATTATGTTTGTTGGTGACTTCTCTCTCGGAGTAACCTATTTAAAATTTCTGATTAGTAGCTGGTATCATCCATTTTTACCTTTCCTCTAAACGTCCAAAAGACAAATGTTGTGTATGCAGCAACCAGCGGCACTCCTATGGCTGCGATCGTTAGCATTATGCCAAGTGATTTTTGCGAGGATGCTCCATTGTAAACGGTAATATTAAAAGCAGGATCAATTGTAGATATTACAATATTGGGATATAGGTTTATTGTCACTGTTATCAGTAACAATGCTGATGTTGCCGCTGAGGACAAAAAAGCTTTAAAGTACACGCCCTTTTCAAGTAGTCTTCTGGTATTGATGATTGTTAAAATAGTAAATAAAGGAACTAGAAATAGCGCTGGGTACGAGCGAAATTTGTCAGCTGTTTGAGGTAAATAAATCAACGTGGCCATCGTAAGTGTGACATAAGAAATAACAAAAAAGCGACTTGTATTCTTGGCCAATAGTTTAAGCTTAGTGTGTAACCTGTTTTCTGTTTTCATTATTAAATAAGTAGCGCCATGCATCATAAAAAGTGCAAGGGTAGTAATTCCTGTTATAATTGAATAAGGGTTTATCAGATTGAAAAATCCGCCTTGATACTCGAAGTCTTTGTCGATCGGAATACCTTGCATCACATTACCTAAAACGACTCCAAGCAATACAGCAATTAAAATACTAGAAAGTGAATAAATGCTATCCCACATTTTTCTCCACCAAAGCATAGGCTCTTTACTTCTGAACTCTATTGCAATGGCTCTAAAAATAAGTACTGTTAAGAATAGCATGAACGGAATGTAAAATGCTGAAAAAATTGTTGAGTAGACTTCCGGAAAGCCTGCAAACAATGCGCCCCCGCCAATAACCAACCACACTTCATTGCCATCCCAAACGGGACCAATGGCGTTAAGGGCTATCCTCCTGCTTTCCTCCTTTTTAAAGAACAAGTGCAACGCACCTGAGCCTAAGTCAAAGCCATCTAAAAGTGCGTAGCCAGTAAATACAGCACCTACAACCAGAAACCAAAGGGTGGGATAATCGATACCTAAAGATGTTTGCATAGAATTAACTTAGGAGTGGATTGTTGCGTTTTGAATGCTTAGGTATAGCTTCATATTCCTCAAAACCATGTTGGATTTTCTTGTTTAACAAATAAATGAAGAGTGCGAAAAGCGTTGCATAAATGAAGGTAAAAAGGAATAATGAAAACATCACCTGATTTGCCTTAACAGATTTTGACAAAGCATCGCTGGTTCTGAGAAGTCCATACACTACCCACGGTTGTCTTCCCATTTCTGCGGAAAACCACCCTAGCTGATTTGCCAATTGTGGCAACACAACCGAAAAAGAAAATATGGTAAGTAGCCATTTGTATCTAAACAATTTCCCCCTCCACCATAGGAACATAGCGAACAGTGTTAGGCCGATAAGGGTAACCCCAATTGCGACCATTAGATGATAGGTTTGGAAAACCGCATTCACTTGTTTCGGTCTGTTGTTTTCCGCGAAAGCATTCAACCCTTTAACAGGAGTGGTAAAATTATTATGAATCAAAAAACTAAGGCCTCCAGGGATTTTAACACCTGTAACAGTTTGCTCCTTTTGGTTTACAAATCCAAGTAAATACATATCAGCGGCTGTCAAGCTATCATAGTGACCCTCGAAGGCTGCTAGCTTTGCCGGTTGATTTATGGCCACACCATTTGCCGAGTGATGCCCTGTAAATAATTGCAGTAGGCATGAGATAGAGGCTACCACTAAAGCTATTTTGAATGCTTTTTGGGAGAGCTCAACATGTCTATTCTTTAACAAATAATATGCGTGAACGCTTAACACCAAAAATGACCCAGCTAAAAAAGCGCCAATAATTACATGCGATAGTCGATCTACTGAAGATGGATTGAACACCATTGCCCAAAAATCAGTAATTTCTGCTCTAGCTTTCATGCCCTCGCCTACTATGTGATAGCCTGCTGGCGTTTGCTGCCAAGAGTTGGCCACCACAATCCATATCGCTGAAAACATAGAGCCTAATGCGACCATGATGGTGGCAAAGAAATGAACCTTTGGAGATACTTTGTTCCAACCAAAAATTAACAAGCCTAAAAATCCGCTTTCTAGTGCGAAGGCAAAAATTCCCTCGGCTGCCAATGCGCTACCAAAAATATCACCCACATACCGCGAATAAGTTGCCCAGTTAGTGCCAAATTCAAATTCCATTACAATACCCGTGGCTACGCCTATACCGAAAATTAGGGCAAATATTTTTATCCAAAAACGAGTCATCTTTTCGTAAATCTTATCACCCGTTTCTAAGTACGCTCCTTCCATTGCCACCAGAATTACACCTAAGCCAATGCTGAGTGGCGGATAGATGTAATGAAAGCTAACTGTGAAGGCAAATTGAATTCTACTGAGTATTTCGACATCCATAATTTTGGATTTTATAAGTTCTCTAATTCTTATGTTTAACTTTTGTTCACTGGTAAAGGTTTTAAAAAAAACTTTATGGTGCACCCCTTTCTTAGGACAGGTTTCTTGTAAAATTAAGTTTAAAATTATTTGTCAAACTTCCTTCGGCCCACCAGCATTATTGACAACCTGATCTTTTGAAAATGCCTCAAAAATTATTCATTTGCTTAGCAAGGGCAAGTGCCTTTTCTCTTGCCACCGTACTAAAATCAAAAGCATCAACTTCCCATCCTAAACCCGCGGCGTATAGAGCATTACGTCCTTCTCCTTCGGCCGGTAACAGCAGCCTTCCATGGGGTAGCACCTTTAGCTGATCTCGGAAAAAGATATTCGGAATCGAACCGTAAAGCGTTTTATTCTTAGAATATCGCTCATTCCAAAAATCATCGCCCATGTTAAATAAGTAAGGTAAAAATGAAGAGTGAGGAGAACAAAAATAGCCAGAAAAAATGTGTCATATTGAAGAAATCCATATTCCAGGAATGAATCTTAAATGCTGACAATTTTCGGTTGATCATTAAAAGAAGAATAAGGCCAATTACCAAATTCAATACATAGAATGAAAGAAACACGGTAAAGCTTTTCACAACAACATATTGAAAACTATGAAAATCTCCCCAAACTGACTTTATTCCGTAAATAACTGCGCCAATGCTCAATCCCGACAACAGCGTTGATAATTTAACCAATCTGGTCGTTCGTTCAATTTCGTTATTAAGAACAAGACTTTTGATCCTTTGAAACAATATGTTCAATATGCCAATAGACATAAGAACAGCCCAGAAAGTTTTTGGGACTGTTATAGAACGTGTTTCTGTCAATAGCGCGACGCGAAGAAGGACAAACATGATAAATCCACTTGTGGCAAACAGTAACCCAACCATCCATTTACGGGCCGAAATAAACTTCTTCTTTTCAGCCAACCGAAGTTGAATAGTCTTTCTAAAATCAAACGTTTCGTTATTCATCATGGCACGTTCCGTTGCGCTGAATGTGGTTTATAGCTAAAGAAAAAATTAATATAAATTACTCTTGATAATCGCAACGTAACAGGAAGCAAAACAATGGCCGAGGTAATCGTAGCGACCATGTAGGTCTCCATGGGTGGATCAAAAAGAACGCGAAGAGCTACATAAACAGTGGTGAACATCGCCACTTGAAGGGCGTAACTAACGTACATCGCCCCCGAAAAAAAAGAAGGCTCCTGCTCGTAACGTAGATTACAATAACTACAATTGTCAGGCATTTTAGTAAAATTTTTACTGTATGCCCTTGAGGTGAACAGTCTGCCTTCGTGGCAACGTGGACACCGATGATACAAAATGCTGTATAGTCTCGTTCCTTTTGAGATCATGAAAAGAAATTGATAAAGTAAAAATCAAATTTACTTGCACTAAGACGCAGCGTCTGTGACAATAGTCACATTCTCACTTTCCAATCTGTCTTGTTCCAGTTTAGTATTTGACTCTTGTGTTTCCGACAGCGGAATATGCTGCGGAATAAAGTCTTCTCGGGCACCAGGCTTACTATAATCATAAGGCCACCGGTGTACTTCCGGGATTTCGCCCGGCCAATTATTGTGTTTGGGCACTCCGGCTGGCGTTGTCCACTCCAATGTGTTTGAACCCCAAGGATTCGCGGGCGCTAATTTTCCTCTGAACATGCTGTAAAAGAAATTGAACAAAAATAACAACTGAGTAATACCTACTGCTATGGCCGCAACTGAAATGAACCAGTTCAAATCCAAAAAATTATTCATGTAGTCAAAATTGGTAAACGAGTAATACCTGCGCGGATATCCTGCGTAGCCAATATAATGCATGGGAATGAACATGAGATAGGAGCCAATAAAGGTGATCCAGAAATGCACATACCCCAATTTCTCATTCATCATCCGACCAAACATTTTTGGAAACCAATGGTATACACCGGCAAACGTTCCGAAGAAAGCCAGTACACCCATGACCAAATGAAAGTGTGCCACTACAAAATAGGTGTCGTGAAGGTGGATGTCAAGTGGAGCGTTGCCTAGAATAATTCCTGTAAGGCCTCCTGAGATGATGAAGGAAATTAATCCAATTGAAAATAACATGGCAGAAGTAAATCGGATGTTACCACCCCATAAGGTGGTAATGTAATTAAACACCTTGACCGCAGACGGAACAGCGATAATCAAAGTGGTGATCATGAAAACCTGACCAATAAATGGATTCATGCCCGATGTAAACATATGATGTGCCCAAACAATAAATGACAGAAAAACAATTCCCATCATCGAACCGATCATCGCCTTATAACCAAATATAGGCTTACGTGAATTGGTGGCCACGATTTCAGAAGTGAGACCTAGTGCCGGCAAGAAAATAATATACACTTCAGGATGGCCAAGAAACCAAAATAGATGCTGATACAAAATTGGGCTTCCACCAAGATTCGGCAGAGCTTCTCCACCGATATAAATGTCGGACAAGAAAAAGCTGGTGCCAAAAGACCGGTCAAAAATCAAAAGGAGCAAAGCACCAAATAAAACCGGAAATGAAAGCAATGCAATAACAGCGGTGAAAAACAATGCCCACACGGTCAATGGTAATTTAGTCATCGACATTCCCTTGGTGCGAAGATTGATCACTGTGGTGATGTAGTTAATGCCTCCAAGCATGGTAGAGACGATAAAGAAAATAAAGCCGAAAGCATAAAGGGTCATGCCTGTGCCAGAGCCTGATATGGCTTGAGGCATGGCGCTTAGAGGCGGATAGACGGTCCATCCTCCCATAGCTGGACCGGACTCTACAAAAAATGAGGAAAAGAAAATTACGCTCGACAAAAAGAAAAACCAGTATGATAGCATATTCATGAAAGGGGATGCCATATCGCGCGCGCCAATTTGCAACGGGATTAGGAAGTTACTGAACGTGCCGCTCAAGCCAGCCGTAAGCACCAAAAACATCATAATCGTGCCGTGCATGGTCACCATTCCTAAATAAAATTCAGGATCAAGTTTACCTGCTACAATCCATTTTCCAAGGAACGGCTGCAGCCAGGACAGATTCGACTCAGGCATGCCCAACTGGATCCGAATTATAATGGACAAGAGACCTCCGATAACGGCCCAGAAAACCCCTGTGATCAGAAATTGTTTGGCAATGATTTTATGATCCATGCTGAAAACGTACCGGGTGAAAAAGTTATCGTCTTCATGGGCCTCGTCATGGTGCTCATAGTGATGTGTTGTAATAGTGCTGTTATCGATTTTGATTGCTTCCATGCCCTTAAAATATTTTATTGTACCAATGATGCCTTGATAATTTTACTCTCCGGTTCCATCTTCGCTTTTATGCGAGCAACTTCTTTCAATGGGTCGGGTATTTGGGTCATGTACTCTGGATTGTGTTTCAGCCAAGATTCCTGACTGTTCTTCCATTTCTCATAAACTTCCGGCTCATCCACCACTAAAATCATGCGCATCGCAAAATGACCCCGTCCACAAACTTCGGCGCAGGCCACTTCGTAGTTAAAATCTGGTTTTCCAAGCTTAACGCGCATCTCTTCGGTGCTAATGGTCGGCACGAAACAAAAACTGGTGCCCATACCCGGCACAGCATCCATCTTGAGGCGAAAATGAGGAGCGAAAAAACTATGGATAACATCTTTAGAGCGGATTTTCAAAAGCACTGGTTTATCTTTTGGCACATGGATCTCGGTTACATCAAAGTCATCAAACGTGGCTTTATCCCTCAAGTCCATCCCAAATTCATTATTGGCATCGGTGAATTTAAAATTGTACTTTCCAAGGATATTATCATTGCCCGGATAGCGCACTTTCCATGCAAACTGGTAACCCATTACCTCGATTACTTCAGCATCATCTGGAGCCTTGGCTTTTATTTTTTCCCATACGTTCGTCCCTTTCAGGATTAATAGTGTGAACACGATGGAAGGCACAACTGTCCAAAGCAATTCCAATTTGCTGTTCTCTGGATAAAAGTTAGCGCGTTTATTTTTGTTGAACCGAAAACGCCATGCGGCGTAGAATAATAAAATGTTAAGGATCACAAAAGGAATAAGGATTACTCCCGTCGCAAGATTAAATAAATGATCAGTCTCTACTCCATGAACTGAAGATGACTGAGGCAGTAAATCAGAATGGGCATAATAGTGGTACCACCCAAATCCACCCATTAGCAAGAGCAGGAAAGCAATCATTAGTCCTGCGTTGATTTTATTGGCACTTCCTTCCCATGGATTTTGGTCACCTCGCAAGGTGCCCATGATGTTGGAAAGCCTGAAAATCAAAAAGAGAATGGCTAAGGTTAAAACCGCCCCGATTGTTAAGGTTAATTGCTGCATATATCCTTTAAAAAACGATAGCCAAAAGTACTGTATTGACCTGCTGCAAAGGGTGGACTATATTCGGAATTAATGGAACAATAGGGTCCTATTTTTTGTGATTTTAAATTACCTTCGATCGCGGACACGTTGAATTCTTTTGCACTTTGATTAACACCCATAAACTGAACAAATAATGCTTCTTGGAACCACTCCCTGACAGGGGTCTTATGAAAGCAAAGTTTGCTCTCTAAATTGTTCCGGTGTAATCCCCATGTTCTTTTTAAAGAAGCGTATAAAATAAGACTTGTCGGAGAAATTTAATTCATCAGCAATTTCCGAGACGTTTTTTGAGGAGTAGGCCAACAATCTTTTTATTTCCAACATCACACGCACTTGGATTAATTCACCAACGGTTTTATTCAGCCCTTTTTTACAAATCTCATTAAGATGTTTTGGGGTCAAATTCATCTTGTCCGCATACTGGCGTGGAAGCTTTAATTGCTTGTAATGCTTCTCAATTAACGATTCATGTTCCCGCATCTGGTATGTAACATTAGCGGTCTGCTGATTGACCCAAGACTGTCTATAGTAACGCGAAAGTTTCGCAATGATAATATCGAGATAAGCACGGATGATAGTATGGCTTCCGTTTTCATTCTTTTCGTTTTCAATAAAAATTTCATTGATTGCTTGTCTTATGCTTTTATCTTTCATACAGTCTAAATAAAGGTAAGGATGATTACTTAGAGAGTGGAAAAAAGGGATATCGACCAATTTTTTTTCGGAGCTATCCATCAGATAAAACTCGGGCGTAAAAAAAATAGTAAAACCTTTTACGTCTACCGACAGGTTCAATGAGTGTACTTGCCCGGGTGTAAGAAAGAAGATGCTGCAAGGCTCAACTCGATAAGTAGAAAAATCAATAGTGTGGGTACCTGCGCCTTGACTGATAAAAAGAATATTATAAAAATCGTGTCGGTGAGGCTGGCTAGCCAACTGAAAATCATTCATTAATATTTCGAGCACCTTAATATCAAAACTGTTTTCCCTCCCAGAGCTTTGCTGCCTAAAAGTGTTGATGCAATAGACAGGTAGGGTTGGTTTATTTTTCAAACGTTTTAATTAAAACAAATTTACGATCATTAATTTGCTTTGTGTTCAGGCCAACGAGTTCGACATATTGAACGTGACTACTGTCTTATCTTTGCCAGAAACAAACAATAATTTAAGCTATGCTTTACCCAATTGACTTCTCGCAAGCCCGTTTCAAACACTTAAAGTGGAAATTTCGAATTCGCAATTTTTTAGATGAAAAGGTAACGCTAACAATTTAGTACTCCCCATTCTTTAGACCACACAATAGTTATCATAATACTTTTCTTTTTGCTTCTTTTTCTTTTGAAGTTTTCCACAATTGTGGATAAGTCAAGCTGCTTTCAAATACACATCCGCCGGCCGTAATCGTTGAATACCTTGGTGCGTTTTTTTGAAATTGTAAAACTCAAGGAACGCCTTTAAGCCTTTATACAGCTCCAAGCCATCATCGGCGGGATGAAGGTAAACGTAGTCTTGTTTCACGGTCCGCCACAACCTTTCTATAAAAATATTATCGGTAGCCCGTCCCTTTCCGTCCATGCTGATCTTAATGTTCTCCGCTTCCAAATAATCAACCCAGAGGGGACAGGTAAATTGGCTCCCTTGGTCGGAGTTGATAATTCCTGACTTTCCGTAATGGCTTAAGGCCCTTTTAAGCAGGTATAAACAATTTTCTGCCTCCAGCGTATTGTTCAGCCTCCAACTTACCACAAAGCGGCTATAAAGGTCAATAATGGCAGTCAGATACATAAATCCATTGGCCATTGGAATATAGGTTATGCCAATGGCCCAGACCTGCTTTGTATGAGTGAACTTCAAGTCTCGTAAGAAATACGGTTTGATGTATTTGGCCTTCCCCAAGTTGGTCAGGTTTAGCGAGGATAAAGTTGACTGGCTTTAAGCTTCTACTATTTCGTTGATACTGCGTCAACTGCCAACGGCTTCGTACAGAAAAACCAATCGTAACATGTCATGTCCTTCTTGTTTTCCATTCTTTCTTTCGCAACACCGCAAGAACCAGCGGTAGGCACAATTACATCATCACCAGGTCTCCAGTCAGCAGGAGTTGCAATGCTATTCGCATCTGCAGCTTGCATGGCAATAAGCGCTCTTTTTAATTCGTCAAAATTTCTTCCAAGGGAAAGAGGATAATAAATGATAGCACGAATCATTCCTTTGGGATCGATGAAGAAAACTGCTCTTACTGCTTTTGTAGAACTCTCACCTGGCTGAATCATTCCATACTTCTTTGCGACATTCATCGTAATGTCTTCAATCAAGGGGAACTTCACTTCAATATCCTTCATCCCCTTGTACTCAATCTTTTCCTTGATGGTTCTCAACCAAGCAATGTGGCTGTATAAGCCATCTACTGACAGACCTACCAGTTGACAATTCAACGCATTAAACTGAGGTTCCATCTTTGCAAAGGTCATGAACTCAGAGGTGCATACCGGAGTAAAATCCGCTGGGTGGCTAAAAAGGATAACCCACTTTCCCTTGTAGTCCGTTGGAAAATTAATTTCGCCTTGAGTTGTAATGGCTTTAAATTCTGGAGCTTTATCACCTATTCGTGGCATAGCCACAACTGATTCAATTGTTTCCATAATATTTTCATTTATTTATAAAACTGAATTACCAGATTCTATTTACTCATTTCCTTTTCTAAGTTGCTGACCTTACCAATCATGCAGCTGCCATAACTTTTCAGTTGTGACAGCAACCAGTTTTTTTCTGTTGCCTCCGGATATCCAAGAGAGTGAAGTTTTTTTATAATCACGCTTCGATCTACATTTTCATAAGACAAACTCACCGCATCAAATTCAACATCAACATCTACGGATTGTACACCGTTAATCTTGTATAGTTCCTTTTTAACCGTTGTGGCGCAACCATTACATTTAAGGTTGGCAATAATTATTTTCTCGGTTTTCATAAAATCGTTTCATTGTGAATCTCAATAAATCCTAACTTGTGGTTTTATTTCCTGACGTACTAATACCAAATGGCAAATACAACGGACAGAAACTTACCAAGCTAGTAAGCACAAAGATCGCAGAAAGAGCTATCAACACAAGTCCAATCGTTCCGCCGACAACCCCAGTGAAATAAAGAACAACAAACATAGCTGCGACTATAATCCGTATAACGCGATCAGCAGAACCCATATTCTTTTTCATATTTTTGAATTTGTTTATTAGTAAAGCTAACAGGTCATGATTTGCTGGTCAGTGACTTAGATCACACAACAACATGATTATTTAAGCTGCTATTTGGGCTAAATAATCTTTTATGCTCGCGTATGCAACGAGAAGACGCTTTAGCTTTTACTAGCAACAACTCTCACGACACTTCCAGCCCCCCTGTGAAAGTCTCCTTCATCGAGATTGATCTGCTTCAGATCTTTTACTTGGAAATCTATTCCCTTCAAGTCTCCCATCAATTCGTCTAAAGAATAAAGTAACTTGAGATCCTTGGGCCCCCCTGATGTATAGTTAATTTGTTCCTTCGAAAACACCTCCAGTAAAATCTTTCCTCCGACTTTGAGGGCATTTATGGATTCTGACAGTAGATGTTTTCTTTTGTTCTCTGGTAAGTGGACATAAATTAATGCGACCAAATCATAGGACTCTTTGGGAAAGTGAATAGAGCCTAGATCGCCTAGTTGATAATCAATGGATAACCCTTTTAACCGTGCTAAGCCCAAAGTTTTCTCCTTAGCAACTTCACTAAAATCAATTGCAGTTACTTTCCATCCCAAAGTTGCCGCATATAAGGCGTTTCGCCCCTCACCCTCACCCGGAAGCAACAATTTTCCAGGAGTTAGTTTCTGGATCTGATCTTTAAAGAATTCATTAGGGTTGTATCCATAAACGCTATCCACATCTGCATATCGCTTATCCCAAAAGGAATTGTCCATAATTCAAGTTATCGATAATCTAGAGAACTCTAATTCTTCACTCCTGCCCATACCAGTATTTTCTCCAGAGGGCAAAAGCAAGTAAAGGAAGATTGCAAAAGGTTCAGCCCGACAAAGGCGGTTAATCCTAGCCAATTAATATTTACCAAGTAAGCCAAGATAATACTCACCAATGCGATTGTTCCTGCAACACCTCTGATAATTCGTTCTTTCATAATTCAATATATTAAAGTTTCAATTTTAAAATGCTTACCCTTCCATCTCCTTGTCTTTTTACAAAGAGGACTTTTCTTATACTCACTGCATA
>Ga0209067_10000690_pt1 | contig 21256 bp, 14 predicted proteins | sample ColStrG_CSR_2013_FD_187199 | JGI IMG/M metagenome (GOLD analysis project Ga0209067, IMG submission 187199) | Freshwater sediment microbial communities in response to fracking from Pennsylvania, USA - Cold Stream Run_MetaG_CSR_2013 (SPAdes)... | ecosystem: Environmental > Aquatic > Freshwater >...
CCTTGGGCAAGGCGAAGTATTTCCTCCTCTGAAAATCCATTCAGAAATTCCGATTGACGAAGCATCATTCCAAAGGATGCAACCGAGGCAGCCCAACGGAAATTATCGGATGTTTTTTCTATCGCAGTGCGATGATCAATGATAGGGTGGACAATCAATTTACTCACCGTACCGTCCGGCTTTTTGAAGCGGAACTTCACGGTCATCAATTCATTGGTCGCGGACGTTTTCGGGTCCATCTTAGAGGACTGATACTTCAGCTCGTCAACTTTAAAAAAATTGCTCTCAACACCTACCGGAATAATTTCATATAGTGCTGTCACTGTGTGGCCTGAGCCGAGTTCACCGGCGTCTTTTTTATCGTTGTTAAAGTCTTCATTTTTCAACATTCGATTTTCGTAACCAATCAATCGGTAGGCTTGTATCTTCGCGGGGTTGAATTCGATCTGCAGCTTCACATCTTTGGCAATGGTGAATAGCGTGCCTCCAAATTCATTGACCAACGCTTTTTGTGCTTCAAAAATAGAGTCGATATACAAATAATTTCCGTTCCCTTTGTCGGCCAGCGTTTCCATTTTGGAGTCTTTGTAATTGCCCATCCCAAAGCCCATGACAGTAAGAAATATTCCATCTCGTCTTTTTTCTTCAATCAATGTTTCCATCGCACCATTGCTTGATTCTCCCATGTTGAAGTCGCCATCGGTGGCAAGGATTACCCTGTTATTTCCTTCCTTGTTAAAATTCTCTTTTCCAATTTGATACGCCAGGCGAATGCCGGCTCCGCCTGCTGTTGAACCACCGGCTTCAAGGTGATCGAGGGCTTCAATAATTTTCTTCTTTTCTGCCCCGGAGGTCGAGGGCAATACCAATCCTGCGGCGCCCGCATACACGACGATAGCTACATGATCCTGTTCTCGCAACTGCTGAACCAACAATTTGAACGAAGATTTTAATAACGGTAATTTATTGGCATCGCTCATCGAGCCCGAAACGTCAATGAGAAAAACCAGATTGGAGGGAGGTAATTTTTCTGTCGGGATTTTTTTGCCCTGCAAACCGATCAATACAAGTTTATGCTCTTCGTTCCACGGCGCAGATGATATCTCCGTATTAATAGAAAACGGATCTTCCCCGCCCGGTTGCGGATAATCGTAGTGAAAATAATTTACCATTTCTTCGATTCTCACGGCCTGTTGGGGAGGACGCTGGCCACCTTGAATGAATCTACGAATATTGCTGTACGAGGCGGCATCCACGTCAATTGAGAAAGTAGAAAGAGGGCTATGGGCGGCATCGTGAAAGATATTTTCGGTGATGCCATCATATTCTTCGGTATTAAATCGCTCGTCGCCGTCATCTACAGGGACCGAAGAGGGTTGATAAAACATCTCCATCGCGTTGTAAGCCCCTTGCGCAGCGGTTTTTGGCACAACCTCTGCCCGACCATGAAGTTTCACTTTTTTATCGCCAGGTACCTTGGTGACAACGTTGCTCAAAGGCTTTATAGCCATTTCAAGGGATACATCAATTCTATTCTTCGTTTCAATTTTTACTTCCTTGGTTTGAAGCCCCCTAAAAGAGAAAACCAAAATGCCGCCTTGATCAGGCGTGGTAATCAGGTAATTCCCCTGATCATCGGTAACCGTGCTCATTGTCGTTGCTTTTACGACAACGTTCACACCCGCTAATACACGACCATCTTCTTTGGCAATGACTTTGCCCATGATGGTCCGATCGGGCACGAGTCGAAAACTGGTTAGAAGGATAACCAACACAACCAGCATGGAGATTTTTGTTTTCATAAATTTTTTCGATTTTTATATAGGATGCAGGCCCAAGGGTTTTTCCATAAAAGAAATTTTAACTTCGTTATTGATGGCCGTACCCAAATCCGACAGCGAACTTATTTTTCTCTATAAAAAGACCAATAATATTTCTTTGATCGGGGAATTGTACACGCGTTATACCTCGTTAGTCTACGGGGTATGCCTTAAATATTTGAAGGATCGCGATCAAGCCAAGGATGCGGCTATGGAGCTATTTGAGAAACTCATAGAAACACTGAAAAGCCATGAGGTGGAGAATTTCAAAAGCTGGCTTTATGTTTCAGCCCGAAATCATTGTCTGATGCAGATCCGAGGCAAGAAAGGTAAATTCAAAGAAGAAATAGAAGCCTTAGATGTGGAAAACCATTTCATTTTGCATCCTGAGGAAGAGAATGCACCGGAGGAGAATTTTGAGAGATTGGAAGAATGCATTAAGCAATTGATGGGAGGACAGCGAGATTGTATCCGTCTATTCTACCTCCATGAAAAATGTTACAAAGAAATTACGGTCATCACGGGATTTGATTTACACCAGGTGAAAAGCTTTATACAAAACGGGAAACGGAATTTAAAAATATGTATGGACGAGCATGGGTAGTCTCTCAAACGATATCATCAAATACCGAAAAGGTGAACTGAACCCAGAACAAACGCATGCGCTGGAAAAGAAAGCCTTAACTGATCCGTTCTTAGCCGAAGCCCTGGAGGGTGTTGAAAATATTTCTGGGCAAGAATTGGATTGGGCTATTTCAGCTATAGAAAAAAATATCTTAACGAAAAAGAAAATAAATCGATTCGCCCCATTACGGATCGCTGCGGGCATCATTCTGGTTGTTGCCGTTGTTTTCATCATCTACCAATTCATCCCAAGAGCAGAAACGATAGCCCTGAAAACAGAAAAGCAAAGACCAGAAAACAAAAAAGAAGAAGTGGCAAAGCCAATTACAGGAAGTGGAAAAGAAGGCGAAAGGGCGGACGGTAAGATGGCGAAGGGGGAAGGTGCAGAAGAGAAAAAAAAGAAATCAGAACTGATCGTTTCGAGCACCCAGAACCCAACGGCCAGTCCCAAGCGCCATCAGGACCAGCAACCAGGATCGAGCAAACAAAATTCAGGAGCAGAAATACAGGTGGAGCCCATCCAACAAGCACCTGTTGAGAATCTAGCCTCGGCTGAAGAGCAACGGTCAAAAACGGAGAATGCGGATGTTCAAACGACAAAACAGGCAGTGACCCCAACCGGTAAAACGGCAGGCGCAAATGCCATTTCCAGCGATCAGAAAAAAGATTCATTTGCTGCCAGTGAGGCAGGGCGAAGTGCGGCTCCCTCAGCAAAATTTAAATCCATCCAATCGATTTCAGGTCAGGTTGTCTCCGCGGAGGATGGTTTACCGTTGCCCGGTGTGAATATCATCATTAAGGGAACAGCCACCAGCACGGTGACCGATTTGAAGGGCCATTATTCCCTTCCTATCGAGACAGAAAATAGGAGTCTGGTATTTTCCTTCAGTGGTTTTGAGCAACAAGAAAAAGAGGCTTCCAGTGGAAACAAAATCGACGTGCAAATGAAAGACGATGTGGCCCAACTCAGCGAGTTGATTGTTACGGGAGTTCGTTTAACAAAAAACGAAAATCCGGAGCCAGTAATTCGATTGGCCGAGCCGGTGGCAGGGAAAAGAGCATTCGATAATTATTTAGAGCAGAACCTAAAGTACCCCGAAGAAGCGTTGAAAAACAAAAAAAGAGGAAAGGTGACAGTTGAATTTAAGGTGGGTGTGGATGGAGGTTTCAGCGACTTTCGGGTGATTAAAAAGCTTGGCTACGGTTGCGAACAGGAAGTCATTCGTTTAGTGAAGACGGGTCCGCCATGGACACCCTCAACGCAAGATAACAAACCAATCGAAAGCACAATCAGGATTGGGTTTCAATTTGATCCTTTAAAAAAAGGCCGATAAAACCCAATCAAATAAAAAGTTCCTTTCAACTTTCAATATTATTTATACTTTTGGGCAACATTGGTTTAACACTACTTGCATGAGTTTATTTATTAAGAAGCCGCTTGATCAACTCTTGGTACAAGCCTCTGATTCAACCAAGGGATTGAAGCGCACGCTTGGCGCTGGCAATCTGGTTGCACTAGGCATTGGGGCCATCATTGGTGCCGGTCTTTTTGTCCGTACGGCCGCCGCCGCCGGCGAACATGCTGGCCCGGCGGTAACACTCTCGTTTATTTTTGCAGCGGTTGGTTGCGCCTTTGCTGGTTTATGTTATGCCGAATTTGCTTCTATGATACCAGTAGCGGGAAGCGCCTATACGTATGCTTATGTAACGATGGGCGAATTTGTTGCGTGGATTATTGGGTGGGCACTGGTGCTTGAATACGCTCTGGGAGCTGCTACCGTTTCCATTGCCTGGAGCGAATTCTTGAATAAGCTATTGGGTGGTGGCATTCCTTATGAATGGTGCCATTCGCCTTTTCAAAAAGCACTGATTGGTGATGTGATGCATTATGGAATCATGAATGCTCCAGCGCTATTTATTTTACTGGCTCTTTCTCTTCTGCTGATCAAGGGAACCCAGGAATCCGCCATCGTGAACACCATTATTGTCGTTATTAAGGTGGCTATCGTGCTGGTATTTATTTGGATCGGTTGGAAATTTATCAACCCTGCCAATCACTCGCCCTACCTCATACCAGCCGATGCTAAGCCTGCTTTACTTCCAGATGGAAGTTTCTACTCTTATGAATCCATATGGGATCATGGATGGTTCGGCGTCATTGCGGGAGCTGGCGTTGTTTTTTTCGCCTTTATCGGGTTCGATGCTATTTCCACTGCCGCGCAGGAATCCAAAAACCCAAAGAAAGATATGCCCATAGGGATACTTGGTTCGCTAGTGATCTGTACGATACTTTACATTTTGTTTTCCTACGTGTTGACCGGTGTGGCTCCCTATACCGATTTTATGCTGAAAGGTAAAGAAGCTTCGGTGGCTTATGCAATCGATGCCTATATGCCAGGCTATGGTTGGCTTTCTACGTTAGTCACGGTTGCCATTCTTGCGGGCTTCTCTTCGGTTATTCTCGTCATGCTCATGGGACAATCGCGAGTTTTCTACTCCATGTCCGTTGACGGACTTCTTCCCAAAGTGTTTGCCGAACTGCATCCAAAATTCAGAACGCCTTACAAATCAAACTTCTTGCTTTTCATTTTTGTTGGCCTTATCGCCACGCTTTTGCCTGGGGATATTACCGGCGACCTCACCAGCATCGGAACACTGTTCGCCTTTGTGCTGGTTTGCGTGGGTGTGTTGGTAATGCGGAAAGCGAACCCGAATGCGGTACGAGGGTTCAAAACACCATGGGTGCCGTTCGTCCCCGTTATGGGGATCCTAATTTGCTCGGCCATGATTATCGGACTAGACTCCATCACGCAACTGGTCGCCTTCATCTGGCTGCTGGTCGGGCTGATTGTTTATTTCACCTACAGCAAAAAGAATAGCGTCTTACGCAATTAATAAATCAGTTAATAATCTCATCAGAGATTTTTAACGTGTTGCCCATAATCTCTATGCGGTATTGAATCAGCGGACGTTGAGCGGGGCCACCGGTAGGTTGTCCATCAGAAAAATTGAATGAGGATTTACAGCAATGGTCAATCATAAATAAAGACGACCCATCAACTTGAACGATGGCACAATTCTCCTCAGGATGGTGCGGGCAGGCACGCTCATAAGCCATGTATGCATTCTCCCCTGCTCTATAAAGGATAATACCCCGCATCCCCGCCCCCTCGATATAAACATAACCGCCATCCATCTTTAGTCGTTGGTATTGCGGGTAGCTCAAATTAACCGTTACGGTGGGAAAAGCGGCTTGCGAATAGGCCTGATAAGAAGCCAGCAGAAACACACAGGCCGTCATCGAGAGAAATCTATTTTTCCTCATAGGTAAAAATTTTGCTAAGCCCGCCGGAGATCCATAATTGATTTTCATTTTTCGTTGGCGCGCTTATTTACGGACGATTTCATAATCATAATATCCCTTTCCTGTTTTTCTTCCCAATTGCCCTGCTCGTACTTTCTCCTCCTGAATCCGACTTGGTCGGAAGCGCGCAACATTGTTAAAGGCTTTATACATCAGCTTACTAACTTCAAGGTTGACATCATTGCCAATCAAATCCATCAATTCAAAAGGCCCCAATTTAAACCCGGCGGAGCGTAACAAGGCATCAATCGTGCCAATGTCTGCAGAATTCTCTTCTAACAAGTGAAGTGACTCTAAATAGTAATGCCGCGCCACCCTGTTAACGATAAAGCCTGGAGAATCTTTTACAACAACCGATGTCTTTTCAATGGTTTTAACAAATTCAACCATTAGTGCAATGACGTCACTATCCGTTCTTTCCCCGGAAATAACTTCAACCAATTTCATCAAATGAGCGGGGTTAAAGAAATGTAAACCTAAAAACCGCTGGGGGCGAGTTAAGACCGATGCAATATGGGTAACCGAAAGCGATGAGGTGTTGGTGGCAAAAATTGTGTCTCCGTCATTAAATCCTTCCAAACGAGCAAAGATCTCTTGCTTTACGGCAAGCACCTCCACGGCGGCCTCGATGACCAAATCCACCTTTATTTCCTCCAGCAAGCTGGGTTTTATCCTCCGTAAGGTCTCCCTTTTTTTTTCTTCTGATGACTTTCCTTTCGCAATTGCCTGATCTATATTCTTGCTGATGTTGTGAATTCCTCTCTCGGTCGCTTTTGCCTCCGCGTCAAAGAGCAACACTTCATATCCGCCATACGCGCAAACCTGGGCAATTCCCTGACCCATAGAGCCGGCACCAATCACACCGATCTTTTTTATTGGATACATCAGCTCACATGACCGTTTTAAATTGCCTGAGAAAGCGAATGTCGTTTTCAGAATAAAGCCTTAAATCATTTACCTGAAACAGCAATTGGGTGACGCGTTCGATGCCCATTCCAAATGCGAAGCCTGTGTATTCTTCCGGATCAATTCCGCAGTTACGAAGGACGTTAGGGTGAACCATGCCAGAGCCGGCAATCTCCACCCAGCCGCTATGCTTACAAATATTGCAGCCCTTGCCCTTGCAAATAAGGCAGGAGATATCAATCTCTGCACTGGGTTCTGTAAAAGGAAAAAATGAAGGACGATACCTGATCTTGATGTCCTTGCCATACATCTCTTGCGCAAAGTGGTAAAGCGTTTGCTTTAAATCTGCAAAGCCTACATTCTTGTCAACGTATAATCCTTCCACTTGGTGAAAGAAACAATGAGCTCGTGCGGAGATCGCTTCGTTGCGATAAACCCGGCCAGGCATAATGGAGCGGATCGGAGGCTTTTGTTCCTTCATCAACCGAATTTGCACATTCGAGGTATGGGTTCGCAGCAGGATATCTGGATTTTTCTCTACGAAAAACGTATCCTGCATTTCGCGGGCTGGGTGGTTAGGCGGAAAATTCAGTGCCGTGAAATTGTGCCAGTCGTCTTCAATTTCAGGACCATCCGACAAGTTAAAACCAAGTTTCTCAAAAACCTCAATTATTCTAAATCGGGTAAGGCTCAGTGGATGCTGGTTCCCTAACTTATTGGGTATCACCGGCAACGACAAATCGATATCTTGCCCTGTTTCTTGAGTTAAATTCTCTAGTTCTTCTTGGGAGGTCTTGAATTTGCTTTCGGCCAATTGTTTTAGGTCGTTTAATAGCTTACCCGACTTCCTTTTTTCCTCGACGGGAGCCTGTTTCAACTCATCAAACAAGAGTGGAATTAATCCCTTTTTGCTGATAAACTTTAGGCGGAAATTTTCTACCCCTTCCTTTGAAGTAACGGAAAAGGATTTTACCTCTTCCTCAATTGACTTTATTCTTTGTTCCATGAGGATTTAACGTTCGTTGTTGCGCCCATTTTAATACAAAGTTTATCGTTAGGCAAAGGGCAAGGACAACTCCCAAAATTAGCAGATCATTTTGTTTTCGTAAGAGCCAGGCCAAAACAATCATAACAATATTTATCGCTGCAATAATGATCACTGACTGGGCATGGTCAAACCCCAACTTCAAGAATTGATGATGAAGGTGGTTGCGATCGGCATGAAACGGTGAATGTCCTTGGCGTAACCGCAGTATAATCACTCGAAGCGTATCAAATGCCGGAATAATCACGACACACACCGCAGTGGCAATGGAAGCATGGAATTTAAATTCATTTTCCTCTGGCAATCCATAATTCTCATTGATAAACAGGATGGTCAGGTAGGAAAGTAAAAACCCGATCATCAACGCCCCCGTATCACCCATAAAAATTTTAGAGGGCTGCCAGTTAAAAAGTAAAAATGCCACTATGGCTCCAGCAAAACAGAGCGATACCAGGCTAATGGGGTGAACCCCGATCAAATAAAACCAAATTCCAAAAGCGGTCAGGGCAATGGCCCCAATTGTACCGGCTAAACCATCAAGTCCATCAATTAAGTTGTAGGCATTGGTAAGTATAATCAAGGTGAAAACACTGAGAATCCAAATTACCACCACGGGTATCTGTGGTAAATCAATAATTCCGTAAGTAGAATTGAGTGTGGTTCGATCCAGGAAAACCAACACGATCACCGGCAAAAATTGGCTATACAATTTCTGCTTTGGAGTCAGCGCAAGGATGTCGTCCCGCAACCCAATGAAAAACATTAAAAACAAAGAGATAAACAAATATTTCAGATTAACCCAGTCCTGAAATGGTAAACTTAGCATCAGTGATATCATGGGCCCTAGCAGTATTGCCACGCCGCCCAGGGAAGGCTTATAATTGGAATGGATTTTGTGCCGGCCTGGGGAATCAAAAAGATTCAGTTGCATGAGCAGTTTGATCAACATCGGAAAAGCCAGGAATGAGATCAAAAAGGAAACGGCTGTAAAAAGTGAAATTCGTATAATAACGGCTATGGTTTAACGAACACAATTCTTCTTAAAAGTAATCCATTGTAGGTGATTTTGACAACTCTTTAAAAAGGAAAGGCTGCCCCAACGGGCAGCCCATTTGATCATTTAAGACCCGAATCAATTCTTTTTTAACAGGTCAAACTTATTTTCAGCCGGTTTTTTAGGAAATGAATTATCTGAAAAATTAGTGTCCGCCGTATCATTATTAGGATCAATCACCACGCTGGTCACCTCTTTTTCCTTCAGGAATACTTTCTTCACTTCATTTTCATTCACGCGCCAGATTTCTGCCGGAATTTTTTCAATTTCCTTACTTCCATCCGCATACGTCCACTCAATAATCACCGGCGTGACCAAGCCACCTTTGTTCTTTAATGTCAGCTCGTAGAGATTTTTTCCCGCCAGTTTTTGCCGGACACTAGCATCGTTGATTTTGTTCTTGAATTCACCATAAAAATTATCCGGTGTATTAATCATGGTAATTTCCTGAGCGCCTTGACTGAAGTCAGTCGCCTTTCCTTTGGATTTGGTAGCGGCAAGATCACCGGTCATTGTTTTAACATTTTTGTTCTCCAAATCCTTTTGATCGGATTTTACTTTGAACCATTTAACTTCATCAAGTTCTACATCAACGTTATCCACGGTGTAAAACCATCCGCGCCAAAACCAGTCCAGGTCCACCGCCGAAGCGTCTTCCATTGTTCTAAAAAAATCAGCCGGCTTCGGCTGTTTGAATGCCCACCGTTGGGCGTATTCTTTAAACGACTTATCAAATAATTCCGGACCCATCACCGTCTCCCGTAAGAGCGTCAATGCGGCGGCCGGTTTCCCGTAAGCATTTGGACCAAAATCACCCTGAGGAATATTATCAGAATCCCACATGATCGGGCGCATTTTATCCTTGTCGCCCCGCATGTAACCGGATAAGCCTTTTGGTGATCCCCAGCTAATATTCACTTTAGGGTAGCGCTCGCGCTTTGTTTCCCTTTCCAAAAATGAATTTAATCCTTCGTCCATCCAACTCCACTGACGTTCATCCGAATTCACAATCATGGGAAAGAAATTATGACCCACTTCGTGGATGATCACCCCCACCATTCCTTCATAGGTACGCTGAGAAAAAGTGCCATCGCTTTTCGGACGTCCCCCGTTGAAACAAATCATGGGGTATTCCATCCCCTGATTGGCCGTGTGTACAGAGTAGGCTGTCGGGTAAGGATAATCGAAGGTTCTTGAAGAATAAACCTCAAGCGTATTTTTAATGGCCATCGTCGATTCTGCACCCCATAGCGGATTCCCTTCCTTTGGATATAGCGACTGCGCCAACGGGGTCTTATCATTCAATTTCACCGCCATGGCGTCCCAGATAAACTTGCGTGAAGTAGCAAACGCAAAATCGCGAACATTCTCGGCATAAAATTCCCAAGTGCTTTTTTTCTTTGAATGCTCTGCCTTCTCTTTCGCCTCTGCCTCCTGTTGGGTAACAATCAAAACGGGTTTATCAAAAGTTTTCTTAGCGGTTTCAAAACGCTCAATTTGAAGGGGTGTTAAAACTGATTTTGGATTTTGAAGTACCCCGCTAGCGCCAACGATATGATCAGCGGGAACCGTTATCCGCACCCGGTAATTACCAAAAGTCAATGCAAACTCTCCTTGACCTAAGAATTGCTTATTCTGCCATCCTTCATAGTCATCGAACACGCACATGCGTGGAAACCACTGGGCAACCGTATAGAGGTAATTGCCGTCGTCGGGAAAATATTCATAACCACCGCGCTCGCTGAATTTGAGACGATCTTTTTCGATATAACTCCACTCAATTTTGAAGCTGTATTTCTCACCGGTCTTGATCGGCGTGGGCAAGTCAATGCGCATCATCGTATAATTAACAAGGAAAGACAGGTCCTTGCCACTGGCAGCATCCTTTACAGACTTAATCTTAAATCCGCCCTGATAATCATACGTGTCACTTGCCAGAGGGAACCACCGTGTGGGGATTGAGTCACGCAAACGGTTTGTTTCCGTTTTGTCGGTCATGTTGCCATTGGAAAGATTATTTTGATCCAATTGTAACCACACATATTTCATTATTTCAGGGGCATTGTTGAAATAGGTAACGGTTTCCTTCCCCGTGATCAGTTGGGTGTCATCGTTTAGTTCCACATCGATGTCGTAATCGGCACGCTGCTGCCAATAGTTTGCTCCGGGCGCTCCTGACGCCGTTCTATAGGTATTGGGGGTAGGGAGGGTTTGATCAAGTTGTTCAAACTTGCCTGCCCATTTTTTGTCTTGCGCCATCAAGGCGATGGAAAAAAGAAGGAATAGAGACGATAACGCATTTTTCATGAATCGTGCCATTGGATTAAACGGTAAAAGTATAAAATATAAAAACAAAAAATGCCGCACCTGCATGGCACGGCATTTAGACATGTTGCCTAATTGGATTTCTTTTTCAACTCATCGAATTTGGAAGGCAGTGCCACGCGCGGGAACACGTTGTCATCGGGACTAATGTCAGAAGTTTCTTTTTGAGGATCAATGGTTACGCTGGCCACTTCCTTTTCTTTGGCAAAGACCTTCGTCACTTTGGTTTCGTTGACGCGCCAGATTTCTGCCGGGATCCGATCGGTTTCTTTTGATCCGTCTTTATAGGTCCACTCGATAATTACGGGCATTACTAATCCTCCTTTGTTGGAGAGCGTCACCTCGTACAAGTTTTTATTCTCCAATTTGGTGATGACCGCCTTATCATCAATTTTATTTTGAAATTCACCATTAAAACGAGCATCCGTTGGAATCACGCTGATGTAGCTTGGTCCGTTGCTAAAATCTTCAGGCGCCTTTTTTTCATCCTTGCCAGAGGCAAGATCACCTTTCGCGACTGTTTTCTCTTTGCCTTCCAGATTTGTTTGTGCTGTTCTTAACTTATACCATTTCACCTGGTCAAGAGACATGTCCACGTTGTCAGTTGAATAAAACCACCCACGCCAGAACCAATCTAAATCAACGGCCGAGGCATCTTCCATGGTGCGGAAGAAATCAGCCGGTTTGGGATGTTTAAATGCCCAGCGCTGGGCATATTCCTTAAATGATTTGTCAAACAGTTCATGACCCATTACGGTTTCGCGCAAAATAAATAAAGCCGTCGCCGCCTTTTGATACTGCTCGGACCCAAACTGTATCACTTGTTCTGAGTTGGTCATCAACGGACGCATAGTTGCCTTGTCCCCTTTCATGTAAGGAACTAATCCGGCAGGCTTTCCGCGGCTAAAATCTAAATTAGGGTATCGTTCAAGTTCCGTGAGCAACTGCACAAAACTATTAATCCCTTCATCCATCCATGTGGTCTGACGTTCATCGTTGTTAATGATCATCGGGAAGAAGTTATGGCCGACTTCGTGAATAACAACCCCTAACATTCGTTGCAAAAGTTGATTGTCGTAGGTGCCATCTTTTTTCGGGCGTCCGAAGTTGAAGCAGATCATGGGGTACTCCATCCCAATACTGGCTGAGTGAACAGAGGTCGCTTGCGGGTAGGGGTAGTCAACGGTGTATTTTGAATATACTTCGATTGTATTTTTAACGGCCAAGGTTGATTCCTTCTCCCACAATGGATTGCCTTCCTTGGGATAAAACGACATTGCCAGTGGGGAACTATTGGCAATCTTGACCGCCATGGCATCCCAAATGAATTTTCGAGAGGAAGCAAATGCAAAATCACGGACATTCATCGCCTCAAACTGCCAGGTCTTTTTTTCTTTCAACTTCGTTTTTTCCTTTTCAACAGCTTCGGCTTGCGTCACAATGATGACCGGTTTATCATACGAAGTTTTTGCTTGTTCGTAACGGGCTATTTGTTGGCTAGTTAAAACCTGTTGCGGATTTTTCAACGTGCCGGTGGCCGCTATGATATGGTCCGCCGGTACGGTGATGTTCACTTTATAATTTCCGAAGGGGAGGGTAAACTCTCCGCGTCCCAAAAATTGTTTATTCTGCCAGCCCACCACGTCATCGTACACACACATGCGCGGAAACCACTGCGCAATGGTATACTCGTAGTTATTATCTTCCGGAAAATATTCATAGCCGCTGCGACCTCCAGCGACATTGCGATCCAGCACATTGTAGGACCACTCCACTTTAAAAGAGTATTTCCCGCCCGCTTTCAATGACTGCGGCAAATCGATACGCATCATCGTCTTGTTTATCGTAAAAGGCAAATCTTTTCCTGCACCATCTTTTATGGATTTGATTTTGTATCCTCCATCATAGTCAAATAACCCCAGTTGCCCGGCAACCTGTTTTGCTGCTGATGAGTCTTTCACTGAATTGGTCGATGTCTTGCCCGTATTGCTGTCTTTGGTAAAAAGGTTTTGGTCCAACTGTACCCAAAGATATTTCAAAACATCCGGCGAGTTGTTCGTGTAAGTGATCGTCTCTACCCCCGTGATACTTTGGTTCTCGTCATTGAGTTCAGCGGTGATATCATAATCGGCTTGTTGCTGCCAATATTTAGGACCGGGAGAACCGGAGCCCGTGCGATATTCATTAGGTGTTGGAAGGATTTGATCTAGTTGCTCAAATTTGCCCTTCCATTGAGGCGCATTTTCTTTCGGCTTATCTTGCCCAAAACTGGCAAATGAACCTCCCACCAATAGGACCAGTACAAGTTGTTTCATAGGATTATAGTTAATTACAAAAGTTGGATGCAAATTAAGTCAAAGGTCAAAGAAGTCTGTCTTTCATTAAAATAAGGGCAATCCCTGCAATGGCTGATGAGAGCACCATCTTCCAATCTCTGCGCGACACCTTCAACCAATCGACCAAAATATAACTGATTGCGAGAAAAAAAGTTACAACTATTATTTGCCCGAACTCCAGGCCAAGATTAAAGGCCAATAAGGGGGTTAGTATCTGGTGGCTCTTCCCCAGAATGGCGCGCAAATAATTGGAAAAGCCCATACCATGAATGAGTCCGAAAAAGAGTGCAAAAAAATAATTAATCTGAATATTTTTTTTGTCTACCGCTGCCTCATTCTTGAAAAGATTGGAGAGAGCCGTAATGAAAATAGTAAGGGGAATAAGAAACTCGATCAGCTCGGTCTTGACCGATATGATGTTCATCGTTGCGAGCGCTAACGTGATGGAATGCCCGATTGTAAATGCGGTAACAAGAATTAATATTTTCTTCCAATCGCGCACCAAATAGACGGCGCATAATGCCAGTACAAATAAAATATGATCGTAGCCATTAACATAATCGAGAATGTGTTCACGGCCCAGTCCAAAGTAAAGTGGGAATTCACTCATCAAAAAAAAATTGCCCCACAAGTATAGCGCAATTTTCAAGGAAGTCTAACTGAATTTTTTCAGTAGGACGATCTTATTCGCTTTTTAAATTCTCTACCGGGCTCACATAGACCGCCCTCCATGTTTGCGAGCCAATCGTCAGGCCACTGAAACTCAACAGCGAAATAATTCCCAGAAAAACAGTAAAAATATCCACCGAAACGTGGTAGGCCAATTGCTCCAACCACAGGTTGTTGATAAAATAGGCGGCCGGAACGGCTATTGCAATCGCCATCAACAGAATCCCAACAAAACCCTTCGACAGCAAAAAGATTAGCGCTCTATCGCTGCAGCCTAGCACTTTGCGAATTGAAATCTCTTTAACGCGAGTTTCGGTAGCATAGGTAGCCATGCCTAACAATCCTAAACAGGAGATCGTAATGGCGAGAAATGCGATCACGCAGAGAATGCTTACCAGGTCACCGAAAAAAACATCATAAATTCTATGCACCTCCCCGGCGAAATCCTTATAGTCAACCTGCAACGTCGGGTTGACCTTTGCCCAGGCTGCCGCCACACTCTTGCCTGCTTCTTCATAAGTGCCAGAATATTTTACTTGCAGAAGTCGACATTCCTCCGGATTGTAAATCAACGCCAGCGGTTCTATTTTTTCCACCAATAATTGATGATTATAGTTTTTAACAATACCAATGATTTGTTTTCGGGAAGAATCACTTTTTGAAATTAGCTCTTGTCCGATAGCATCAGTTGCCGATTTGAAATGAAATGCCTCCAGCGCCTTTTCACTGAGCACGATGAAATTCTTATTGGATTCACCATTCTCAAGTGAAAAATAGTTGCCTGCTACCAGGGAAATCTCGAGATTCTTCAGGTAATCTTCATCGGTAGCAAAGTAGTACAACGCAGTCCAATCTTTGTCCGCCAAGGATTTCTTGTAACCCGTTTCATAGCTTGATCCGGCTGCCAGCACGTGCGACACAGCCGTTACGCTTTCGATTTTACCCTGTTTCAATAATTCCGTTTTTAAGGTCGGCGCTGAGGTATTGCCCAGATTAACAACCATTTTCTTTTCCATGTTAAATCCGTGATCAACAGAAAGGAACAGTTGAAGTTGATTGAAAACCACCATCACAGAAAGGATAAAAATCAAGGAGACTGTAAATTGTGAAACCAACAAAATTTTACGTAAACGCAAACTCGAAAACAGCTTCACGGAGTTCAAAGTTTTAAGCACCGTAACGGGCTGAAAGCCACTGAGGACAATAGCTGGAAAAACGCCGGCAAGAACGCCAACGACAATTGCAAAGACTAAGAAAACAACATAAACGAAATAGTTGGCTTCCAGATCCCACCGCATGATGCGGACAAAACTCAACTGCATCATCATTGGCTTGACGGCAATCAGCATTACTAAAGCTAAGATCAAAGCAAACAAGGAAACAATAACAGACTCCGAAAGAAATTGTACAACTATTTGCCAGCGCATTGCTCCTGTTACTTTCCGCACTCCAATTTCGCGGGCGCGTGTCAGCGAACGTGCAATCGATAGGTTTGTAAAATTGAAGCAAGAGGTGAGCATAACAACACCGGCAAGTCCGATGAAAAAGTACACAAACACCCAGGGAAGGAACGGGCCAATCATGTTATTAATGAAAGGGCCAGGGGTAATCCGCATCAATTGCTGTGGGGAATATTTTACTTTCCTCTGCGTTTCCGGATTCGACAATACGGCGAAATGTTCTTGCTCAATTTTTGAAAGGTGGGGCTCGATGTCCCGGATCGCTTTACCTTTTTCAAGTAAAATATAAACCCAGCCCTCCCAGCAGTTATACCAATTTTCAAGATTCTTCCCTTTTTTACCCAGCGCGGCCAGGCTCTTCAATGAACTAATACTTGCCAAAGCATCAAAGGCGATATGCGTTTTTTTTCTGGTCTCCTTAAGAATGCCCGTTACTCTATAAAGGCCATCCTCGCCCACCTTAAACGTCTCGCCCAAGGGGTTCTCCTGTTTAAATAATTTTTTCGCTGCCTTTTTAGTAAGCACCACTGAAAAAGGTTCAACCAATGCCGTCCTTTGATCGCCATATTCCAATTCGTATTCGAAAATCTCAAGAATCTCCGGATCAGCAAAATATCCGGCCACTGGGATGTTTACATTATTCTGTTCGAACTCAATCCAGAGGTTGCCAAATCCACGAACGATTCGAACCGCCTTTTCAATGCCATTATATTTATCAAGAAGCTCTTGCTTCAATGGCAACGTGGTGGTTGCTGTTTCGTTCATGAATTGCCCATGTTGGTCAATGGGGATAGAGTTAATTCTGTAAATGCGATCTTTGTTGGAGTTAGAGCGATCGTACATCATTTGATCGGCCACCAGCATGAGGATGATCATTGAAAGCGCCATCGCCACGGCCAGACCAAACACATTGATGAGAGAAAAGAAGCGGTGACGAATTATACTTCTTATGGCCGTCTTGACATAATTGCTAAACATAACTAGTTATTTTGTTCTATTCAATTTCTGCCATGCGCTCCGAAAAAGGAGCATAGCAATCCCATACAGAATTAATACAATCTTCATTTTGTTTGGACGACGACTTTATGGCTTAGAAAATATTACTTCGAATCATTCTTCATCAAAAAATAGTAGATCAAAAAGCCAAGCGAAACGCAAACGGCAAATAATCCATACGGAAGGGGAGATTCAGGGCCTCTGGGAATGTACTCCATAATCATCAACGATACGCCTGCGAAGAAAATAATCAGTCCCCATTTTAAGGAAGGATACTTATTGTCGGCAGTGTGCTGCTTGAAAATTGCCTGCATGTCGTCATTGACAAAACCTTTTTCGATCATCTTCTTTTTAAGAATATAATCCGTCATGACTTTAACAAAGAAATAAACGGCAGCGCCAAAGCTTCCTAATATGGCAATTGGCTGTAATACTTCCTTAAGATTATTGTCCATAGTCGTAAATTTTTAGTATCTATTTGTTTGAATTACCCGGTAAGACACTAAAGATTTAACCAATGTTGCAGGCTATGCAAAAAATAAGAAAAACAGGATAAGATCTAGCCAAAGGCTGAAAAAGACTTAGTAAGTTGATTTAGGTTTCATTCTAAAGGATGCTGCGGCTGCTGTACCTTCAATTCCACCCTTCGATTTTTCGAATGTTCCTCCTCCGAGCATTCAACGCCATCGCTGCACCGATTTAAGATTAACTCCTCACCAAAACCTCTGGCCGTTATCCTGCCACTAGCGATACCGCGCTGCAATATGTATTTTTTTGTGGCCTCTGCCCTCTTATCAGACAGTAACTGATTATACTGCTTGGTGCCCCTTGAATCAGCATAGGCATTAATCGATAGGGTAGCGTCTGGAAATTTTTTAAGCGTCCTAATAATTTGGTTCAGATAAGGAAATGATTCCGGTGGAACATCAAATTTATTGTAACTAAACTTGGCCACTTCTTTTTTGATATACACTTCCTCCAGCACAATGTCGTTTAACAATTCGCCTTTATAAAGGTCCTTTGTGTTTAGATTAAACCCATCTGGAATAAATCCTTCTTTATGGACTTCAACCCGGTATTTTTTGTTGGGGCGGACTAGAAAAGAGTATTCACCATTGTCACTGTACACCGAGTCGACCGTATGATCTGTGATATTTTTTAGCAGAACAAAAGATCCTTGAATATGTTCATGACTTTCATTTGAATAAATCTTTCCTTTGGCAAACAGCTCTCTTTTCCATAAAGGAAACGCTAAACTATCAATACCATAGTGATGCCCCATGGTTGAAAAACCAACATCTTCCAGTATATCATATCCCTCTTTTTTAACTGTAAAAGAGAAATTCTCGTCATGCGGAAGCCTGAAACGCACATAACCATCGGCATCGCTTCGTGTGGAATCAACAATCACACCCTTTTCATCAACTACATACACGGACACGTCCGGGATTATTTTCGAAAGGTTTCCAAACTCCTTCGTTTGCCCAACAATGTAATAATGATCCGATACAAAAAGATAAATGTCATCTAATCCAACGCCCCCCTTTCTGTTCGACGCAAAGTAACCTGTCCTACCGACGGAGTCAGTTATCATGGAAAAGTCATCAAAAGAAGTGTTCAAGGGGTACCCAAGATTAAATGCTTTATGGAATTTCCCTTTCCTTTTATTACTGACAAAAATATCGAGGCCGCCAAAGCCGCCACGACCATTGGAGGTAAAATACAAGGTGCTGTCATTGGCAATAAAGGGGTAAAACTCATCTCCGGCTGTGTTGATGGCGGGCCCGGCATTAACGGGTTTGCTCCATTCTCCTTTTTGGTTTGTGCAAAAATAGATGTCCGCTCCGCCATAGCCCTTTGGTCTGTCAGAAGAAAAAAACATGATTTTGCCATCCTCTGAGAAACTAGCATGAGCCGTCGAGGAACTGTCATTGTTATATATGAACGGTCTAATTTTCCTCAACGTACCGGAATGCTCCACCTCAGCGAAATAGATATGAAGGTTCCTCCTGCCGCTGCTGTCGAAGGCGGACTTTCCATGGCGGGTGTTATTTCGGGTAAAGGCAGCCTTTTTATAATGATCGTAAAATGCTATTGGGCCGTCATGATACATACTTTTGGTATTACCACCACCAAATAAGCCTACTTCTCCAAAATCTCCCGTGATGGTATTTTTCTTCGAATAATACAGATCAAGCAATGATTCTTCTTCATGCTGTGAGGCCAAGGAGGTTCGCTTGATGAAAAGCTCTAGATCACGGGACGACACAAAAACCAAACCGCCCTTAAAGTATTGCGGGCCAAAATCAGAATGGGTTGAGTTTAGATTAATTGGAATTACCTTCATCAGGAGTGAATCCTTCAGATAGTAATTTAGGTTATTCAAAAATTCAATCTTGTCTTTAGGAAGCGGGTCATTAGGAACGGCGGCCTGATATTCTTCGTACCATTTTTTTGCCTCATTATATCGACTTGAACGGCAAAGCACCTCTGCATATTCATATTTAACAGACGGTGATACCCCCAGTTCATTGAGCAATGGTTTGTACCAAATTTCGGCTGCCACAGGATCATTCAATTTCACGTAACATTCTGCAACGCGCTGACGTGCATGAAGGTCGGCAGGGTCTTTTTCTGCCATCCGCAAATACAATTCAAGCGCATTTCGCCACGCCATTTGGTCGTAAAACCAATCAGCTTTTTTCTGATTCTTATGAAGTAGCGTGAGAATATTTGTGCTTTGCCCAAAGACGATAGAGGAACTGCACAGAAAAAAAAGGGTAAAATACTTTTTCACACTAAAAATATCTTGGGTTCACTACACCCTTCTTATAATATTTGAACCGATAATTCACCATAACCTCGTGCGACCCCAGGTCTGCTACGCTGAGAGGTCCGGCCGTTATTTGGTATGAGTACCCGAACCTAAACTGATCGCTAATCTGGAGCTGGGTGAAAAAGGCAATGGTCTTTGATGTTTTATAAGAAGCACCTACCCACAACACTTCATCAAAAAGAACCATCGCATTGACATCCAGTTCAACGGTCCTCCAATCGACAATTTTCAACAAAAAATTAGGTTTCAGCTTCAGCATTCTATTAAGGGTAAAAACATAACCTCCATTAAAAATGACAGGAATATCTTGATAAACCGTTGTGCCACCGGTGTTGAACACATTACTCAGCATACTGGGCATTGATAATCCCAGGTAACCCAATTTGTTATAGTAATAAATGCCCGCTCCAAAATTAGGCTTTACCTGTCTTACATTTTGATTGAATACTGGATCTGGATTCTGTACTAACGAAAGTTGGGTATAATCTGCCACATACCATGTAGCCCCGCCCTGCATGCCAAAAGAAAGGATAGATCTATTATTCATGGGTAGACGGTAGGCATAAATGAAATTCACTCCAGTTTGGTCAATCACACCAACCTTATCATGCACAAGCAAAAAACCAAGTCCAACTCTTTTGTTCACCAGAGGAGAATGAGCAGAAAAGGTTTCGGTTTGAGGGGCCCCTTTAAGCCCAATGTTTTGAAAACGTTCTAGAAACGAGACGCTCAACGCATCCTGACTGCCCGCATAGGCAGGATTAATGGCAAGCCCATTAAACATATATTGGGCATAGGTGGCAACTTGCTGCGCCGACACTTTTACTGATATTGAAACTAAAATTAAAAAGAGAAAAACTTTCCCCATTCTAGTTCCGCTTTAAAACTACATACCCACTGTGAGCGTGCTCTCCATTCCCTAGACTGACTGTGTAGAAATAAGTTCCTTCAGGAAGTGTACCCTGAACCAATCCATGATTCGATTGCCCTCGCCAATTATTATTGTCGTTGCTATAAGCACTTACTTCAAACACTACATTGTTGAAGCGGTCATAGACACGCACAAGATTGTTGGGAAATGATTCAATACCATCAATTCTCCAATAGTCATTTATGTTGTCTCCATTAGGTGAAACCCCATCGTAAATTTTAAGGGGAGGGTATCCCACATTAATCGATACAGTGGCTATGTTCGAATCGACCGTTCCATCATTGGCACTGAATGTAAAACTATCAGGACCATGATAAAACAAGGCCGGGGTATAGGTCACGTTTGGTGCGGTCCCCGTCAGGGAGCCGTGTGTCGGTTGTGTCACAACCAAAAAAGTCAATGTATTCCCGTCTACGTCGGTAGCACTCAGTGTGATCTCCTTGGCTGCGTATTCTACCGTTGATATACTCTGGTCGATGGCAATTGGGGCATGGTTCACGGGTGTAATCGTGATTGAAACCGTGGCGGTGTTCGAATCTACCGTCCCATCGTTGGCTTTAAAAGTGAAACTGTCGGATCCATTATAGTACAAACTGGGGGTATATGTCACGTTCGGAGCTGCTCCCGTCAATGTGCCATGACTGGGGGGTGTCACGATTGAATAGTTCAACGTATTCCCATCCACGTCGGTTGCGTTCAAGGAAATCAACTTCGCGACATCTTCGTCGGTTGTTACACTCTGATTGCTGGCAACGGGGGCATGGTTCACAGCGTTAACTATAATGGAACCCATGGCCGTGTTGGTGCCCCCCGGGCAGCCACCGGTCATCGTCACCGTGTAGTTGAATACACCGGTAGCCGTTGGAGTCCCGCTGATGGTAACTGCGTTC
>Ga0209067_10000691_pt1 | contig 21254 bp, 14 predicted proteins | sample ColStrG_CSR_2013_FD_187199 | JGI IMG/M metagenome (GOLD analysis project Ga0209067, IMG submission 187199) | Freshwater sediment microbial communities in response to fracking from Pennsylvania, USA - Cold Stream Run_MetaG_CSR_2013 (SPAdes)... | ecosystem: Environmental > Aquatic > Freshwater >...
GCTTGGGAACAGGCGGACCTTCTTTGGCCATGGTCGGCGGTTTCCACGCGAGTTCGGTGGTCGGCGGCGGCGGTTTGATCGGTGTCGGCACCTGTTCGATCGTCGGCATATTCGACTTGCGCGCCGCGACTGCCTCTGCGGCCTTCTGGTCGTTCTGATGCTCGATCGATTCCTGATATTGCTGGCTATGAGCCTGATAGGCACCGCCAGCAGTTGTGTTGATGGTCGGAGGCGTCTGGATCGCAGACCCATTCTGGACAGAATTCGAATGGCCCAGCAGCGCATAACCGCCGGCCAATGCCAGAACGGAAGTGCCGACAATAAGCTGGCGCCTGGTGCTCAGATGTTTGGTCAGATTTGAAGATTTGAAGATCGACATGAATTTGGTCCTTTACAGCTCGACGTGAGGAAGATCAGTTTTAAGGAAGATCCACTCTGGCCGAGACCATCCGTCCATCGACGGAGAACAGCAGAACGTTGTTTTTATTGAGCGCATAGACTTTCATTCCGTCGAAGCCGGACAATGAGTCCGAATAGGAAGGACTGGCCAGGGACAGCGGCGTGCGGATGTAGAGCTTTTTATTGTAGAGCCAGCCTTGCGCGTTCAAGCCTTCACCGCTGGCGAGGAACGAAATCCCGACCGATTTCGATCCGTCTGGAACATCGGCACCGGACAAGAAGCGCATGAGATCGACATCACCGGGACGTCCGGCACGAATTCCGGCAGCCGTGACGCCATCATGTGTGGAATTGGGGCCAATCGCCATGATGTGAACATCGCGGCGCGCATCATTGTTGCGCTCGTCAACCACAATTTTGAGAATGACCGGAATATTGGGCATGGGATCGCCTTTGGCATCCTTGGCGTCCGGGCTTTTCATGGCGATGGTCAGCGTTGCCCATGCCGGCTCGCGGAGCAGCGGCTGGATCGTGAGCAGATTCGCACCTTTGCCCATCATTGTGGTTTCAAAGCCGGCCTTGTTCGAAATATGGAATTCTTCGAACGGCCACGGATGGCCTTCGGCATCCAGGAATACCAGCGTGCCGCCGGAATTGGGAGATACGCGGATTTCCGGAATATTGGCGCCGGGCTCCAGAGAAACACGGATGGCGCTGGTCTGGGCGTCGGGTTGCTGCGGATATGCGGAAGCCGCGCGGTTTTGCGCCGCATATTCATCATGATAGGCGTCGATCATTGATGTCGACATCGGATAAGCCTTTTGGCGGGCCTGATTATATTTGTTCACACTTTCAGATGACGGATCATCAGTGCCTGTCTCAAATTTGGGAATGCCTGCACCGGGCAATCCAGGATGAGACAACGAGGGCATGCCATCGTCATGAGAATAAGGCTGCGGTGCGCCAGACTGGGCAGATTGGGCCTGTTGGTTATTGCGCACCGGCACCGGGGAATGCGGCTGGGCCTGGCCGCCCCAAGTCTTCGGAATCAGCGAGGACGCCGAGCGGGCACTGTGCACAGGCGGAGCGTAGGATGACGGTGCCCGGACGGCGGATGCCGGGGGGTCAAGAGTGGCAGGTAATGACCTGGCAGCCGGAGACTTGCCAGCCGGAGACTTGCCGCGACGAACAGGGTTAAGCATATTGTCAGCCGGATCTGTTTCGGAATCAGCGGGGGCTACTGGAGCATTCAGCGCTTCGGGCAGCGCAGCAGGCTGGGTATTGACGGGAACCGGAGCAGGTGGTGCTGCAGCTTGAACCGGTGCTGCGGAAACAGCCTGGGACGCCTCGGCCGGCATCACTGGTGCAGATGTATCGGTAGCGATGACGGGAGCAGCCGAAGTGCTCGCCTCAGCGGGCATTGGAGCCAGAGTTGACGCGGGCATTGGAGCCGGAACGAAGGCTGGAGGGGCAGGACTGGCGCTTTGGGCGTTCGCCTGCATGATTGCGGCAAACGGCAGTGTTCCGAAAGCCAGAACAGCAACGATGCTGCATTTTGAAAACCGGTTCATCCTGATTCCCCTCAAGAGTTGATCGTGGCGCGATTTCCGGAAGCCTGAAAGGCATTTTGGTTTTCGCAAAAAATAAATGTGAAATTGGCCGCTGCTGTCTTCATGGGTTCAGAACCAGAATGCGGTCAATCTTGAACCCGGTCGGCGTCGAAAGCAGTGTCGCATTGATGCGTAACCGGATTGGCACCGTTTGACCGGACAAAAAGATGTTTTCGTCAATCTGCGTGCCATATTTAATCATGTAGGATTTTGTGAACACATCGATGCCGTCCGCCAAAGTCACGGGGATCCCGGCTTGCGCCTGCATCACCGCTTTATGAGTGTCAACAAAATCAAAGGATCCTGAATTTTTCAGACCATAGACGAATTCCGCGCGGGCATTGTCGGTCAGACATTCGCGCGCCGCCGGGTTAAGGTGGCCGGGCGTGGTAAAGTCGAAAGACATCAGTTTTTGCAAACAATCACGCATCTGATTGCGCAACTCGTCTTCGCGGCCAGCCGCAATCGCGCGCAATTCGGCCGTCGCCGGAGTTACGGGCATAAAACCATCAGCCATGCTTGCACCAAGATGAGGCAACGACAGGCCAGCTTCTGAGAGCTTCCCGTGAATAAACCCGGGCAACAACCCGCAGCCAAGGCCAAGGCCGAACACACCCAATAGAGCGACCACCGGCAAAAGATTCGAGAAGGCTGGCCCGACGCTGGATATGATCGTGGTGCGCCGAGATGTTACGGTTTGGGAGATCGAGGTCATTTCGGCCTCCCGATGAACTTGGAAATGGCGACACCGGTAACATTGTCGTAAACCTCGGTGCGCACGACTTCGAGCATGACCGAAATCGACTGGGCTGATTTTTCCGATGAAGACTCATAGGCGATCGAAATAGGCACTTCGAGACGCCATGTGAAACGCTTGTTGGCGTCAAGGCCTTCTTCGACAATGACGGGTGCGGAAATCGTTGCTGATGAATTGACCCTGCGTTCCGTGATAAACTTGAGAACGCCGGAATCATCCAGTGCCCTGGTAAAGCCGTCCCAGCCGTCACGATTAAAACATTCCTGGGCATCAGCCAGACCATTCTTGATCTGGTCAAAACGTAAAGACAAAGCTTTTGTCGCACACATGGCCGCGAAGTTCTGGATCTGGGCGTGACTGAGGTGCGGATCGTCGAGAGCGACCAGAGGCAGAATTTCTCCATTGCGCTGGGTGGCAAAGAAATAGCGCTTTTCCGGTTTCATATACTGAATAAGCACGACGGTAACAGATGCACAAGCCACAACGACAGATATGAGCATGACCCACATCGCCAGTTTCAGGGAGTCCCTATAGGACTGGTGGCGCATTAACGCCGACTCCGAGGCTCCGTATTCGTCACTCATTCGCAATTCCGGTCGTTTGATCCGCGCGCAATCATTGCTTTATCATGGTTCGCAAAAGCAACCACTATTCAATATGGCATTTTTCGCAAAAGTCTATGCAACGCAACCTTTAATGCTTGATCGAAACCGGTCAACAACAAACTGTGTCAATTAAGTTACATTGTGTAATTATTATGTGAAAATAATATGTGCTTGTTTATTCTTGGCTATTCAACACGTTTGTCCGCGCCGGTTATTCATCGTCTTTGGCGCTGACCAGATTTTCGGCTGGAATGAAGATGCCACGCGCTGGCGCCTGACCGCCCAGGCGCTCCGGTTGCGTCTTGAATACGCCCGGCATCGTCAATAATGTCGACTCGACCTCGCTGATTGAACCCTTGGTGGCTTTTTCGACGAAATAGGCCTTGTTCAGGATAAAAATGCCGCCGTTTTCACATATCGGAGCCTTGCCAACAGCCGGTTTGGGAATGCGGGTACCTTTCTGATAGGTTTTGATGCCGATCTTCATCAAAGCATGTTTGGCAAGTTCCGGCGACACATCGTCATGAGACCGACCCGATATCGCGGCGGTGCAAAGCAATCCGACTGTTGTCACTTTTTTGCCGGCTGGCGTGTTGGTGTCCACCATCACCGGTTCCTGCATCAAACGATTGAACACGGGAAGCGCGTCCGAACTTTCGGAGGCATCCTGCATGATCTGGTTAAGCACTGTTGTCACACCAAGCTTGTGCAGCCAGATTTCCGCATCGGTTTCGGTTGGCAAGCTGCCGTCTTCGGTCAGCCCGAAATATCCAGCCAGCAATCCGCCATAAACCTGGGCGACACGCATTTCAACGTGACGGGACAAAAACAACACGATATGATTGTTGGCCTCGATGATCCGGCCAGTTCGGGCCAGGATGCGATCGAGAAAAGCCGATGAGAAATCCTCGTCAAGAAGAGCCCGCACAGGGCGCGCCAGCTTTTCCTCAAAAATGGCGGCGTCCACGCGTTTGGTAATGCGCAAAACCGCAAAACGGGTTTCATCGGCACTCGCTGACAGATGTGTGTCCATCGCAGAAACCAGAAACGAATTGCAAATCGTCCAGCTTACCGGGCGCAGGTCGCCATCGGTCTGAACGATGGTGTTAAGACCATCTTGAGACGACGCCACGCGGGCCAATTTCAGAATGGCGGCAATCCGGAGCATGTCATTGGCGTCGGTCACCGAAGCTTCTTCGAAAATGATCGGCAACGCGTCACCGCGAAGCGTACGGCGCAAACCTGGCTCAGTCGTGATGCTGGACAGGTTTACCGACCATTGACCAATGATTTTGCGAATGATTTCAGAGATAATCCAAGATTTTCCCGATCCGCGCTCACCGGCAAACCAGATATGAGGGCGCCATTTGAGCAGGCCCGCCAAAGGGGACACCACCATCCAGCCGATCATGAGCTTGTCGTAAAAGCCAGATCCCGCCATCTGCCAGGGAATGGATTTCATGATTGAATAGAATTTGAGCAAACGCTCGTCATTGCCTCCAGTGAATGCAGATGTCGAGGGCCCGTTGATCGAGCTCGCCGAAATATAAACCGACCGGCTTTCCAGCAGCTCGGCATCCGTGAAATTCGTAAACGTGCGCACAGGTTCGCCATCGAGGGGAAAGAACGGACGGATTTCAATGCGATCGCCGTAATTTACGGCAAAATGCTGGTCGTTGATCTTCCACGTGCCGCGTCCAAGGCACCGTGCGGGATCCCACACGCCGCGCAGAGCGCATTGGTGGATCACATAATCGGCCGCCATGGCCCAGTCGATAATGTTTTTCTCATTCAAAAACCGGCTGCTCCAGAATTCGCGCGTCGAAATCTGGAACATCATCGCGGCTGAGGTCAGGTCTTTGGCTTTGACGCCAATGATCTCGTAGGTGCGACGCGATTGCATGAAATAGGTCTGCTCGCGGAAGCCGAGAAAGACCGGCTCGAGGTCACCGCCGTCCACACTCCCGAAGCGTTGGCGCGCACGAAAACCATTTCCGTCAAACTCGTTGCGAGTGCTGAAGGGATGGATGGTGGCGCTATTTTGCGTGGCGATAGGGCGTTCGGGAGCCGGAGCGCCGCCCTCATTTAAAGTCTCGAAGGCATTTGCATCTTGCATTAGCCCGGCTCCAGTCTGGTTGACTTCGAATTCGCCGATCTGCCTGACAATGTCCCGGAGATCATCAGCCGAAACCGGAACCGCAGAAATCACCGGATCCGCATTGGTTTTTATAAAATCAAACAGATCCTGGGCGCACCAGCCTTCCTCGAGACCGTCTGCTATATCCCATCCCTTGTTTTTGCATTGATATTCGTCGGGAGAGCAATTTTTATAGCCTTCCGGATTGATGAAAAACACCCGGTATCCCTTGACCAGAATATGGTCATTGTCGGCAAGCTTGAGTGCAATATTGCGTCGGGCGTTCTCGACTTTGCGGATGAGTTTGCCGCTGATCTCATCTCGTGTGGTTGGGTCGGCATCGGGCCATTGATAGATGTTGAGCCGCAAAAATCCGTTATGCAAATCTTTCGCACGCGCCTCCAGATAGGCAAAAACCGAGGCAAAATCGGCCATGCCTGCGGCTTCGGATCCACCGTTTGGCGAGAGCACAATCCAGTCGGCGTGATCTTTGAGCAAAATCAGCCCGGCGTCGGCCGCTTTTTCACCTTCGACGAGCAGAATATTCAGACTGTCGAAAGCCGAAACGGCTGGCTCTATTCGTTCCAGACCATAGAGCGGACGCAGGTCCGACGAAGTCGAATAGAGTTTTGTCCACCATGACCCGCCAGGATCTGCGGCGCATTCATGGGAATGAAGCTGGCTTTCCTGACCGACAGGCACGCCGCGCCAACTCAGGGGCACGAAGGTTTTTTTCGGCTTGCCATTGGAGCGAAGTTTATCCGGATATTCAACTCGGGCGACGCAATGAAGGACAGAGCCATCGAAGTCCCGATAAATATGCAGCGATTTTGGACGGATTGTCCGGTATTCGTTCTTGTTCGGATTAAAGGCGGAAAGTCGCCCGGCGGGCTCTGGAGCTGGCTTGATCAGAGGCCATATCAGGCTGGCAGCCTCATCGGACTCGATATGCTGGAAGGCAAGTGGCACCACGACTTTGCGTTCGGACAAAGATTTGCGGCGAGGCAATGGAGGAACATGGGCGAGTGAGCACAAATAGGCAAGCGCATCGGACGAATCCATACCCTGATGCTGTTTGACAAAATCGACCATTGAACCTTTGGCGCCGCAACCATGACAGAGGAAGACGCCCTTCTCGTCATTAAGGGTAAAGCTCTTGTCATCCTCCTTGTGGAACATGCACAGGCATTCAAATTCGCCGGGTTTGCCGTATTTTTTGAGCTTGATACCGGGAACCAGACTTTGAATGACATCGGAAATCCGCAAACCGGAGCGCAGGATTTCATCCAGAACATTGCGCTTGGGCAAATCGGCGCTTCGAGGCAAGTCGACACTTCGAGGCTGATCGGCACGGGATGATAACGACGATGAAGTCGCCTGGAGAGCGTTGGCCATGGTGTTCCTGCAAATAGTTTATGACCGGCAGTCCTTGTTTCCGGACTGTCCGTGTTTTATTTTTCAGTAAATTACGGCGAAGCCATCTCCAGAACGGAAAACCTCGCTGTTGCTGCATTTCGGGCAAATGTGATTTGATTTGTGCTCGCGCACGAATTCCGCACGGCAGACCATGCATTTGCGGGTATCGAGCACGACTGCTGGCACCTGTTGGGTCCGGCTAAGCTTGACGGACACGGCGGCTTCTGTGCGCATTGTTCCGAAACGTTCATAAAGCTCGACAGCCAGCTCCTTGGCCTTCATTTTCGGATTTTTGCGACAAATTTCATCGAGGCAAGCGATTTCCGCCTGACTCCAATTCGGGCTTTGGGCATTTTTCTTCTTGATTTCGTCGACTTCGCGGATTTTTCCACCCATTTCGACGCGGGAGTTCTCAGCGGAAGAAGCATGCCGGGAGTGATCAGGTGAGCGCATGGCGTTCAGGGGATGGGCTGTCATAAATCTCTTCCAAAAGCGTGTTCGATACTTTTCGCAAAAATTCCAGCGATGGGCAAGAACAATTTCAGATTTGCGAAAATTCATTTGACATTCGGTTTCGGATGTCCTTTTCTGGCTACACAGAGCTGCCCGTCCGAAAGGATCGGGTGGCTCTTTGAGTTTCTTCTCCCAGGTGTAACAAGCAAAATGTTACACGGTTCTTGAACAAATTCAGATACTTGTCGTAGTTGCCAATGATGGCTGTTACACCGTGTTACGCACGCTGTCACAGCAAATTTGTTTGTGAAATCATAGGGTTGCAACCGATATCCTGAATTTGTGACAATTCTGAAAAAAAATGCCTCCATGCACATGCGTACACGTCCACGCGCGGGCGCGCACGCGTTTTAAAACTAATAATTATATATAATATATTATATCCGCGCGCGTGATCACGCGTGCTCGCGCACACGTGCACGTGTACGTGTACGGGCGCGCACATCGTAGCTTATAATAAAAATACTGTTACGGTGACATTTTCTAAATCAGTATATTATGTTGTAAAAACAGCAACATAGAGTCAGAATATAAATCAGGATATTATGTAACAGACGCACAGTTCTGAAATGATAGAGAAAAATAACACGGTCAGTGGCTTGTTTTCGGGTTCAAGATCAAAATCTGGTGAATTTTATGTCGCTCTGTGTCAAAATATGCAGGAAAACGAGCCGTGACAGAGCGCTTGTTACAGCTAACATATTGATACGAAAGTGATAATGGTATGTCGCTTTGGGTCTTGTCACATTTTGCCTCCAAAACCGTTCGTTATCAGCCGTGCCCTGACAGCAAATTGACATTTGTGCGAAAAATAATAGGATTAAATCTGTGCCAGCCGGTGATCTGGTCTTTGATTCGACCGTCAACCCGAGGGAACAGGAAGCCTCAATGTTACAAGAGCAAGTGGCCGCGCAGATTCAGACAAGCCTGAATGGCTCATTTTCGAGCACTTCTTCCGGCGTGGATTGTGTCAATGCTGTTGCCGAGGATTTGAAAGACGTCAGCATCAATATCGATGTCGTTCGAGTCGACTGGCATGGGCAGGTGCAAACTTGCGTTGATGCTCGATCTTTTCATGCCTTCCTGAAGGTCGGTCGGGATTTTTCCAGCTGGGTCATCGGGCGCATCAAGACGCTGGGGCTGATTGAGGGGCGCGATTACAGTTTTTCCCGCGAGATCGCCACGCAGGCGTCGGGCGCCAAGCACAAGGTTTGCTATATGCTGACGCTGGATACGGCCAAACGTATGGCCATGATCCAGAGGGGCGAGCGTGGCGCTCAGGCGCGCAATTATTTTCTCGAATGCGAAAAACGACTGATCTCGATGATGGTTGCTCCTGATATGGGTCAAGACCAGTCAGGATATGCCGACCTTGATGCGATTAACACCAAGGTTCCCGGCCTCGTCGAGTCCGTACAGAGTGAAGTCATTGCCCGTTTCGTACGCCAGATTCTGGATTTCCCGCATCTGTCGCGCAAGGTCGATATCGCCGCCATCATTGATCTTGAGGTAAACGCCTATCTTGATGCGAGGGCAAAATCATCGGCAAAACTTGCGGCACCCGGGATGGCTTCTGTCGAACCGTCCGTAAGCCAGACGCTGAGCGATCCCGTGCAACCTTTTGCAGTCCAGGCCATTGAATCCGAACCTGACCCCGATCCCGTTGACCAGATCGATGAGATCACCAGGCGATCGGGCTCGAATATCCGGCAATTCAGGCCGCGCGACCGCAACGGAAACGTGATCGAAAGTCACATCGAAGCGTCTGGTTGTTCTAGCATCAGTTTTGTTGCGCAAAATATTCTCAAAATGAAGCGTATGGACCTGTTTACACTGCTGCGTCATCTTGGCTGGCTCAAGGCGAGCAGGGATGTCGGCAAGGATCAGGATCATATCGGGCACCTTGGCTATAGCGACGGCTATATGGTGAACAAAACCGTTGTCATCAAATCCTCATCTGCATCCGGCCAGCGTACGGTTTTGCAGCCAATGGTTACGCCCAAGGGGCGTGACCATCTCAAAACCATTCTTTCGCGCGCTCAAAGGACTGCATGATCGCTATGACCAATGTAATTTTTATCGAATTTGCGAAAAATAAAAACACGAAATCTTGCGATCCATATGCACAAACTGTTGTCAATGCTGTTGCCGGGTGCATTCCGGCTTCAAAGATTTCGATGAATTTTAAGGGCAACCCGGTCAAATATTATCTGGAGCATCCCGATTACACACTTCAGCAGGCTGTCAAGGGCACTCAGGGGTTGTTGCAGGTCAATGGCAAGACCATTCGTGTCGTCGATCGCAAATACAAACCTGTCGATGTTCCGGTTCAGGTGATGAAAGAGTTGCGTTTGATGGTGCTGAAAGGGTTTTCCGGCCTGTTTGATGTCATCGTCGATGAGCGCCGTTGTGTGATCTACGATTCGGCGGCCTTCATCAATGCGGCGGTTGGCAGCATACCGCTGGAGCAGCGCTATCGTTTTTTGCGCAAAACCATTCAAGCTTGCAAGGTTGTTGCCCCGGATGAGATCACGGATATCGCCCGTTCCGGGATCTCTTTGGCACCGGTGATGTTGATGAGCGAAAGCAATGATGTTGACATGAAGTCCACGCTTGGCGAGATCCTGCGTGAGTCCGGGGCACACGGTATCGTGTTTCGCCTGATCGGAGAGATTTATACCGCGCGCACGTTTGAGAAGTGCTTTGCATTCGATGATGAACAGCAGAATTTTGGCTGAAACTTAACGAAAATATCTGGTTTGATCAAAAGCAAACGGCGCGAGAAGTCGCGCCGTTTTTCAATGATTGCGGTTAAGCCTTAGAATCAGAGCCCTTGCAAAAACGCATCGAAGCTGATCTCGTCAAACACCCATGAACCCGATTTTTTGTGCACCCTGACGACGCCGGGGCGGTCTTTGGCCAGCGAGACAAAATGGCTGGCGTCCTTGATAAAAATCGGCAGATCTTTGCCGGCATAGGCAGGAGCCTGCATGAGGTCATTGGCTTCCAGAGTCTTGCAGGTCTCAAGCTCTTGCGGAGGAACCAGACGGCCGTAATAACTGTGCCTGTCGCCGGCGTGGCCGATCATCAGCAGCACAAGATCGACATCTTCAGGTTCTTTCCAGCCAAGCCGGTTGAAGGCTGCCGTGATGTCTGCGTGTTCGCATCCGCCTGAAGAGTTGAGCCAGTAGCGCGACCTCGGTTCGGGTTGGGATGTCGGCTGCATATTTGCGAGCATGGTTATCCTTGTTGGTTTTCGCTTAAAAAGTCGATATGTTGAGGATAATACATTTTTCGCAAAATACAATTCAGGGTTGGTCATGTTTTTTGATCCTGCTGTTCAGCAGTGCCTGAAGATGTGGTTTGAGGCTGGAGACAAATAATGGCTGAAGTTCAACAGGTCGGAAAATCGGGTCAGGCCAAATCGCCACCGCAGATGCAACAAGGAGCGATTCCGGCGCAACCACCTGTCGCGCAGTCCCCTGCCGAAAAAACCATGTTCTGGCCGCGTTTCCATGACGAATCCGTTCTCCAGTTGCGCCGCCACAGCAATGGCACGTTCTATTTGTCGTTGATGGCCAAAACCACTGCTGTCCATGAACGTGCGCTTGGGCAGGGATTTATTCTCCATCCGCCAACCGGATTGCTCTTGAGAAACAGTCCCCAAAATGTGCGCGAATTGCTGAACAGGCTGATTGCGGAAGATGGGCAGGCAAAAAATCTGGGCATTATGGAAGAGATCACCCAGACGGAATTCAAAAACCGGGGCCTGTTCAAATCAAGCCATGTTCAAAGCGGTGCCAGGGTTGACAGTGCGAAACCCGGCCCTTCTGTGAACACTTCGCCTGCAGGCGTATCTGGTCAGGCTGAACCAGGCCAGATTGAACGTGGCGACATCAAAGCGGAACCATCGGGTTTAAAGGACTTGATCAAACTGGATGGCTATTTGCTTCAGGTTGATGAAAAAGGCATTCGCTGGGTGACCACACGGAATGGCGGGCGCATGAGCGAACGCAACGGCCAGGTCAGAGAACGAGCCATTTTGCGCGAACCCAATGGCTCTCCGCGCTGGTTCTATCAGGATGTAGCCCGCGCCGTTCTGTTTGATGAAGCCATTCTGCGCGCAGGTGATGTTGCGAAAGTCATCGAATTGATTGCTGAGCCTTATGCCGGTCGGCCGGCGCTTGAAGGCGAGGAAAAGATCAATCGTTTTAATCAGGTCCGCGGCCACCTCCTCCGGGAGGTTTCCAATGAGCTGATGGTGGCTGGCCGCAATAATTTTCTGCGCGCTGCAGGGTTTCTGGAGAGCAAGCCTGGCATCACAGCGCAAGAAGAAGCGCACGGAATGATTCCGCTGCTGGCCAAATTGAGCATGGCGCGCGTGATCGAGCCTCTGGTTGATCTTGCGAGCAAGGCCGGCATGATCAATCTGACCAACGTAGCTGCCAGTGATGCCGAAATCGATGTCGCTCAGTTTTTGGCTGAACATCCGAATGCCGGTGCGCTTTATATGAGCGGTCACCAGGCTCAAGTGACAATGGAGGCAATCCGCTCGCGTTTTGGTCTGATCCGCGCGATCGAGAGTTATTGCCTGATCGAACCCGGTGTTGCAGGCAATCACAATGAAGCTGTGATGCTGGTGTTTGGTGCCCAGCGGCCGGTTACCCTTGATGAATTGCCGGAGGCAGCGCGGCGCATTCAGAACGTCACCACCACCAACGATCTGTGGAACTGGGGCAGCGATGTGCTGCGCTCGCGCGACAAGATCGAGCGGTATCATGCCGGCGAAGCCGAGCACGTCGAGCGCCAGGTGCCTTATAGCTCCCTTTCGATGATTGGGGACGCACGGACTATGGTTCCCAAAGCCCTGGAAGGCGCAACCCGCAAGGCCTTGTCCGACCTCGAAACTTTTTTTGTCGAGGACGGTGGTCTTGATGCCTTTGTTGCGAAGACTTTTGAAATGGAAGCCGGCGATCTCAACCAGTATTTCTCTGTCGAGCAAATGGATGCGATGGGTTTGTTCTGGCGTGCAACGTCGATGGGCCGCGGTTTTCTCAACCAGGATGGCACTGGTATCGGCAAGGGCCGGTTTGGTGCCGGCAGCACCGGACTTTGGCGCACGAAACGCGAAAACGGCAAGGTGATTTATTTCACGGAGTCCGGCAACATCAACGCGCCTGACGTTTTGCGTGATCTCGTGCGTTCCGGCATGATGAAAAAATTCAACAAGGTGGGCGTGCTTGCTATCGGCTGTGATCCGCGGGAAGAAAACCTGGGCATTGGCACCATGCCAAAAGAGGATCGGGATCAGCTTCTCGCCAGCGGCAGCATGGGTGATTACGACTTTCTCATCGTCACCTATAGTCAATCCAATACAGAAAATTCTGCCGTGGCCAGGTTCCTCAAAAGTGTGGTCGACGAAAACGTCATGGTGGTTGTCGATGAGTCCCAGAACGCCGTCAATACCGGCTCGAATACCGGCAAAAACCTGATCGAGATCATCAACAAGGCCGGCGCCAAATTGTTTTTGTCGGCGACGCCGATGCGGCCCGGCTCCGAAATTGACCTTTATGCTTCGCTGTTTCCGGATCATATAGCCAAAATCATCGACACGATCGGATTGAGCGGATCTGAAATCGCATTACAGGAAGCTTTGACGAACGCGCTCGCGCGCGATGGTGTCATCATCCGGCGCGATCATGATTTAAGCGACCTTACGCTGGCGCGCGATATTCCGCAAAAGATCGAACCCGGCGCTGAAGATGCGCCGCAGTTTGACCGCCACAGCTGGTATATCGAGGCGATGGGGAAGCTGCAGCCGGTGCTTATTTTGGCATTGCAGGTGAGCACACTGCTCAAAACCGATCTGAATGCCGCCAATCACCGCCAATTGGCGCGAATGAACCGCCGCAATCTGGATCCCGCCCAGATTGATGCGATCCTCAAGAAGCTGAACGGCAATTCGACGATTGCCGGCCCGATGGAGATGATCGTCGGCGGCTTCATTACGGCGCTGAAATCGACGTCTGTCGGCGGAGTGCCCTCGCAGGTTGTCGAACGGGTTCTGGCTGAACTCAATGATGGCCGTAAATCCATGATTACGATGAATGCCACCAATGGCGCGATGCTGGACTCGCTGTTCAGGAACACGAGCGCAGAAGACAACAACAATCTTGATCTGACCATCCGTGATTTTATCCGCCGCATTACCGACCGGTTTTTTATTGTCAGGCGCAGCGGCGAAAAGATCGACATCCGGGCCACGAACGAAATCGCCAGACGCCTCAATGACCAGCTTGAACAGGCGATTGAAGACTTGCCGCCTTTGTGTGTGTCACCAATTGACCGGATTACGGCCGATCTTCAGGCTGCGGGCCTGTCGGTTGGTGAAATCACCGGGCGCAATGTCGGATTTGTTGATGGTCAGATCGTCAAGATGGGCGGGCGCAACAAGCGTTCCGCTATCGACAAATTCAACAGCGGCGAGCACGATGTCGTCATCATGAATGGTGCCGGTGCCACTGGCGGCTCCATGCATGCCGATCCCTCGTTTGGTGACACGCGCCCGCGCACCAAGATAGAACTCGAGGTTGATCCCAATATTGTGCGCTATATCCAGTCGATCGGCCGCGGCCATCGTTACAACCAGCTTCACGGCCTCAAAATCGTCGCGTTGCTGACGGGCATGTTGCCTGAATTGCGCCGCGCGGCAGTGGGTAATGCCAAGCTCGCCCGTATTGGTGCGATTACTGAGGGTAACCGCGATCATTCTATGCGCAACGAGAACGTTGTCGATATGATCAATGTGGTCGGTGACGAAGCGGCCTTGCGCTGGATCGGCCTCAACGTCGAGATGGCGGCGCAGATGGAATTGTCGGACGTGACCACATCCACGCCGGGCCTGATGAACCGGATATTGTCACGTCTGGTGATTTTCCCGCACGATACGGCCGAAAAGGCCTATGCTGATATCGTCAACGAGTTCCAGGCACTGACCGAAGAACTGGATAGCCGCAACGAGAACCCGCTCAAGCCAAGGCGACTCGACGGACACATCCGCATTGACGAAGAAGTGATCTATTCCGGCAATCCCGATGCGATATCGACTTTTGACGCGCCTGTCTATTTGGCAACCGGCGTGCAAATCGTGGACAAACACCCCATCAGTTTTGCGAAACTTGAGCATATGATCAATGCCAATGTCCATTCGCCGGACTATTCTGCCTTTGCGCGCCAGATCGAGATGCATGACGATATGGTGAACGCGCCCATGCTGGCGCTTGAAGGAGGGTTGGCTCTTCAAGGTGGTGCTGGAGTTCGTCCAGGTGTCGGCGCCAGAAACTATCAGACCGAGCGCCGCCAATATCTGCGTCGGATGGTCGATATTCTGGGTGAACTCAAGGTGGGTATGATCATCGAGATGACCGACCGGAATTCGATTATTCGTGAAAGCCGGGTTGAAGGCGGGCAAACGCAGTGGCGTCAGGATACGAAGGCAGGTGTAATCACCCGGCTGATTCAGCCAAGCACAAAATCAAGTATTACATCGGGCTCGGCCTATCAGGTTGAAATCGTGTTCCCCGGCGAGTTTTCTCCGGAAAAGATCAGGTTGAATTCCTTTGTCGAGGATCGCCAGTTTGGTGTTGGCGGTATGGTTCTTGATGATCCGGAAACCTATGCGCGGGTCTTTGACGATGTGGACATGGCCCAGAGCCGCCTTCGGGTGCAGGTGCTCCACGGCAATATCTTCCAGGCCTGGCGTATTGCCAAGGAAAACAAGCTGGGCCAGGTGACCTTGTACCGTACGGCTTCTGGCCAGATGTCTTCGGGCATTGTCGTCAATCCAGGCGCCAAGATCGATCTTGAACGCCTTCCCGTCATGGTGTCGGTGCGCAAGTTTATAGAACTCGCAAATGACCGCGAGGCCAGGGCTTTTGCCAATCATGGCTTTTCGGTTGCGCCTGGCGATTCTGAAAAATACGGTTTCGAGATCAATATCGACACAAAGAAGATTGGCGAATTCAATATTTACATGCCAGGCGTGAACCAGTCGAGCTGGAGTTTCTGGGATGGCCACAAGGATCGTCAGGCGGTCTATTCGTTGCTGACCGGCCAGAAATTCCCGGAAAATCCGGTCTCGCGTCATCGTGCCAAGGCTTGCCCGGTGGTTTACGCGCATGAGGATTATTCGAGCTTAAGCCAGGCTGAAGCCTTGAGGCTGAAGAAATTCGTCGAGCTGATGGAACCGGTTTGCGTTGGCTTGCGTGTTCCTGGTCATAAGGCTTTGCGCGCCTGGATGGTCGCCCATCCGGCCCAGAATATTGATATTCCGGGAATTGGTCATTTTGAACCCGCGGATCTGGAGCCAGAAGATGTCGAAGAAGGCATCGAGCTCGCAGATGTCCGGCATGATGAAGACGATGCTGACCTTACCTTTTAGGAAATCTAACACAATTGAGGATCAGACATGTTTACCAAGCATCAGGACACTTTTTGTGTAACTGGCAAAAACGGGCTGTTAATCGGCAGTGCGATCCGTGAGCCGGATCCGCGAGCGCGAACACAATCAGGAGTGCGCGCTGTTTCGTTGACGATTGTCAATGGCGTGCCCGACATGCGCATTCTGCGCACGAATGTTTTGCCTGACCATTCCCATGTCGAGAATTACGCAATCTTGTTTGGCAAGCTTGCAGGACTGGACGGCGAACCTCACGGCGCCAATCTGGCCAAGACCTCCTCCAGTCAAACCGATCACCAGTCGACGGTGCGACGGATCGTTGGTAATCCGTTTAAGAAGCAAGCCGTTCCTGAACAAAAAGATCCGTCAGAACTGACAGATGAAGAGCAGGCTCTGCTCGCCCGGGTTGCTCCGGGTTTTTCAAACGAGCGCGTTCCGGTGTCAGACATGTTGCCGGCAATCAGATCGACCGACGATTTTCTGTATTATGTCGGGCGCAATGGCGCGCCGGCTTGCAGCCGATATCTGGGCGAAGTCCATGGCGTGATCTTGAAGCTGACCGGAAAGGTCAATGTTGCGATGTTGGCGTCGGCACTCAAGGCCTGCCCTGACGCGAGCATGGCCGCGATCCGCTATTACGGGAGCGCGCCATCTGAAGAAGTCATGCTGCGCCGTCATCAGGCGGCGGCCGCTTATCCGCTGCTGGCCGGCATGATCGCTTCAGATCGGCAGATGGCAAGGCTTGTCGACGAGTCCAAGCCGATCAATGAGCGGTTGCTGGAAATGACAGGTTTGACCAAGGGTGGGTTGAGGGCGCTTTCGAAAATCCAGGTTTCCGGTGACCGGACAGCGATTGCGGAACATGGCGAGCATTTGCGTGGCGAGGACGCGATCGGCGTCAACCGCATGCGTGCGATCACGATGTCGGGCAAGATCACGTTGCAACATTGCCTGACTGCGCTCAAGTCGCTTCCGCCGGAGTGGGTGCCGGCCAATGACAAGGACTGGTGCGCTTTTGTCGATCTGATGTCGGCAACGCAGGGGCTGACGGATGCTTTGGCGATCCCGCCCAGCGAATTGTTTATCCAGTCCAAGGGCAAATGGAGTGATTATCTGAAAACTCTGGCGCTGAACGCCGGATTTGATCAGGCTCATGCGGAAAACGTCAACCGCCATCTGCTGGCAACGACCGTGCTCGATGCCTTGCAGATGACGAGCATGTTTACCTATTCGCTGCTGGGCTCAACCTATATCAAGGATATTGTCGCGCATGATCTCACGATCCCGGCCTTTGACGCTTTCTACACGGACAAATTGCTGCGCGCCGGCGTCGAGGTCATTTCTCAAAAGAGCGATCTCGGTAATATTTTTAAGGTCGGTCGACGCTTTATCTCGCGCATGCAGACATTTCTGGAGGCAGATCCGAATGACAATGGCGAAGGCATGGCGGCTTTGCGCGAAGTCTTTCGTTCCTATGATGAATTCAGTGCGCCCAGGGTGTGTCAGGACTTTGTCGCCAGCAACGGATTAATCGTCGAGAACATCACAACGCTTGAGCGTATGAAGCTCGAATCATCGCGAAACGGGATTTGCATCGGTGAAGCTCGTCGCCCGTACTACAAGAACAATAGCGCGGGCAAGCGACATTATTTTTCAGTGACCAGCCCTGACGGACAGCAAACATTTGCTACGGTAGAGACTACGTCGATAGCCGATGGTGATCGCAATCTTGACGGCCTTGAAGTTATCCAGAATCGCGGAGTTCATAATGCCACACCCGTCAAACCTGCACTTCAAGCATGGAGTGAATTTTTTCAAGCGCTAAAATCCGGGAATATTCGGGTCAACTGGGAAGAAATCGAAGACAATTTTACAAAAAAACAGGTTGAAGCCGGTCAGGAAAAAATATCGGCTCCACAAAGGCAGAAATCCGCCTGGGAGCAACTGTGTGGCCCCGCAATCGAATCTCCGGAAAAGTTTGATCTGATTGCGCAAGGCTGGGCCGATGTCGTCGGGCCGAAGGCGGTTCAGGCAGCGATTGACGAGGGCCATGATCTCGCCATCAAACAACCTGTGTCTTTGCGTGACATGTTGACAGTCAATTTTTGATAAAAATCACCAGATTTAGATTGATCTTTTTGAATTTCGCTAAATCTGGCTATTATGAATAACAATGGCTGGTGGCGAACCGGTTCTGGATTAGTTTTGGAGAAATATTATGCGGCAGCAAGTTGAGATCAAGGATCCGGGTGCCATGATCGGTGCGTTTTCACAATTGCCATTGACCGAGGCAGAGATCCGCACGTCGCAGGAGAAGATCAAGATCCATCTTGATTACAATATGGCTGAAGGCAATGTTTACGCTGTATTCAATGCCGACGATATCCCCTCAGATGCCGCCTGGTGGGTGATGAACCAATTCTCGCGCGATACATTCGCCGTAAAAAACGATGCGACAGATTCTTATCATCTTTATCTGAAGAATGACAAAACGCCGATGTTCCTGGATATGGCCTATTATGGCCAGGATGATCTGGCTCCATGGGCCAAGCCGGGTGATTTTGTCATATCGGGTCGGGATTCCTATCTGATCACCAACAAGGATGCCGCATTTGTGTCGGGCATGGCCTATGATCAGGTTGGTGCCAAAGTAATCGCGCCACAAGAATTGCTCGAATACATGGACAAGCGCGAAGCGGCCGCCAGGCAAGCGCCAAAGCCATCGGGTGATGACCCCTCGATTATGTAAACTGCGACTTGATCTGGAACTGATGATGAATCATTCAGAACGACAGGCTTTTCTCTCCATATTTGACCATGAAGCCGATGCTGATAAGGTCAGCGCGGAACGTCGTGCCTATATAACCAGACAAGTTCATGCGCATGCGGATAGCGAAATCGCACGTCTTGAGCGCAAGGCGAGGTCGACCAGCGATCCGGCGATCCGGCGCCAGATTGAATCGACGATCAGGTCGATCAAGGCGTCAAAAGAACGTCCGGTTTCGGTTGACACGATGAACAGAATGCTGGAGCGCCTTGATCATCAGATCAAAGTGACAAAATTTCAGGTGTCGAATGCGGTGTTTCAGGAGCCGGCGCGGCTGGAGCACAATCCACCCAGTCAATTGCCGCGACCAAGATAATCGGCCGCGATAAACGTATTTTTGATAATAGCATGGACGGGGACAATAGATGGCAAAGCATTTACGGGATCGCACCTATATTCTCAGCGAAAATTCGGCCTGGATTACGATCGGCGGACGTTCTGTGCACGTGTTCGCAAATGCCAATGGTGTCAACTGCAATGCTTACGAGATCGGCAAGGAAACAGAAGAGCCTCTGGGTCAATGTGAAGCCGATTTTTCGAGTATGGATATGGCCAGGGTCCATGGTGCTGAAATTGGCCTGCTCGCTGGCGATTATATTGCCGAAGACGGTGTTTGGCTGGAGGTTGGCGAAGCCAGCATGCGTCTTCAGGCAGTGGCCGGTTATTTGAGTTGTGCCATTTACAGGCTGGGGCGGGAAGATGAACCTGCTCTTGACAGATTTCGGATATCTGCGGCTGAAGTCGGCACTTCGCCAAATCCGTGACGCTTGGGCGATTATCAGAAGATTTTCACAAAAATTCGTGAAATGTTATTTTGTGATGATATTTTCAATTGTATGAGACAACGAAATATGGTTTATCGGAACAACTGCAAATAAACTTTTAGCACTGGCGCTGTTCGCGCTGGTGCTTTTTTTTGATGGAATTTCCCCATGATCCACATTTTTCATGATTTTCCGGTTCGGCATTCTTCACGGTTTTCAACCCGGTTTGACGACATCTGGCCCAAACACCTGGAGCAAATTTTTGGTGCCTGCGCGAATGCGGACGCTGATCGGGAAGACTGGCTTGAGGCGGTCTACCGGGCCACCTCCATTCTGGATGCTTGCGAGGCCAATAATGTCGCCTTGTGGACAGTGGACGCAAACGACAGATTGATCCCCGCCAACGACCATGCGCGCGCCTGCGCTGAAGCCAATATTGACGTGCTCTATGACTTTTCGACATTTCCGCCACGCTCAGCAGCCAGAATGCGGCTGCCTTTGTGCACGGTGTTTCCGAAAAACCTGAATTACGGACTGAATGCCGGGTTCATCGCTCATGCGGGCCGCGATTTTGTCATGTGTAACAACGATCCGGATAAAGACGAGCCTGGTTTTGAAGGCGATCGTCGCCTGAATCATATCAGCGAGGTCATCAAACAATTTGCCGGGCGCGAGATCTTGTGGAAACAGATGACGGGGCCACCAAAGTCTTATCCGCTGGAGACAATTGATCTGACCCATCTGAAGCCCGGTCAAAATGCCTCCAGCCGGATGTCGGACGATACCCAAATGGCCATGGTGCATCTGGGTGGGATGTCGGCGCTTCAGGCCAAAGTGAAGATGATCTGCGAATACCGGATGTTTGTGATTGACGGGAAGGTCGTGACCGGCGCCGGCTGCGTCGAGTCGATGACGCCCAACGAGCGCAGTCTGCATGATTTTGACGACATGATGGAAGAACAACGCAATCGCAGTCAAATGAACGCAAGGCCGCTTCTGCGTGACCGGATGGTCAATGCCGCGCAGATGTTTGTCGCCGATATCCTGAACGCTCCGGAGAGCGAAGCTTATGCACCCGGTTTCGTGATGGATCTTTATCTGGGCGAGGACAATGCCATTCATATTGTCGAGATCAACCCGGTCATGCGTTCTGGTCTTTATGCCAGCAATCCCAAACTGATTTTTGATGCTGCCGTCCGCTATGTTGTTGAAAACGCGCCTGGCTTGAAGCACCGTTATGACACCGGGCAACGGGAATGGCATCAAAAAGTTCAGGCCTGTTCAAAAGTGCCTGAAGGGGCTCCGGTTGAGGAAATCGAAAGCGATGAGGTCATAAAAGACCTGCCGGAATTTCCGCGACTAAGCCTGGCGGATTTCGACTTCTGATATTCTGCGAAAAATATATTTGACATTTTTAACAAAATGAGCATGATCAAATCATAGCAACAAAAGATCGTTTGGCAACAAAAGATCGTTTGGCTTGAAACAAGACCGGACAATCCGTGTGCCTGTGCGAAATTCGCACGACACCAGCCAGGGAGTGAAGATGAATACCGCTGAAAAGACTGCCGCCCCGAAGACCGTGCCTGTGACTGATGCCGATAATTCGGCTTTGATGAATGCTCCGGCCGTGTTTGCAAACAAGTTTTTTGCCAATCAGACTCCGAATGGATTCACCCGGCTTGGTTTTGCTGAAGTCAATGCAGATGGTGCCGGCGCGCTGCGCTTTGTTGCCCTGATTTTACCTGAAGACGTGGAGGCTCTGCAC
>Ga0209067_10000692_pt1 | contig 21236 bp, 15 predicted proteins | sample ColStrG_CSR_2013_FD_187199 | JGI IMG/M metagenome (GOLD analysis project Ga0209067, IMG submission 187199) | Freshwater sediment microbial communities in response to fracking from Pennsylvania, USA - Cold Stream Run_MetaG_CSR_2013 (SPAdes)... | ecosystem: Environmental > Aquatic > Freshwater >...
CCTGTCGGTCACATAATCGATTGACGCAATGGATACGGTTTCATCGACAATCTGCCCATTCACTATTCGCACAAGTGTGCGCGTCTCGGAAAACATCAAGCGCAGTCCCTCAATCGGGGTTCGGTAGACAATTCGCCCGCCAAACAGCCTGTGATCATAAACGCCCGGTGTCGGGTTGGAATCTTTGCTGTCACCGCCATAAGCCTGCAGCAGAAGTGCGCCGGCCCCAATGTCCTGATGCAGATCGGCGCCAATACCGTTGTAGGCGTCCAGCACCAGATCGGTCGCATACTGATACATAAACGGTGCCATGCTGGATGGACGGGTCAGCGTCGCATCCACGGTTTCATTATAAAAACCAAGCGGCATTTTTACCGTGCCGGCGTGCACACTGACGGTTTCATTGAATTGGTAATCGGCAAAAGCCCAGGTAAAATTGGGACGGTTGTCGGTTCCCGTCTCAAGCTGGGCCCACAACTTTAACCGATCCGTTACCACGGCTGAGCCAACCAGTGCGAAGAAATTATTGCCCCAGGTCGGCGTTTTCGAAGCGTCCAGATAGGTATTGGCATTGGTTTGAATATAATCCAGATAGCCATAGCCGTTAATTGAAAAGCGCTCTGAAAAATCACTTTCTGCTGCACGCAGGCCGCTAGCTGTTACGCAAAGGCCTAACGCAGCCATGCAGACCATCAGAGATTTTTTATGGCGATGACTACGCCACACATAATTCGGCATCCTCAATTTATTCTCCCATCCATGCCGGAATCTTTCTGGTTCACGACAACGCAGTCGCGCCCGCGCTTCTTTGCTTCGTACAATGCCTCATCGGCACGTTTGATTGCCACCGTAATGTCTTCATCAGCCGGATCGAGTAAAGTCATACCGATACTGGTGGTAAAGCGCACCAGTTTCGGATTGGCATCCAGTGCAGTCCGAATTGTCGTACGGATGCGCTCGGCAAGTACGGTTCCCGCTTCGGTGTAACAGGCCAGCACGCAAAACTCTTCGCCGCCGAGCCGGGCGGGCACGTCGGTGTCACGCGTGGTATTCATCAAAATTTTGCCCATCAACGCCAGCACCTGATCTCCGACTCCGTGGCCGTAGGTATCGTTAATGGATTTGAAGTGATCCAGATCCAGGCAAAGCAGGACTACCGATGATTTCTGCCGGCGAATCCGGTTCAGCTCCTGATTCGCAAAATCAAAAAAGTAGCGGCGGTTATACAGACCGGTCAAGGCATCGCGGGTGGCCATTTCAATCAGTTCCAGTTCTTTAAAGCTCTTCTCGCGCATAAGCGCGCCCACCAGCGCCGAACTTAAAATAATGCCGATCAGCAGTGTGCTGACGCTGTCGGTCTCGTTTTGCGACTGCATCAACGCAAAGAACGGGCCAATGTGGCGATCCGCGGCGTATTGGATAACCAGAACGGCGGCCAGATTGGAGATTGACGCACCAAGCAAACCAAAGCAGAAGGTAACGGAAATGACCAGAAGATAAATAATGGAAAACACATTCAGCGGATTCAGATTGCCAACCATGCCCCAGATAAATGGAACCAGACACAAGGTTTCACCGACGATTAAAATCAGGCCGCCGATCCAATAACGGGTAGAACGCTGGCCGCGGATTTCTTCAATGACCATCAATATATTGGTTGCGATCAGAACCTGAATGGCCGATTGATCGACCAGCGAATCCGACAGCATTTCTGCCATATCGACCAGCGCAATCGTTTGGATCTGGCCCAGCAACATCATCATGGCCAGACCGGTAGCGCGGCTCAGTAATTGATAAGGGAGAATCGATCCAGCCACCAGCAACAAAAAGTCTTTGGGTTTCAACAGGCGCGGGTTGAAGCGGGTGATTTTAAAAAAGCCAAACAGGGCGAACACGACCATGACGTTGGACAGCCCACTCAACAATGCACTGGAAGTCGGCACCCCCTGAAAAAAGGAAATGGCCAGCTGACCGACCAGTACGCTGGGCCAGACCCGCATTCCTGCGCTGGCCACCAGCGCCAGCAGATAACCGTCGTGCAGGAAGAACGCGCCTGATATCGAATTTTCAATATTTGAAAACTGCGACGATGCATAAGTTACAACGGCATAGACGCAGGTCAGGATCAGTTGCGCCCACAGCCGCTGCTTAAAATGTTGAGACGACAACATTTCAAGCAACTTGTTGTGCAAGTAGGTAAACGTTTGCATGCTGGGCAAAATATTAGGCGCTAACATTTTTCCAGTATGGCTGCGCAAAAAATTAAATCAAGGCCAGATTCGCCGCCATTATGAATTCCCGTCAAAATGAGACAGGTGGTGCAATGCTACACCCGCAACGGCAGGTTGCGAATCCGCTTCCCTGTCAACGCAAACAGGGCATTGGCCACGGCCGGTGCAACCGGCGGCGCACCGGGTTCGCCAATGCCTTCCGGTGCTTCGCCGCTGGCCATGATCACCACATCAACCTGGGGTGCCTGATTAAAGCGGATAACCGGATAGTCATGGAAATTGCTCTGTTCGACGGTGCCATCCTTGAACGTAATTTCGCCGTACAGTGCGGCCGACAGACCGAAAATGACGGCCGATTCGATCTGCTGACGCACGATATTCGGATTGACCACCATGCCGCAATCCACCGCGCAGCTGACCCGGTGCACGACGATCTCCTTGCCCTGCAATGACACTTCCACCACTTCGGCCACAATGCTGCCGAACGACTGGTGCAGTGCCAACCCGTGTGCGTGACCGGCAGGCAGCGGCTGATTTTTTTCTGCCAGCGCCGCAGCCGCATTCAGCACGGCCAGATGGCGCGGATGCGTCTGCAGCAAATCACGCCGGAATTGCAGTGGCGTTTTTTTGGCTGCATGCGCCAGTTCATCGATAAAAGATTCTTTGAAAAAGGCATTGTGTGAATGGCCGACTGAACGCCAGTAACCGAGAGGCACGTCAGTCGGAACAATGACATGCGCGATATGTTGATTGGGGAATTCGTAGGCCATGTCGAATTCACCTTCTGCCGTGGTCTTGTCCGGACCGCCGGGCGGCAGACCGAAATTGCGTCGCACTACCTGCTGGGTGACCGATCCGCCGGCTGAGGTATTTTCATAACTGTGCACGTGACCGGCCGCATCGATTCTGGCACTGAAGCGCGCCAAGGCTGCAGGGCGATAAAAATCATGACCCATATCGTCTTCCCGGCTCCAGATCAGCTGCACCGGCCGCCCGGCACTCTGCATGGCAAGTGCAACGGCCTGACCGGCCAGATCCACTTCCAGCCGACGTCCGAATCCGCCCCCCAGAAACGCGTGGTGCAGCGCGATATGGTCAGCACCGACCTGTGCCACTTTTTCAGCTACTCTGATGACCAGACTCGGTGACTGGGTGCCCATCCAAACCGTTACCCGTCCATCCTTGACCTGTGCGGTACAGTTCATCGGTTCCATGGTGGCATGGGCCAGAAATGGCGCACTGTATTCTGCCTGCACGACCTGCGCACCTGGCAGTTCCTGATGGACGTCACCTTTCTTAAAGTAGGTGAAACCGGATTCGGTATCCAGACCGTGACGCAACTCTTGCATGACCGACTCGCTCGACAACAGCGCGCCACCCTCCCATTCCACCTGCAGTGCATTGACTGCCGTTCTGGCCTGCCACCAGGTTTTGGCCAGCACGGCAACGCCGGCAACGCTTTCGACGCGCTGGTTCAACTGGTCCAGCGTAACAACCTGCAGCACACCCGGCATCTGCACAATGGCCGCCTGATTCATGCTGCGTACCTTGCCACCCGGGCGCGGGCACATTTTGATGGCGGCATACACCATGTCCGGCACGCGGAAATCAATGCCAAATTTTGCGGTGCCATCCGATTTGACACCACTGTCGCGGCGTGGCTGCGCCTTGCCTATCAGCCTGAAATTTTCCGGCTGCTTCAGTTGAATCTGCTGCGGCTGCATCTGCACGGCCAGCGCTGCGAGTTCGGCATAACCGGCCTGCCTGCCACCGGGATGCAAAACCATACCGTCACGGGTCTGACATTCGGCCGCCGGCACATTCCACTGCTGCGCTGCCGCTGCGACCAGCATGGCGCGTCCGGCAGCACCGGCCTGCCGTACCACCAGCCAGGAATCCTTGATGCTCGACGAGCCCCCGGTCACCTGCAACCCCAGTTCACGCGCCAGCTTGCCGGTCAGCCATTGCGCCGTGTGTTTGACTGTACCCTCGTCATCCGGATGAAACGGCAGGCCATCGGCCAGCATGGAAACGCAGCCATAAATCTTATCGAACCCGGCCGGCGCAATATCGACACTGGACAACGGCACATCGAGTTCTTCCGCCAACAACATGGGCAGTGCGGTTGAAATCCCCTGCCCCATTTCACTTTTGTGCAGGAACATCGTGACGCGCCCGTCCGGTTTGATGGCCAGCCAGCCGTTCAGGGCCAGTGCGCCTTCCGGCAATGCCATGGGCGCTGTCGCGTTCAGACGCTGCCGCATCGGCGACAAACCCCAGCCTACGATCAGGGCGCCACCCAAACCCAGTCCGCCCAGGATGAATTTTCTTCTCGTCATGCCCATCGTGTCACCTCTAATGTTATTGATTTGTTATAAATTGCTATACAATCCGGGCTCGTCGCGGTCCGGTGTACATTATCCGTTCCTGCGCGGATAGCCCTGAGCCAGTATGCGTTGCCAGACCACTTCACGCGCTGCAGCATCCAGCGTGACCCAGGTTGCCACTTCCACGACGGTGCGTCCGCAACCGCGACAGATTTCATCGAATGTGGTGGAACAGACCGCAACACAGGGCGTATCGGGACGGATCGGTAGAGGTGCAAGGTCCGCATCTGGCGCCGAGATTTCCTGGGATTGTTGTATGTCGGTCGGGTTCATGCAGCGCGATGGATTTGGATTTGGTTTGGAAAGTGTCAGGCATCATACCAAAATCAATTCGAACCTGTGCGGCGACGCATGGGTGGCATTATCAAAAATATCAACTAGACTTGAAGCGTTAACCCTTTTTACCGGATTATTCATGAGCCACAATTTTTTTCAGTCCTTTATTCTGTTGATACTGGTGACCGACCCCTTTGGCGGGGTGCCGCTGTTCGTCAGCGCCCTGTCATCTGTTGCGCCGGAACGGCGCTGGAAGGTTGTGGTACGTGAATGCTGCATCGCGTTTCTGATTTTGTTGCTGTTCATGTTTTTTGGACAGCATTTTCTGGAAGCCCTGCAATTATCGGAAGTCTCGCTGCGTATTGGCGGCGGTGTCATTCTGTTCCTGATCGCACTGCGCATGGTGTTTCCGCAACCGGGCGGTGTATTTGGCGATATTGATCACAGCCACGAACCCTTCATCGTCCCTCTGGCAATTCCGGCACTGGCCGGTCCGTCTGCGCTGGCTACCGTACTGCTGTTTTCTTCCGATGGCGGTCGGGAAATGGTGGCGCACGTCGCCGCACTGATACTGGTGGCGTTGGTCTGGCTGATCGTGCTGCTGAGTGCCGAACGCATGCAGCGCCTGCTGGGCGAACGCACCATGACTGCATTTGAACGGTTGATGGGATTGTTGTTGACTGCCATGTCGGTGGAGATGTTGTTGGCCGGGATACATGACTTTATTAAGACTTTATAAACAAAAAGTCACGATAAAGTTATGAAAAAAATATTTAAAAATTTAAAATAAAAGCCAAGCAGAACCAGAAAACCCACCCTCCTTTTTCGTTTGAATCTGCCGTTAACAAGCAATAATACCTGCTACATCTGCCAAAAAGGTGCATGGTGCATTCAAACGACTCTCTCGATCCGACCGATTGGCCCGCCTTCCGGGCACAGGCGCATGCCATGCTGGAAGACATGCTGAACTATGCCGAGCATATTCGTGCACGTCCGGTCTGGCAACCGATCCCCAATCAGGTCCGATCGCACTTTCAGGAACCCCTGCCGCAACAGGGAACGGCTCTGGCTGATCTGCATCAACAGTTCATGCATGAAATTTTGCCGTATACGGTGGGCAACGCGCATCCGGGCTTCATGGGCTGGGTACAGGGTGGTGGCACGCCGGTTGGCATGCTGGCTGACATGCTGGCCGCGGGACTGAACGCCAATCTGGGTGGCCGCGATCAGATTCCGCTCGAAGTGGAGCGCCAGATTCTGCACTGGATGCGCGAACTGTTTGCCTTCCCCGACACCGCCAACGGCGTATTTGTGACAGGTACATCGATCGCCAATTTCATGGCCGTCGTGATCGCGCGCAATCATTTTTTGGGTACGGAATGCCGGCGTACCGGTATCGCACAGGAAGGCAGAAAATTAACCGCGTATGCATCGCGCGGCGCCCATGGTTGCGTTGCCAAAGCGATGGACCTGGCCGGCTTTGGCAGCGATGTGCTGCGCCTGATTCCCATGAATGCACAGTTTCAGATCGACCTGCTCTGCCTGGCCGAACAGATCGAAAAGGATCGCGCCGCCGGCTATGAACCATTTTTGATCGTCGGTTCGGCCGGTACCGTCGACGTCGGTGCCATCGATGATCTGGCGTCACTGGCCGATCTGGCGCAAACCTTCCATTGCTGGTTCCATGTGGACGGCGCGTATGGCGCACTGGGTATGCTGGCACCGCAGATTGCGCCGCGCCTGGCCGGTATCGAGCGCGCCGCGTCGATCGCCTTCGATTTTCACAAGTGGGGCCAGGTGCCCTACGATGCCGGTTATCTGCTGGTGCGCAACGGTCAGGATCAGCTGGATAGTTTCGCCGCACCGGCCAGTTATCTGCAACGCGAAACGCGCGGCATGGCGGCCGGCTCACCCTGGCCGTGTGACTTGGGACCGGATCTGTCACGCGGCTTTCGCGCCCTCAAAACCTGGATGACGATTGCCGCTTTCGGCAGCCAGAAGCTGGGGGAAATCATTAACAACACCTGTGAGCTGGCTCGATATCTGGCGTTGTGCATCAAACAGGAACCGCGTCTGGAACTGATGGCACCGGTCAACCTGAATATTGTCTGCTTTCGCTATATCGGCATAGCCAGCATGAAAAGCATGACCACGGAACAGGCATCTGCCCTGAACAACGAATTGTTGATCCGACTGCAGGAATCCGGTGTAGCCGCTCCGTCAAGTACGCGCATCGATGGCCAGTTTGTGTTGCGCGCAGCGATCGTGAATCACCGCACCTGCCGCGCCGATCTGGACCAGCTGCTGCAGACAACGCTGCAGCTCGGTGACGCGCTGTTCGCGCAAAACAATGACCATTAATTTACCGGAACCAACCTATGCCTAACCATGCCGCCCTCCTTCAGGAATCAAATATGGAACCCATCCAGGAAACCGAAACCATTCCGGAATCCAAAGCCCTGATCGGCTTGCCGACTTTGATGACGCTGGCCTTTACCGGCGGTGACCTGACCGCGGTGGGCGACCGACTGCTGCAGCGGATCAAGGTCGATATCAACGACGCAACCGCACTACTGGATCTGGCGGTAATTTTCATCATGCGCGGCGAAAAAAAGCTGGCCCGCTCAATGCAGACGCTGGCGATCCAGAACCGGCAGCTCTACGAATATCCGCGTCCCGACGGCGAAATCAAAATCCGCGCACTGGCCATACTCGGACCGGGTGACCTGATGGCGAATTCGCCTTTTGAATTTTTGATCGAAAACCAGCCGGTTTCGCTCGATCTACTCTACATTGCACCCGGTGTCGGCATACCCGAACTGGTGCCCGAACATGACGTCCTGATCGTCGCCGTCGGCGAATCCGATGTGAACCAACCTTTGCTGGAATATCTGGATCTGGCACTGGCGAACTGGCCGCGTCCGGTTGTCAATCGCCCTGCCGCCATCAGCCGGCTGGGTCGCGATTCCAGTTGCGCACTGCTTGGGGACATTCCCACCCTGCTCATGCCGCGTGCCCAGCGCGTTGCACGCACGGCGCTGGAACAATGCTGCAATAACGATCAACCTGCGCTCACTTTGCCGGCGATTTTGCAGGGCGTGGACTATCCCGTCATCATCCGTCCGATCGATTCCCATGCCGGATTGGGTTTGGCCAAAATCGACAACCTCAATGATCTGACCAGCTACCTGACCACGGCACTCGATCAGAATTTTTTCGTATCACCTTTCATTGACTACAGCAGCGCCGACGGCCTGTTCCGCAAATACCGCCTGATCCTGATCAACGGTGTGCCTTATGTTTGTCACATGGCCATCTCACAGCGCTGGATGGTGCACTACCTGAATGCCGACATGCTCGATAACGCGGCACACCGGGCTGAAGAAGCACAGTTCATGGCCGGGTTCAATGACGGCTTTGCGGCGCGCCATGCCAGTGCACTGCAATCCGTCTATACGCAGCTCGGACTGGATTATGTCGGCATCGACTGCGCCGAAACCGCCGACGGAAAACTGCTGATCTTTGAAGTCGACAGTAACATGATCGTGCACAACATGGATCCGGCTGACAAATTCCCCTATAAAAAAATCCAGATGCCAAAATTGTTTCAGGCATTCACTCAATTGCTGACGGAGCGCAGCGGGAAGTCATCATGTCCATGACCCTTGAAAAACTGGAATTGCTTTCCGACCTGAGTACCGAACAGTTGCTGCTGGCAGGTGGCGATGCCAGACTGGCGGTCGATCATGTAACCGGACTGAACAAGTATGGTTGTGCCAGCCAGCCCGATGTCAGCCTGGCCGCCTTCGGTTCGTCGACCGGCTCGACGATTTCCGAACACGGCTATGCGGCCGCACACAACCTGCACAAACGCCTGCTGGAACTGGACAGCGATCTGTCGGAATCCGATCTGTATCACCATGAACTGGAACGCATCCGCCATGAATTGAACCGACTCAATGGCATTGACTATCATCATGCCGGCGCGACGATTTTTGCGGCATCGGGCACCGATCTGCATCTGATCTGTTCCCAGCTGCTCGCGGACAGCCGCCCCGGCCAACCGCCGCTGCATATCATCATGATGGACGCCTGCGAAACCGGCAGCGGTGTGGCACCTGCCGTGCGCGGCCAGCATTTCAGCGGTAATGCTGCGCTCGGTGGCAAAGTCGTGGCCATGGAAACGCTGGCCGGGGCCAACCCGGTTGTGGTATCCAGTATCGCGCTGCGCAACAGCGATGGCAGCAAACGTACACTCGACGAGATCGACGCAGAGACCGAACAATTGATCCAGGCCTCACTGGCCGACGGCCAGCGCGTTTTACTGATCATGATCGACGTTTCCAAAACCGGCCTGATCGCACCCGCACCTCATTATGTCGCTGCGTTGCGCCAACGCTATCCGGATCAGGTCGATGTATTGGTCGATGCCTGCCAATTCCGTCTTTCCGGTGCCACGCTGAACGCCTACCTGCAGAAGGGTTGCATGGTAGCGATGACCGGGTCCAAGTTTTTAACCGGCCCGGTTTTTTCCGGCGTGTTGCAGATACCTTCCCGTCTGGTGCCACGCCTGTCGCAAAAAAAATTGCCGGCTTCCATGGCCGATTATTCGGCACGCGCCGAGTGGCCCCAGCACTGGCAGGCTGTGCATGCACTTTCCGACCAGGTCAACTGGGGCCTGCTGCTGCGTCTTGAGGCCGCTCTGGCCGAACTGAGAGCCTTTCGCGCCATCCCGGAAACGCGTGTCAGCGCTTTCCTGGAACGTTTTTGCGCGGCAGTCCAGCAGGCCCTTCAGACTTCACCCCATTTTCTGTTGATGGCTGAAAGCCGGCTTGACCGCAGCCCGATCTGCAGCCGCACCAGCTGGGATCAGATTCCGACCATCTTCCCATTCCTGCTGCTGCACCAGTCCGGCCAGCCGCTGACCCGTGCCCAAACCCAGCAAATTTATCAGCAACTGCAATTTGCCCTCCCGTTGTCGTCGGCCGGCAACCTGAGCCCGGCGATCGCCGCGCTGCGCTGCCAGCTCGGGCAACCGGTTTTATGCGGTACGCACGCCGGCACCGATGTCAGCGCGCTGCGCCTGTGTGCCAGCAGTCGCCTGATCGTTGAAGCCTGCAAGAATCAGAACGCCGAAGCGGACACCGAAGAGCATGTCATACAGCGCGCGATGCAAGTATTGGAGAAGGCGTCGAGCCTGATTCGAAAATTGTGCTAAATTGGGCGGGTTGTACACAAACAATCTTTTCACCGCCTAATTTTGGGGAGAACTATCTTGATCTCAGCACTTTTTTCGCGCCGCGCTGCCCTCGGCATCCTGTCGGCTCTGCTGCTCGCAACCTCGGTGCAGGCTGCCGCACCTTTGGTAAAAACATCCGCTCCCGGGTATTATCGTGTCATGCTGGGTGACTTTGAAGTCACCGCACTGTCAGACGGCACCGTGCAGTTACCAGTCGACAAACTTCTGGTCGGCGTCACACCCGCGGATCTCGACAAAGACCTTAAACAATATCACTTGTCCGTTCCAGTTGACACCTCGGTCAACGCCTACCTGATCAACACCGGCAGCAAACTGGTCCTGGTTGACACCGGTGCCGGCAGTTTCTTCGGCCCGACGTTGGGTAAGCTGATTGCCAATCTGAAGGCCGCCGGTTATCAGCCGGAACAGGTGGATGAAATCTACATCACCCACATGCACGGTGACCATATCGGCAGTCTGTCCGCCAATGGTGCCATGCTGTTTCCAAAAGCGGTGGTGCGCGCCGACAAACATGATGCCGACTACTGGCTTTCCAAGGCCAATCTGGACAAGGCCGACGCTGACAGCAAAGGTGGTTTTGAGCATGCCATGTCGGCATTCCAACCGTATATAGCTGCCAATCAATTCAAGCCGTTTGACGGTGACACGGAGCTGATGCCCGGCATCAAGGCCGTTTCAAGTTATGGTCATACGCCCGGTCACACGATTTACCTGGTTGAAAGCAAGGGTCAGAAGTTGATTCTGTGGGGTGATCTGATGCACGTTGCAGCAGTGCAGTTTGCCAACCCGCAGGTGGCCGTGCATTTTGATTCGGATAACAAGTCGGCGATTGCTCAACGTAAAAAAGCCTACGCTGCTGCAGCCAAAGAAGGTTACCTGATCGGCTCGGCGCATCTGTCCTTCCCTGGTTTGGGATATTTGCACGCTGAGGGCAAAGGGTATGCCTGGATTCCGGTGAATTATGTGGCTTTGCCGTAACTGAAATGACTGCGGCGCAATCAGGGTAACCTGATTGCGCCGCTTTTTTATTTGACGCTCCCTGAGCTGTTGCTACTGCGCCCGGCGGTGATCGAGCTGATACGCACGCGCCAGTTTTTGCTGGGTACTGGACCGCTGCAGCAACTGACTCAGCTGCGCCATTCTTGGCTGAGTAAGATCTCTGATCAGTCGGTCGTCAGCCAGAATTTTTTTAATGACCCTCACCTTCTGGTCACGTTCTTCACTGCCCAGTTCAACAGGCGTGTTGTTATCCCTGATTACCTGCACCTGACGGCTGCAGCGTTCCTCCAGCATGGCCAGCAACTGCCAGTCATGTTCCTGTGCTGCATGTACCATTTCAGCGGTCAGTTCGGCGACGTTTTCGTAAATCGATATCAATTCATGACTGTTCATTGTTTACTCACAATACGTGTGATTGTTTTAAAAAGTCCAACCCTGATCGCCACATCAGGCGGAGATGTAACTGGATTTGCGCGGCGCCAGAGCGTCACGCGGTTCACTGATTTTATGTTCTGGCTGCGCTGTTACCGCTTTAACCGGTGCAATCTGATTCCAGGCTTCACGCAGTTCGCCCAGCAGTTTTTTGCATTCATCCAGCTTTTTCAGATCATTGCGGGCATTCGCCAAAAATAATTGATTGACGATATAACCGTACAGCGCATCCAGATTCTGTGCCAGTTCACCGCCGACTTCCTTGTTCAGGCTGGTTCGCAGCCCACCTTCGACGATCGCAATTGCATGGGAAATCGAATGGCCTTTTTCGGCGATCAGGCCGCTTTTCATCTGGTGTGTGGCATCGTTGATTGCCTTGAGTGCCCCCTCATACAGCAGTACGATCAATTTATGCGGGTCGGCATCAAACACACCGGTTTCAATGCTCACCTTGACATAGGCATTGGCGGCATTTCTGGACATGGGTCCGTACATAGGAGCTCCTGGTTCTGTTTTTTTAAACGACTGAATAACGGTTAAATTTCACAGCGCCGATATTAACGTGCGAGTGACGCCAATTCCTGGGTCAGGAATGAACTGGTACTGTTAAGGTTACTGATCGTGACGTCCAGCGCGGTAAACTCGGCGCGATAGTTGGCTTCGACCTGGGTCAACATCTGCTGCTTCTCAGCGATCTGTGCATCCATTGCTTTCGTATCTGCATTCAACTCGTCAATGCGCGAGGCAATCTGGCCGGATGTACCAAGTACGGTTGTCATCAGACTGTTGAGCTGATAAGCGTAACCCTGGGTATAACTGACTGTACCGCGCGAACCGGTTGATCCACCATTGACCAGAATCGACAAACCTGCCGAAGCATCGGAACTGGCGCCTGTCAATTGCTGGCCCGATCCGATTGCGGCCACACCATTGATGGTACCAGCGACATCAGCGCCAGCCACGACTGTCGCAGCCCCGCCCCCATTCAGATTGGCAGCAGCGTTACCACCAATAATGGTTGCAGACGATGATGCGCCCCACTTGTTGGATGTAATAGTCAGAATACCGTTATTCTGGGTCACCGTGGCGCTTGAACCGGCTGTCGAAAACAGGGTATTGCCATTAATGGCAGACTGGATGGCATTGGCCAAACCGGCACTGGTGTAACTTCCGGGCGGAATCGTAATGGTATTAATCGCGCCGTCCAGTTGCACCTGCAATGAATCATTGGTACCGGCTGTAATTGTTGTCGTGGTCGGCGCAGCAAAACCAGTTGTACTGCCCTGCACCGCCAGCTGGCTGATATTGACGGCATAGTTTCCGGGTTTGGTCAGTGTGGACGAGTTGCTGAAACTGATCAGATTGTCGGTGCTGGTGCCCTGTGAGGCAAACAGGCTGGCGATGCCCTGCGGATCGCTGGCCAGCGCAGTCTGGAGTTGGGTACTGTCACTGCTTAATGAGCCATCTTTCTGAAAAGTGATGCCAAATTGCTCCAGTCTGGATGCGGTACTGGGTGCACCGGAAATCGAGCTCGACATAATATTGCTGATTTGCGACTGAATCGACAGTACGCTGTTTTCACCATTTAACGATGCTGCGGACCCGCTGGTTGGATCGTACGCGGTCGCATCGGTAAATGTCTTGTTGATGGCGTTATAGGCTGCCACAAAATTATTCACTGCAGTGACGGCACCACTGGTATTTTGGGCAACGGTCAAGGTGGTCGGTGAGCCAACATTGGTTTTGGCGAGATTCAGGGTAACACCGGAAATCACGTCCGAGATAGTGTTGCTGGATTTGGTAATCGCGACCCCATCCAGTTTGAACGCGGCATTTTGCGCAGTCACGGTTTGGGTCAGATTTTGCGTTCCGGCCGGATCCTGATTGAGCAGATTTGCCAAAGCCGGGTCGCCGGCCACAGATATTTTCAGACTGTTGGCAGCGCCGGTGCTGCCAACTGACAGTGACAGGCGATATGGCGTACCACTGCCATCATTGACGATGGTGGCAGTCACGCCCATATTGGCTTTGTTAATGGCATCGCGGATGCCCGAAAGCGTATTGTCGGTTGCATCGATCGTGACCGTTTTCACCGGGGCACCCGCACTTGTATAGGTAGCGCCGGTGTATTGCCCGTTGGCACCCAGGGTACCGCCGCTAATGGTGCCGAAATCAAACGTGATGACCCCGTTGCCGATTTGAGCGGTATCACTGGTTTGACCCGCGGTGATAACTTTTTGAGCCTGCGCCAGGCTCGACACTTCGAGACCATAGGATCCTGCAGTCGCGGTGCTACCGGCCGTGGCAGAGGCAACGGTCGGATCGGCCACATTGGCGCTGACACTTTGATATTTGGTAATGTCGGTCAAACCCTGCATGGCGGTCTGAAACTGCGCCAACGCACTTTTCAAGCTGCCGTAACCGGTGAGTGTGGTCTGTACCGCGGCTTCCTGCGTTTGTAACAATGTTACGGGCTGGCTCTCGACGGCCATCAGTTTGGTAACAATGCTTTCGACATCGAGACCAGAACCAATGCCAGCCGATGAAATGGTGGACGTGGCAGACATATCAACTCCGATTCAAACTTAATTTAACCCACACTATATCTATTTATCGGCAGGCCCGGAATTAACTTTAGAGGTGAATTTACCTCTCAGTTTATTGATTTAAACTGGGTGACATGCCAGCCTGGCAACAGACGTGGCAATACCGACCGCGCAATCTTTTGTGCCGTCGATTCAGGGGTACTGCTACAACAGTGATCAAGCCTGCTGATGTATCAACTTGCCAAGTTTCTGATCCAGGGCGCGTGACAACTCCAGCAATTCCTCGGAAGGAATCTGTCTTAATACCTCATGCGTTTTTTCATCCATTACTTTTACAACCACACGATTTGATGTTTGATCAATCGAAAACTGCACGCCCTGATCGTTTTGACTAAATGACTGGTTGAGTTGCTGCACTGCCTGCTTGACCTGCTCAATACTTGGTGTCGAAGGTGGCGCTTTGGGCGCATCCTGCACGACAGCGGTTTGAACGGGTGCGGCAGGTTCCGGTGTCGAACCCGAACCGGCAACGACAACAGCCGGCAGGCTGACGCCTCCGGTTGCGGTCACTGAACCTGTTGTACCATTTAGAGAATTAATATCCATGATGGTATTCTCCGAAATATTCCCCGGTCATGCTTTGACCGGGGAATTTTTACTGCATTACTGATTAAAAAGTTTGCTGCATTACATTATTCAGAATTACTGATTAACGCAACAGAGTCAATACTTCGTTTGGCAACTGATTGGCCTGGGCCAGCATTGCGGTACCGGCCTGCGACAGAATCTGACCGCGTGACAGGTTGGCAGTTTCTGCCGCGAAGTCCGCATCCTGAACCCGGCTGCGAGCTGCTGTCACGTTTTCCGATGTAGTCTGGAGGTTGGAAATCGTTGAAGTGAAACGATTCTGTAACGCACCCAGTGAGCCGCGAGAAGCATTGACGTTGGTCAGCGCGGCATCGATGATGGCGATGGCGTTGTTTGCACCGGTTGGCAAGCCAGCGGTCAACGATGTGACGTCAATCGAAGCTACCGAAGCCAGAGTGCTGCCCACTGCCGCATTGGCGGTATCAAAAATACCGGAAGTGGCCACACTGCTGGAAACGGTAAATGCTGAAGGTCCGTTGAATTTCACTGCTGCACCAACAGTTGCGGTATCACCGGCAGCACCGGTTGCAGCCAGAGTAACGGCGGTACCTGCGGCGCCGGCACTGGTTGTACCGGTTACAGTGATTGCAGCCTGGGCTGTCAGGTTATCTACACCGATATCATATCCTTGACCCTGATTCAGACTGATCGTCCCGGCAGTCAGGTTGGCGGTTGCAGTAATACCAGTCGCACCGGTTTGTGCATTAATCGCTGCAGCCAGACCACCCACATCAGTTGCTGTCGCCAATGTTGCAGAAACAGTCACCGGGTTGGCAGCGCCAGCTGCAGTTGGTGCGCCCTGAATTACCAGACTGACGGAACCAGCCGCAAAGCCACCCAGTGTTGCTGTAGTAGTTGCCGTTGCGGTCACGCCAGTTGAACCGGACGCCGCATTGACAGCCTGCGCAACCGCATAGCCCGACGAACCTTTGGTCAATGTTGTATTTGGAATTGTTACAGTGGTGCCGTTACCTTGAATAGTCAAAGCCTGTGCCAAAAATACGTTGGCATCAACAGTACCGGTTGTGGCCGAAGCATGTGCCTGAGTCAACGTTGTTGCCGCAGTCGCAGCATTGGCACCAACTGTGTTATTGCCCAGTGCAGTTGCCTGCGCATTACCAATTGAGAAACTGATTGTCTGGTTCGCGTTGGCACCAACCTGGAATTGCGCATTGTTCAATGTACCGTCCAGTACGTTCAATCCGTTGAACTGGGTAGTATTGGCAACACGGTTAACCTCTTGTTGATCCTGGCTGACTTCAGCCTGCAGAGAAGCGCGATCGCTGGCCGAATTGGTGCTGTTGGCAGCCTGCACAGCCAGAGTACGCATACGCTGCAGCAGATCAGTAATAGTGCCGAGACCACCCTCAGCAGTTTGCGCCATTGAAATACCGTCGTTGGCATTCCGTGCCGCCTGGGTCAGACCGTTTACCTGCGATGTCATACGAGCGGCAATGGCCAGACCCGCTGCATCGTCTTTTGCGCTGTTAATACGCAAGCCGGACGACAGACGCTGAATCGATGTAGCCAGCGAAGCCTGGTTGGTACTCAGATTTTGCTGCGCATTGAGCGAAATAAGATTGGTATTAATCATTGAGGACATGGTGTTACTCCTTACCTAAGTTGTTTAAATTGGCATAATTCTTAAACTTTGGTCCGCTCAGCTTAATGAATGAATGACCGCCGTTGTTTCAGGTATCGGACGAGTTTCCAAAATATTGAAGACTAAATTATTTTTTTTACCCCTAAACTTTTGCCAATTGCTTCGCTAAACGGCAGCTTTTAAAAATACTTTAGGGTGAAATTTAATGATTTTTTATTGCAATCAGTCACGCAGGGCAGCGTTGAAATTGCCAAATGACTACTGAAATTGAAGGGAGGGATTGAAACAGGCAGGCGGATTTACGGTTTGGCAGTCAGAGACAGGCGCAATTGGGTCGCAATATGCGCAATGGCCGCTTCCCAACCCTGTTCCCAGGTTTTATTGACCGTCTGCAGGCTGCCGTACCAGAGAATATGTTCGGTTCCAAAGGATTGCCAGTTAAAACCGGAAAGCAGCATCCACGTCGGGACGCCCATGGCCGCTGAAAGTATCCCGGAAGCTGTACCACCTGAAATGACCAGATCCAACGCCGAAGTCAGTGCGGCGGATTCGGCCATATCGTCAAACAGGTCAACTTCATTGAATACCTGGACAGTCACGCCTGTGGCCTCATGTACTTTTGCCAATTCCTCAGTACAGTCATCATATTGAAGATTAATGAATCGGATACCGGCTATAGCCAGAATCGGCGCCCATTGTTCAATTGCGCTGCAATAATACGAGCGCTCACCGGTCATGATGCCGCTGCGCCAGCTGATGCCCACGTTTCGTTCCGGCCCCATGGCGCGCAGACGTTTCTTCCAGTACAGCACCCGCTCCGGATCAACCGTCAAATAAGAAATTGCGCGCGGAAAACTGCCAACCGTTGGTCGCAACCAGCGCGCCAGCGATCCTGCCGCCGACTGCACATCAATACTGCTGCCCAGTTGAGTCAGTACAGCCTGATCCTCGATATCAATCACCGTGGCCAGTGGAAAACTCGACGCAAACAGCGGAACCAATTTCTTTGCACAAGCAAAAATACAATGCTGTGCGAGCCGAAGCAGGTCGGCATACATGCCTGCATACATAATCTGATCGCCGACGCCCTGCTCACCCCATACCAGGATTGTTTTATTGCTCAGTGTTTCACCGGCCCAGTACGGGTAGGTAAAGTTGCGCCGTGCCACCCGATCCACCTTTTTCGACCAGCGATGCTCATACCCGACCCAACCCTGTTCCAGATTGCCACAGCCCAGATTCAACAGACCAAGCAAGAAGATGGCATTCGAATTTTCCGGATCGAGTTCAATCGAACGACGCAGAAACTGATCCGCTTCGGGAAACCGGTTCTGTTCGACGCAGGCAGCACCCAGATAATAATAAGCGCTGGCACAATCAACGTCGCGCTCCAATGCCTTCAGACTGTTCTCCACAACCACATCAAACTGCTTGATTGAAATATGGACTGCGGCCAGATTAAGATACGAGGGAATATAGTTGGGGTTGATCGCCAATGCCGTTTTAAAACAGGCAATGGCGGCGTCATACTGGTAGCGCAGCATGCAGGTCGTGCCCAAATTGTCGTGGGCTTCAACATAATTCGGTCTGTATGCGAGCGCCTTTTGAAAACAGTCTGCAGCAGACTCAAGCTGCTTGAGCTCTACCAGCGCACTACCCAGATTCAGCAACGCTTCCGGATAATCCGGCTTGAGTCGGATTGCCTTTTGCTGGTAATCCACGGCCAACTGAGATTTGCCCAGATCTTTATACAGCATACCCAGATTACTGTAATAAAACGCATTGTCCGGATTTTCAGTAATAGAACGCTGCATCAATTGCTCTGCCAGCGGGTAGTTTTTGCGCTGATAGGCGATCACACCGGAGAAATGCAAGGCATCAGCATGGGCCGGTTCGGTGTGCAATACCGACTCATACAATTGCAACGCCTCGGCAAGTTCCCCCTGCTGATGCAACTGTTTGGCCTGCTCGATGCGAAACGTGACCGCTTCGGCCTCTGAACTGCCATTCAATTGCGCCACTGATACGGTCGCATCGGACTGGCAGCAGTGTTTATATTTCTTGCCGCTGCCGCACGGACACGGATCGTTCCTGCCGGTTTTTGCCATCTTCAGCACCGGGAGCGGGTCATTGAATCTTGCACGTTTTGACCTTTCATTTGCGTTGCGATTGATCCACCATATCGGGTTACTGCCCGTTGATCAGACGTTTTGCGCCAACACTACCCAGCGGAAGAGTCTGCAACAGTGTTGCAAATATAACCCGCAATGCAACAGCTAAATTGTTGTAAAGAGGCGAAAATCCGGTTCTTTTCCACACATAGCGTTGTTTGCCCATCGTTACACTGACACTATTGCAAGATAATAATCAATCATGGAAGCGGGACGCGGTCCCGAACAGCCAGACCGTCCAGAAAGGATTTGCTCCTGAAAACGCTCGCACTTATTCCGGCTCGCGGTGGTTCCAAGGGCATTCCACGCAAAAACATCCGCCTGTTGGCCGGCAAACCGCTGATTGCCTGGAGCATACAGGCAGCACTGGAGTCAGGCTGTGTGGACAGTGTCGTGGTCACAACCGAAGATGAGGAGATTGCCGAAGTCAGCCGGCGCTGGGGAGCGCAGGTACCGTTTATGCGCCCGGCCGAACTGGCCGCGGACGACAGTCCCGGCATGGACGCTGTGCTGCACGCAATGGGGAAGTTGCCCGGCTTTGACGCAATCCTGCTGCTGCAACCGACCTCCCCCTTGCGCAACAGTGCCGATATCCGGGCGATGATGGATTTTGTCGCCTCACGACAGGCCAACTGTGCCGTATCGGTCTGTCCGGCCGCACAATCGCCGTACTGGATGATGCACCTTGGAGCAGATCAGAAACTGACCCGACTGATTGAATCGGATCTGATCACGCGTCGGCAGGAGCTGCCGCACGTCTATACGCTCAACGGTGCCCTCTATTTCGCCCGGACCGCGTGGCTGGCAGCCAGTAAAACTTTTTTTAATCAGGAAACAATGGGGTTCGTTATGCCACCTGAAAAGTCATTGGATATTGATACCGAGCTGGACTGGAGAATGGCTGAACTGATGTTGTCGGAGTCACCGTGAAAATTCTTGTCACCGGAGCAGATGGCTTTATCGGGTCGCATCTGACCGAAGCGCTGGTGCGTGCCGGACATGAAGTACGCGCATTTACCCTCTACAATTCCTTCAATTCATGGGGCTGGCTGGATCACTGTGCGAGCGACGTCAAAGGAAAATTTGAGGTGTTCTGCGGTGATATCCGCGATCCGAACGGCGTGCGGACAGCGATGCGGGGCTGCGAATCGGTCATGCACCTGGCAGCCCTGATTGCCATTCCCTATTCCTACCATTCGCCCGACACCTACATTGACACCAACATCAAAGGTACCCTGAATATCGTCCAGGCCGCGCGCGACCTGGAGGTTGGCAAGGTCATTCACACCTCAACCTCCGAAGTGTATGGGACCGCACAATTTGTGCCGATCACTGAGCAGCATCCGCTGGAAGGACAGTCACCGTATTCCGCCAGCAAAATTGGCGCGGATCAAATCGCCATGTCGTTCTACCGCTCCTTTGCTACGCCGGTAGCCATCCTGCGCCCGTTTAACACCTACGGTCCCAGACAATCGGCACGCGCAGTGATTCCAACCATCATCACGCAGATTGCCAGCGGACGGCGCACGATCAAGCTCGGTTCGATCCATCCAACCCGGGATTTCAATTATGTGAGTGACACCGTCGCGGGATTCATCGCCGCGCAGAATAGCGGCGACTGCATTGGTGAAGTCATCAATCTGGGCAGTAATTTTGAAATTGCCATCGGCGCCACGGCCCATGCAATCGCCGCGATAATGGGCACGGAAATCGAGCTGATCTGTGATGAACAGCGCATCCGGCCGGAAAACAGCGAAGTCGAGCGTCTGTGGGCCAGCAATACCAAAGCACAGCGGCTGCTGGGCTGGTCGCCGCAATACGGCGGACTGGCAGGCATGCAGCGCGGTCTGCAGGAAACCGTCAACTGGTTCAGCGATCCGGTGCGACTGGCTGCCTACAAACCTGATATCTATAATCTGTAGGCTGACCATGACTTCGCATACCGACCTGATCCAGTTTATCAAAAGCCTGTACCCGGACCAGGATCGCATCGCCCTGCAGGAACCGCGTTTTGCCGGCAATGAAAAAAAATATCTGCTGGACTGCCTCGATTCGACCTTCGTCTCCAGCATCGGCAGTTATGTGGACCGTTTTGAAAGCATGGTGGCCGGGTTTACCGGCAGCCGGCATGCCATTGCCACCGTCAACGGCACGGCAGCGCTGCAGGTGGCGCTACAACTGGCCGGGGTGCAGCCAGGCGACGAGGTCATCACCCAACCGCTGTCCTTCGTCGCCACCTGCAACGCAATCCATTACACTGGCGCGCAACCGGTATTCATTGATGTGCACACCGACACCCTGGCACTCGATCCGGAAAAACTGGCACGTTTTTTATCCGAAGAGACTCGCCAGGACGACGCGGGATGCATCAACAAGCGCACCGGACGGCGCATCGCTGCCGTCGTGCCGATGCACACTTTTGGTCTGCCATGCCACCTGGACGAACTGTTTGAGCTTTGCACCCGCTACCGGATACCGATGGTTGAAGATGCGGCGGAAAGTCTGGGCAGTTTTTATCACGGACGCCATACCGGCACCGTTGGCCTGTTAGGCACGCTCAGTTTCAATGGCAACAAAACCATTACCACCGGTGGCGGCGGCATGATTCTGACCGGCGACGCCGAGCTGGCGCGCCGTGCCCGGCACCTGACCACCACCGCCAAAGTCCCGCATCCTTATGAAT